>ERZ795058.3000-NODE-3000-length-18494-cov-18.535821_pt1 | contig 18494 bp, 15 predicted proteins | sample MGYA00375142_ERZ795058 | MGnify/ENA primary metagenome ERZ795058 (study PRJEB30187, sample SAMN05720210) | activated sludge metagenome | isolation source: anaerobic digester from wastewater treatment plant | place: Japan | collected 2015-04-20 ... | reverse complement strand
AGGCATAAGCGTGAAAGCAGGTGCGTCATACCCGGGGAGATCTGCCGGCATGCCCACAGGGGCAAGTGCTGTGGAGACACGGCGCGAGGTGCCGGCAGAAGTCAGCCGCGGCCATAGTAGCCCGAGCGATCAGGGGCGAAGGGCCGAACCGAAACGAGACGGTGGAGTCCGCAGGGAATGAACCGGCGTGGCGCCGCAGAAGGGAACGCGGGGAGAACGCGTTCCGCCATCGCCCCCGATACCGGCCGGAACGCCGGGCGAGGGGTTGAAGGTGTGGCAAGCGCGGCATCGTCCTGTGGAGACACCACCGGGCCAGGGCAGGGACTGATTGAGCGGATGATCGCGCGCGAGAACCTGAACCTCGCGTGGAAGAAAGTAAGAGCGAACAAAGGCGCACCCGGCGTGGACGGCCTCGACATCGAGGCCACCCAAGACGTGCTGCGCAAAGACTGGCCGCGGATCGAAGCGCAGCTCCTGGCTGGGACGTATCGTCCCGCGCCGGTGCGACGCGTGGAGATCCCGAAGGCCAGCGGCGGCACCCGCAAGCTCGGGGTGCCGACGGTAATGGATCGGTTCATCCAGCAGGCGTTGCTCCAGGTGCTCGCCGCGCTGTTCGAACCGCACTTCTCCGCGCACAGCTACGGGTTCCGGCCCGGCCGCAGTGCGCACCAAGCCGTGCTCGCCGCGCGCGAGTACCAACGGCAGGGGAAGCGGTGGGTGGTGGACCTCGACCTCGCGAGCTTCTTCGAAGAGGTCGACCACGATCTGCTGATCGCGCGAGTGAAGCGCCGGGTGAAGGATGTGCGGGTGATCCAACTCGTCCGCGCGTATCTGAACGCCGGCGTCATGCTCGGAGGGCTGGTGCAGCCGACCGACAAGGGCACGCCGCAAGGCGGGCCGCTGTCGCCGCTGCTCTCCAACATCCTGCTCGATGACCTCGACGGGGAACTGGAGCAGCGCGGACACGCCTTCTGTCGCTACGCCGACGACTGCAACGTCTACGTTGGCAGCCGCCGCAGTGGCACACGGGTGATGGCCGCGTTGATCGGATACCTCGAGGGAACGCTCAAGCTGAAGGTCAACCGCGCCAAGAGCGCGGTGGATCGGCCCGTCAACCGGGTCTTCCTCGGCTACAGCTTCACCTCCCAGAAGGCCGCGAAGATCCGTGTACCACAGAAGACGTGCCGCAAGATGCGCGAGAAACTCAAGGAGCTGTTCGGCAAGGGCCGCGGGCGCAACGTGGGTCGACTGATCCGGGAAGCGCTCAATCCCCTGCTGCGCGGCTGGATGAACTACTTCCGCCTCAGCGAGACCAAAGGCTTCGCCGAGGAACTGGACGGCTGGGTACGGCGCCATTTGCGCGCCATCCTCTGGCGTCAGTGGAAGAAACCGGGCACCCGGTACCGGCGCCTGCGGGCGCTGGGACTGGAGGAATACCGGGCACGCGCCAGCGCCGGCAACGGACATGGCGCGTGGTTCAACAGTGGAGCCTCGCACCTGCACGCCGCCTTGCCCGCGAAGGCGTTTGCGACGATGGGGCTCATCAGTCTGCTCGAAACACTTCAGACCGCCCAGGCCAGACGATCCGTTTAGGAACCGCCGGATGCGTGAACCGCACGTCCGGTGGTGTGAGAGCTGGGGAGGGCAATCCTCCCCGGCTACTCGATTTTCTCGCGGTCTGTCAGCCAAGCCTTTTAGGCTTTACCACGTCGCAGCCAGAAGAGGGCGGCGATGCTCGCCAAGGACAGGATTGCCCCGTAGGTCGAGGGCTCTGGGACCGGACGAATTCGGTTGTAGGTGCGCCCTGAGTAGCCGTTCGTTTCATTGCTCGCCCAGATGGTCTGGCTCCCATCCCATCCCTCGAAGACGATCTGGTTCATCGGGGAGATATTGAGCGGATTTGTGCTCAGCCAGCTCCCTCCGTCCGTGCTGTTGATTTTATCGGCGTAGAAAAAGTCGGTCACACTGTTCCAATTCTTCACCGTGACCGTGACCCCGGCGGCGATGATGAGATTCTTCACCCAAAGGGTGGAGTTGGCGTCGCCAGTGGGCGTACCGAAATCGATGACGGAGTCCGCCGTGATTTTCAGTATATCCACGTCAAGCTGCCCGCCGGCTAGCTGAAGCTCGCCGCCGTTCAGCGTTAGCGTATTCCGGTTGTTATTATTGTTAAAATTCTCGGTGTGCCCGTTGAGGTCGAAAACACCATCCCGATTCACGGTGATCGTATCCCGATTGTACTCGATCTGCTCATCGCGGTTGAGTCGAAGAATGGCGGACCCGGTGGCGCCGAGGCCATCGCCGACCACAATCGCCCCGCTTCCAGCAACGCCGTTCGTCGTCGTCTTATTGAGCAGGACGAGGCCTTCCTTGATGGCGAGTTGCCCATTGAGGTTCATCGCGCTGCTTCCGCTGAGGGTGAGTGTGCCTGTCCCGGTTTTGATGACCGCGCTGTTAAAGTTCCCTGCGCTGGTGATATCGATTTTACCTGTGCCTTCAGTGCTGAAGGTCAGCGCGGCGTTGGGATTAATGTTATTCGGAGTGATGTTGAACGTGCTGCCACTCGCGACTCCGATGGTGGCCGCCTCGGTGTTGCTCAAGTCGCCTTGGTAGGTGTTGATTCCCGAGCGGCTGTAGAGCGCGCCCTCGCCATGGGTTCCGGCTCCGGCAATCGTCATGCCCGATCCAGTTCGGACAAGAGTAAATCCGCCATCGAGATACAGCGAGGCTCCGCTGGCGATCTCGATGCTATTGCTCGTACTTCCCAGCGATGCACTGTTGGTCGCGACAAGGATGCCATCGTTTACAGCGATGATGCTATTGCTGTAGGTGTTGGTGCCAGACAGCACGAGCGTACCGTTGCCCGTTTTTACCGGGTTGAGGCTGTCGCCGACTAGATTGGCGCTAATGGTGAGCTCACCACTGGTGACATCGAAAATTTTTGCCGTTATCTGTCCGCCACCGTCAATCGTAGTCGTGCCTGCGGCGGTGATGGTGCCGCGTCCATTGGAGCCAACGGTCAGTTTGCCCGCAGTCCCGCCTGTGCTGGCGTGGCCGCCATCATCGAATGTGAGCGAGCCAATGGTCTCTGTTTGGCCGTTCAGGTTTAGAAGGCCATCGGAGCGAATCGTGACAGCGGAGCTATCGCGGATCATCTCATTGGCATAGGGAGAAGGCCCGTTTTTAACGATGGCGGTGTTAGCGCTGCCAGTGCCGTCACCGATGTAGAGGTTTCCAAGGATGGCCCCATTTTCGTTATTCAGCGTGTCGAGGATGACGGTGCCGTTATTGACCCGCGTGTCCCCCGTGAACGATTTATTGTGGCCGTAAATCTGGAGCGTGCCGCTGCCGTCTTTGATTAGCGTCCCTGGCCCCATGAGGTTTGCGGTAAGGTAGGTGGTCCCTTCGCCTGCGATGGTCAGAGTCTGCCCGCCAAGGTTGACGGTGGACCAATCATGCTCCCAGTCGGGTGTCTCTCCCAAGTTGAGCGTCACGCCGCTGTTGACCGAGAATGTGGGCGAGCCTTCTTGGAGCGTGACGTTGCCCGTCGTGACATCGGCATCAATGCTGACGGTGTAGTTCCCACTGAGTCTCCTTCCTGCACTAAAAACGGCGTTACGGAAGTTGGTCCAACTGGTCGTACTGGTACGGCCCCTTGAGTCGGTGGTCCAGTTTGTGTCAGTCCATGAGCCAGAGCCGGTTCCGGCGCCTGATGTGGCGTCATTCGTATCCCAATAGACCGTTGTCTGTGCATGGGCAGCCAGCGCGCACAGTGCAAACGCCACAGCGCCGGATGCGTTGCGGAGACGTTTGCGGATGTGGGCGGTTGAGTGCATGCGTGCAACAGAGCGGTGGCTCTGGTGTGTTAATAAGGTGCTAAATCTCCAGCGCAAGCCGCACTTCCACGTAGGGCGCCACTCAAGGCGCGAAGCGGAAGAGGGCGACGTCGCCGTCTTCGAAGACGTATTCTTTGCCTTCGAGCCGGTATTTGCCGGCCTCGCGTGCGGCAGCGGTGCTGCCGAGGCGCGAGAGATCTTCGTAGCTAACCACTTCAGCCTTGATGAAGCCTTTTTCGAAGTCGGAGTGGATGACGCCTGCGGCCTGCGGGGCCTTCCAGCCTTTCTTAATCGTCCATGCACGGACTTCTTTCTCGCCGGCCGTGAAGTACGTCTGGAGGCCGAGCAGCGCGTACGTGCCTTTGATCAGAGCGGAGACGCCCGAGTCGTCTACGCCGAGATCCTTCAAGAATGCTTTGGCCTCTTCAGGCGGGAGCTCGATCAGCTCGGCCTCAATCTTGGCGCTGATCGGCACGTAGGCGGCGTCGTGGTGATGCGCGACATAGTCGGCGACCTTGCGTACGTAGGTGTTTTCCTCTGCGGTGGCCAGGTCGCTTTCGGCCACGTTGCAGGCGAAGAGGACGGGCTTTGCGGTGAGCAGCTGAAAAAGCTTCATCAGCGCGACTTCATCGTCGGTGGCCTTGAGGGTGTTGGCGGTCTTGCCCTCGTTGAGATGGGGTTGAAGTTTCTCGAGCAGGGCCAGTTCAGCTTGAGCTTCCTTGTCGCCGGACTTCGCTTTTTTCTGCGTCTTGTCGATGCGTTTGGTGACCGCTTCGAGATCGGCGAGCACGAGTTCGGTGGTGATCACCTCAATATCTCGCACCGGATCGACTGCACCCATGGTGTGGACGACATCGCTGTCGTCGAAGCAACGCACGACTTGCACGATCGCATCGACTTCGCGGATGTTCGCGAGGAATTGGTTGCCCAACCCTTCGCCTTTGCTGGCACCGGCGACGAGGCCGGCGATGTCGACAAACTCAATGGCCGCCGGGATCACGACCTGGGTCTTGGCGATTTTTTGCAGCACATAGGCGCGCTCGTCGGGGACGACGACCACTCCGACATTCGGCTCGATCGTGCAGAACGGGTAGTTTGCGGCCTCCGCCTTGCGGGAGCGGGTGAGCGCATTAAAAAGAGTGGACTTGCCGACGTTGGGCAGACCGACGATGCCAGCTTTGAGCATAGAGGGGCGAACCTCGTCAGCCGCTCCGGTATGGTCAATGGAAAATCACGGGTAGATGCGCTCTGGTACAAGATGAGGGCTTGACACGGGGGCCGGCGCCCAGTGCCTTTGCGACTTTTCCAAGTTTAGCCCGCTCACTTTTTACTCAACATGGCACTCAAAATCCGTCTCACCCGCGTTGGCGCGGTGCATAATCCCAACTACCGCATCGTCGTTGCCGAAGCTCGTTCCCGCCGTGATGGCGCTCCGGTTGAGCAACTCGGTACCTATCAGCCGTCCAACAAGGCCGAGCAAGTGAAGGTCGATCTCGCACGTGTGGATTACTGGATCGCCAAGGGCGCCAAGCCCACCGATACGCTCAACGCGGTCATCAAGCGCGCCCGCAAGGCCGCCGCGGTGACCGCCTAAGTCACCCCTGCGCGTTTGCGCGGCCTGCCCGCGCCACATCAAGCCTCGGAATCTCTCCGAGGCTTTTCTATTCCTCCAAGTTTCCATGGCACTCCACATCGACATCCTCACGCTTTTCCCGCGCATGCTCGACGGCTTTCTCGCCGAGAGCATCCTCGGGAAGGCATTGGACCGTGGTTTGCTCACGGTCAAAGTGCATGACCTCCGCGACTGGACGACCGATAAGCACAACACCGCTGACGACCGCCCGTTCGGCGGAGGAGCCGGCATGGTCCTCAAGCCAGAGCCGGTGTTTGCGGCCATCGAGCAGCTTCAGCGTCCCGGGTGCCGCCGCATTTATCTCACGCCCGATGGTGTCCCTTTTTCGACTCAGCGTGCGGAATCGCTGTCCCATGAGCAGCACCTCATTCTGCTGAGTGGGCACTACGAAGGGATCGATCAGCGCATCCGCGATTGTGTGATCGATGAGGAGATCAGCATCGGCGATTACGTGCTCACAAATGGCACAGTGGCCGCAGCTATCGTGATCGATGCGCTCAGTCGTTTCATCCCAGGCACATTGGGCGAGGAAAAGTCATTGACGCACGAATCCTTCACCAACAAGTTGCTCGACTTTCCTCAATACACGCGTCCCGCCGAGTTTCGCGGCATGTCCGTTCCGGAGGTCCTCCTCTCTGGAAATCATGTCGAAATCGAGAAATGGCGCCAGGCCCGTCGTCTTGAGAAAACCCGTCAGATCCGACCCGATTTACTAGAATAAACTCACCGTCATGAATCCGATCATCCAAGAAATCACCGCCGCCCAGGTTAAGCAGGACCTCCCCGCCTTCCGCGTGGGTGATGGCGTTTGCGTGCACACCAAGGTTCGCGAAGGCGACAAAGAGCGCGTGCAGAAATTTGCTGGCGTCGTGATCGCCCGTAAGGGCCACGGCATTCACGAGACCTTCACGGTCCGCCGCATCAGCTACGGTGAGGGCGTCGAGCGCGTTTTCCCGCTCAGCTCCCCGAACGTCGTCAAGATCGAGGTCGAGCGTGAGTCCGAGCCGATGCGCGCCCGCCTTTACTACCTCCGCAACCGCAAGGGCAAGGCCGCCATGGCGGTCAAGGAGAAGGAAGTCGTCGCCAAGTAAGGGCAGCCCTTCCGTTTTCTTTTGGAGCGAGCGATCCATCCCGGATCGCTCGCTTTTTTTTGCCCGCCCGGTCGCCCGCCTCGGGATACTATCGTTTGAGCAGAATCTCCGAAAATCAGCTTCCCCGCCGCCGCACGGCTGGGTAACAACACCGCTTTCCTTTTCTTATTCATGAAACTGCAACCAGAACTCCTTGCCCAAGCCGCCAACCAAGCCCGTGGCCTCGCCATCGATGCCATCCACAAGTGCTCGTCCGGGCATTTGGGTCTCCCCCTCGGTGCCGCTGAGATCGGCGCTACCCTTTACGGCTACGCCCTCTCGCACAACCCCGCCGAACCGCGCTGGCTCAACCGCGACCGCTTCGTGCTCTCCGCCGGCCACGGCTCGATGTTCCTCTACAGCTGGTTGCACCTCAGTGGCTACGACCTCCCGATCGAGGAGGTGAAGAACTTCCGCCAGCTGCACTCCAAGACCCCGGGCCACCCCGAGTTTCATGAGACGCCCGGCGTTGAGTGCACGACCGGCCCGCTCGGCCAGGGTATCGCCAACGCCGTCGGTTTCGCCCTCGCCGGCAAGATGGCCGAGGCCCGTTTCAACACCGCCGAGCATCCGATCTTCGATTACCACGTCATCACCCTCGCCGGTGACGGCTGCATGCAGGAAGGCGTCGCGCTGGAAGCCGTCGCCTTCGCCGGCCACCAGCAGCTCGACAACCTGATCCTCATCTACGATTCGAACGACATCACGCTCGATGCTCCGGCCAACAAGTCGCAGAGCGAAAACGTGACCGCCCGCTTCAAGGCTATCGGCTGGGACGTCCAGACGCTCGCCGACGGTCACGACATCGTCGCCATCGCCAAGGCGATCAACAAGGCCAAGAAAGCCAAGACCGGCCGCCCGCAGCTGATCGTTGCCAAGACCATCATCGGAAAAGGCATCGCGGAAGTGCAGGGCACCTCCAAGGGCCATGGCGAAGGTGGCGCCAAGTTTGCCGACGCCGCCCGCGCCGGCCTCGGTCTGCCCGCCGACCAGCACTTCTTCGTCAGCGAGCAGGTGAAAGCCTACTTCGCCGACCACAAGAAGGCCCTCGTGCGCGCCTACAAAAAGTGGGTCAAGACCTACGAAGCCTGGCGCGTTGCCAACCCCGAGAAGGCCGCGCTCCTCGACAGCGCCAAGAAGCAGCCGCTCGCGGCCGACATTCTTGCCAAGATCCCGGCGTTCCCGGCCGACTCCAAGCTCGCGACCCGCGCCGCTGGCAAGGACGTGCTCCAACCCATCGCCGCCGAGCTCCCGCTCTTCGTCTCCGGCAGCGCCGATCTCTACGGCTCGACGCTCAACTACATCGCCTCCGACAAGGACTGCGAGCCGGCCAACCGCTCTGGCCGCAACATCCGCTTCGGCATCCGCGAGCACGCGATGGCCGCGATCAACAACGGTATCGCCTACGACGGCCTCTTCCGCACCTCGTGCGCGACGTTCCTGGTGTTTGCCGACTACTCGCGCCCCTCGATGCGCATCGCCGCGCTCGCCAAGCTCCCCGTCACCTACATCTACACGCACGACTCCATCGGCGTCGGCGAAGACGGCCCGACCCACCAGCCGGTGGAAACGGTGTCCGGTCTGCGCGTGATCCCCAACCTCGACGTCATCCGTCCGGCGGATCCCGAGGAGACCGCCGGCGCTTTTGCCGCCGCTGTCACGCGCAACGATGGCCCGACGCTCCTCGCGCTCTCGCGCCAGGTGTTGCCGATGCTTAACGAAATCTCCGTCCAGACGCGCCGCGAAGGCGTGCAGCGTGGCGCCTACATCGCCGTGAAGGAAACCGCTCCGTTAACCCACATCCTGCTGGCCTCCGGCAGCGAGGTGCAGCTCGCGGTGGCCGCCGCAAAGGTCCTCGGGCCGAACGTGCGCGTCGTCTCCGTGCCTTGCTTCGAGCGCTTCAACCGCCAGCCGGCGGAGTACCGCGCCGAGGTGCTGCCGGCGGATTGCCGCCGCCGCGTCGCGATCGAGGCGGGCGTGACCGGTCTCTGGCACCAGTACGTCGGTCTCGACGGCAAGGTGATTGGCATCGACCGCTTCGGCATCAGTGCGCCGGGTGGCACGGTGTTCAAGGAACTCGGCATCACCGCCGAGGCCGTGGTCGCCGCCGCCAAGGCGCTTTAATCCGGGCATGCTCCCGTCTGTTTTTCGCGGCCGAGTTTAACGACTCGGCCGCTTTTTTGTGCCCGGGGAGATCGCGTCTGGCTGTGGTGTTTAGGGCGCGGCGTTGGGAAGTTGCCCATGCCAGACGAGAACCTGGTCTGGCCCGATGGTCACCCTCAAGATGAGAGGCTCCGCCAGCCGGACATCTCCGGTTGCATCGCCCACGGCCACAAACGTGCGCATCTCCGGATCGAGGTGGATTGCGCCCTTGGCAACGCACTGGCCGGCGAGGATTATTTCCCAGTGGGCAGGGCCGGCGGGCAATGCGTTCAGCGGGCCGCCGCAGAGGACTGCGCGGCGGCGCGCCATGTCCCATAAAAGCATGAGCGGGGGCGGCGTGGTGCCTTCATAGGCCAGCGGGACGATACGGTATCCGTTGAGCGGGGTGGCTGCGGCATGGCGGGCGAGGATGCGCTCCGCCTCGCGATGTTGGCGTTCGCTGGCGAGGGCGAGCTCGGCCAGGCGGAGCTCCGTGTGCAGATCCTCGCATCGTGCGTCGGCCGCCTGGATGCGTGCCGTGGCCCATAGGGATCCGAGCAGGGTTGCGGCGCCGAGGAAGAGCAGGGCAAGCCAGCTGAGGGGAATGGAACCGAAAGCCGTGGGCTTGGACATGGGAGCTTATAGCAAGGCAGAGCCGATGAGGCCGAGAACGAGGAGGAGGGCGAGTAGGCTTAGCGCCCGCTTTTCGGCGGTGGTGAGTGGAAGCGGCATGGGTTAGCGGGCGGTGTCGCGGTCAGCGTTGGTTTCGTAGATCGCGTAGGTTGCATCGAGCGAGAGCGCGAGCGGAGCGAGGATGTTGCCGAGCCGGGTGGTCGAATCGTGGCGATCAAAATAGTCGCGGGCGCGATCGAGTGCATGGAGCGGCGCATTGGAGCGTTGTTTCATCGTATCGAGCAGCTGGTCCATGTGCGGCTTATCGTCTGCGAGTCCGGCGGCACAAAACAGCGCGGTGTAGGCGACGAAGGCTTCGTCGGTGGCCGGGAGAGGGGTCGAGCGCAGTTGCGCGACGATGTCGGCGAGGAGGGGCGCATTCGGGTGCCGGATGAGGTGGCTAGCAAGCAGGTCGACTACGGCGGCGCTGGGCTGGCGCGCGAGAAGTCGTAGTGCGTCCTGGCGGAGTTTCTCATGCAGTCCGCGTCGCGCATAGGCGGCGAATAGAATGCGGACCCTGTCTGCATCGGGAACGCCCGTCTGGGCGGAAATGCGTTGGACGGCGGCTTCCGGCTGATCGAGGGCCAGGAGCAGATCCGCCTGATAACGGACGATGTAGGGCGACGCGCCGGAGCCGGGCTGCGCGAGGCGTTGTGCCACCTCGTCTTTTTTGCCCTGGCTCCAGAGCAGCTCGGTCTCGAGGACCGGGCGCCATGCTTCACCGGCGGATGCCGTGGCAAGTTTTGCGATGGGCGCGGTGTCGTGGCACTGGCGGCTGGCAAAAATCAGCGCGTGGAGCCATGGCGCGGGGGGTTCCTGCCCTGCCATGAGCCGGTCAAAAGCGAGGGTCTGAAGCAGGGAAAAGTCGCCGCGGGCGAGCAGGGCGCGCATCCATGATTGGGCGGTCTGGGTGGCATGGTCCGGGTGCCTTTGGAGCGTTTGCGCGTAGAGCTGATCGGAGAGGGCCGGCTGTGTGCCTTGGTAAAGGCGGGCGAGCAGGGCCGACGTGGCGTAGTCGCGCGGGGCGAGGTTGTGGGCTACACCGAGCGCGAAAAGCGCCTCGCGGATATCACCGGCTTCGAGCGCCGTGGCACCTTTCTTGAAGAAAAACTCGGCCCGTTTCTGGTCGATGCGATGCCACGCCGGCGGCCAGAGAATATCGGTCGGAGTGACTGCATAGCCGATTCCGCGCAGGCCGGCGAAAATCCCAAGTGCGGCGATGAGATAGATCGAGAGTGCGGTGCCGGCGTAGTAGGCGAGGGCACGCCCCCAGAATGTTTGAATCTGTGCGGTGTCGACGCCACAGCGGACTCCGGCAGGCGTCCGCGTGAGGTGTGGGCAGATGCGCCTGAACCGCCATGGCTGGTGCCAGGTGGAGCAGGCTTCGCAGTGCGTCTCTCCGGCGCGGCCTGAGTCGCTCGGGGCTTGGCAGGGGCATGGGTCGCGCCTGCGCCGGAAGACTGTCTTGCGAAAGTTCCAGTAGAGGAGGCCCCAGGCGAGGCGGAGAAGATCGGTGAACCAGCCAACCACGCGTCGAAGGTAAATGGGGGGCGGAGGTCGGCAAGAGGATTGCGGGCGTGGTGGCGGTGTGTCTGATCAGCGGGTCATGCAGATCGCGTTGCTTGCAGATATCCATGGAAACCTCGCTGCGCTGGAGGCCGTGTTGGCTGAGTTGGACCGGTTGCGCCCGGATCGGATCGCTGTGCTCGGGGATATCGTCGATGGGGCCCCGGATTCGCTGGCCTGCTGGGAACGCGTGCGTGGGCTCGGGGCGGTCGTGTTGCGGGGCAATCACGAGCGATATGTTTTCGATTACGGCACGGAGCGCGCAGCCCCCGAGTGGAGCACGCTACAGTTTGCACCGGTGCGCTGGACGGTGGACCAGTGCCGCGGGGTGAGGGCGGAGCTGGCGGCGCTGCCGCTGACATGGAGCTGGCCAGATGTGCCGGAGTTATTGCTGGCGCATGCCTCGGCGCGGGCCGACCAGGATTCGATTTTTGCGCACACGGCGGATGCGGCGCTGGATCCCATGTTTGCCGGCGCAGAGGCTTCGATCATCGTGCGCGGGCACAATCATCTGGCGGGGGAGCGCCTTTGGGGCGCACGTCGAATCGTGCACTTGGGCGCGGTGGGCATACCGCTCGACGGGCACACGGCGGCGCAGTTCACCGTGCTTTCGAGACATGCCGGAGGCTGGCGTGTGCAGCATCATGCCGTGCCGTACGACGTGGCTGCGACGGTGCGGCGGTTTCGCGAGTCAGGCTACCTCGAGGCGGGGGGGCCGATGGCGCGGCTATTCCTGCGCGAGATTGCAACGGCGACGCACCACTTCCTGCCGTTCATGAAGCGCTATGGGGCCGCGATCCAAGGTGGCGCGTTGCCGGTCGAGGTGGCCGTGGAGCGGTTGCTAGGCGAGTTTTAGACGCATCGGGTCAGTTGATGTCCCGGAGTGAGCCGAACTCGGGGTCGAAAAGGCGCTGGTGCGTGCGGACGATCATGCCATCGGTGAGGGACGCGAGCCAGTCGCTGATGCGCCGGGCTTTCCCGGCTGTGGTGGTCTCCGCCTCGATGAGCTGGCCGATGTTGGGCGGGAGGATGCGAATGGTGCGGCGGCCGCGGTCGACGTAGTTGCGCCAGCACGAATCCCAGAGGTCGAGGAAGATTTTGCGGGCCTTGTGCTCCATTTGCTGGAGCTGGGGGCTTTCGAAGATGAGGTCGTTGGCGAGTTTCTTGTAGAAGGCGGATTCGCGGCTGGCTCGTGGATCGACGACGAGTTCGAACCGGTAGCGGTGGGTGCGATCCGACATGAACGTCTCGCGTTCGCGCAGCTGGCAGGCGGTGATGAACTGGCCGATTTTCGAGGCAAAAACGGTTTCGAGCTGGTCGGTGCGGATGGCGGCGAACAGACGGTCGAGCCATTGCTGGCTTTCGCGTCCGATGGTCTGGGCGGCGGCCCATTTTTCGATGCGCTCGATGGTGAGAAACCCGGCGCGTGCGCCATCGACAATGTCGTTGAGCGAGTAGGCGACGTCGTCGGCCCAGTCCATGATCTGGCACTCGATGCTTTTGAGGGCGTTGAGGCGCAGTCCAGCGTGGAGGGACTCGGGGATGGTGGCGCCGCCAAAGACGTAATCGCGGATGGGCTCCTGTTTGTCGTAGAGAAAGTGATGGGCGGGCGGCTCGGGGAACTCTCGGAAGAGTTTTTTGTACTTGAGCACGCCATCGAGCATGGCGCGTGACGGGACCATGCCGTGCGACGCGGATTCATGGAGGATCATCGTCGCGGTGAGCAGGTGGAGTGTCTGTGCGTTGCCTTCGAAGCCGCCCCACGGGAGCATGATTTCCTGGAGCGTGCGCTCGCCGGAGTGGCCGAAGGGGGGGTGCCCGAGATCGTGGGCGAGGCAGATGGCTTCGACGAGGTCGCTGTCGATGTGGAAGTCGCCGCGTAGCGGTTTGCCGCGTGAGAGGAGATAGTGGCAGATCGAGCGGCCGATCTGCGCCACTTCCATGGAGTGTGTCAGGCGGGTGCGGTAGAAATCGTACTCACCGGAGAGGAAAACCTGGGTCTTGGACTGAAGTTTTCGAAAGGCATGGGCGTGGATGATGCGGTCGCGGTCCACTTGGAAAACGCTGCGGTAATCGCGCTTTCGCGCACCATCGTAGGTGGCGGTGTCGAAGCTGGAGTAGAAACGATTGGCCATGCGTGTAGACGGGGAGTGGAGGCGTGGTCGCAGCTGGCTGAGCCGCCGGGCGGACGCCGTGTGGGCGCGCGATCAGGGGATGCGGAGCTCCATGCCGATGCGCAGGGTGTCGCCTTCGGTGCGGAGGAGGTCCTGGTTGGCTCCGTAGATATCGCGCCAGCGGGAGCGGTTGCCGTAGTACTTTTGAGCGAGGCTGTAGAGGGTGTCGCCTCGTTGCACGGTGTGCCGTTTGCCGGTGGTTTGGGCAGGTGGGGGCGTGTTGGCGCCGGGGCGCGAGGGGGTGGTGGGAGCGCGGGATGGGACGGAGACTCGGGTGTGCTCCGACGGTGCGACCATTTCGACGGGCATGGGCGCATGCATGACTGGCGAGTCTTCGGCGTCGATCGGTTCTGCCTCGGCGAGGGGTTGGGCCGGGGCGGGGCTTTCTTCTGGGGCGGGAGCCGGAGTGGATGTGTCGGGCGCGCGGACGACGAAGCCGGTGCTGGTGCGGCGTGGGCGAGGAACGACCGGGACGGCGCCTTCGGGCAGGCCGGCGCGCAGGGCGGTGATCTCGGCCTTGAGGTCGTCGTTCTCGCGTTGGAGGCGCTCCAGTTGGTCCATGAACTCGAGTTTGACGCTCGCGTCTTCGAGCGGGTGCGCAGGGAGGGTGCGTGCAAAGTCGCGTTTGGCGGCGTCGATGCGTTGGCGCACGAGGACAGCCTGTCGGGAGTTGGGCTGTAGCTCGAGGTACTTTCGGAAGTGGTAGATGGCCGCGATGGGGTCTTTGAGCTGTTGCTGGTAGAGCAGGGCGGCTTCGAGGTGCGACTCGGGGGCTTCGTCGTTGCGCGTGGCGATGACGCGGAGGAATGCGGCGAGCGCTTCCTGTTCGCGGCCCTGCCGGATCAATTGTTTGCCGCGGGTATAGTCGGGGTCGTTGTCTTCGGACGTGAACGGCAGTCCGCTGGAGCGGTCACATCCAGTGATCGCGAGCGTCAGGCTCAGGCTGAGCCAGCAGAGGAGTCTCATGACAGATCGCATCGGCAGGGAAAGGGATTGAACGGTGATGGGTTCACCGTAAGTTCCGCAACCTGTTTCCGCGATAAAAACACGATGTCCTTCGACCAAGCTACGATTCTTTTACGTGCCCGTGACTGCATCCGTCTCGAAACCGAGGCCCTGACTGCGACGGCGGAGGCACTCGATGCCGATTTTGTCGCCGTAGTGCGCGCGGTCGAGGAGACCATCGCCAGCGGTGGAAAACTGATTTTCAGCGGCGTGGGCAAGTCGGCGCATGTCGTGCAGAAGCTCGCTGGCACGTTTAACAGCACTGGCGTGGCGTCGTGTTTTCTGGATGCGACGCAGGCGTTGCACGGCGATTTCGGACTCTGCCAGTCGGGCGATCTGGCGATTCTGCTGAGCAATAGCGGGCAGACGCAGGAGGTGTTGCGGCTGGTGCCGATCCTGAAGCGCTTTGGCCTGAAGGTGGTCGCGTTTACCGGCAATGCCGCGTCGGATCTCGCGAAGGGCGGCGACCTGCGCCTGATCTATCGCACGCCGCGCGAGGCGTGCCCGTTGAAACTCGCACCGACGGCCAGCACGACTGCCGCGCTCGCGCTCGGCGACGCATTGGCGATGGTGGTGCTGGAGAGCCGCGGTTTCACACGCGACGATTTTGCACGGCTGCACCCGGCCGGCAATCTCGGCACGGTGCTGCTGATGAAGGTGAGCGACATCATGCGCACGGGAGAGCGGCTGCCGGTGCTGGCGGAGACGGCCACCATTCAGGATGCGCTCCTTGCGATGACGAAAGCCAAGGCGGGTTGCATCGCGTTGACCGAGCCGGAGACCGGGCGCCTCGCCGGCATTTTGACGGATGGCGATTTCCGGCGAAACATCCTCAGTGTGCCCAATTTCATCGCGCAGCCGGTGGCTCCGTACATGACGCGCACACCGAAAACGGTGCGGGCGGACTCGCTGGCAGTGGAGGCGCTCCGCCTTTTTGACCGTTACAAAATCGACGATCTCATCGCAGTGGATGCTGAGGGCCGGCCGGCGGGTCTGGTCGATGTGCAGGACTTGCCGAAGATGAAGCTCCTCTGAGAGCGGGCGGCTGCGTTTTCTGTGGATTCTCGCGCTTTACTCGGGGCGCGCGGATCTCCTACGCTGGGACGATATGGCTACTCCCGCGTTCTTCTACCAAGACATCTATGCACACGGTCCGGATGACACCGAGTACCGTCTGATCTCCAAGGAGGGCGTGAGCACCACGACCTTCGAGGGGCGTGAGATTCTCAAGGTCTCGCCCGAGGCGATCGCCTTCCTCTCGCAGGCGGCGATGCGCGAGTGCAGCTTTTTGCTGCGCCCGAAGCACCTGAAACAGGTGGCGGCGATCCTCGACGACCCCGAGGCCAGCGCCAACGACCGCTATGTGGCCCTCACGCTGCTGAAGAACGCCGAAGTCTCCGCGCAGGGCATCCTGCCGTTCTGCCAAGACACCGGCACCGCGACCGTCGTCGCCAAGAAGGGCGAGCAGGTCTGGACCGGCGCCAACGACGCCGAGTATATCTCCAAGGGCATCTACGAGTGCTACACCAAGGAAAACCTTCGCTACTCGCAGACGGCCGCCCTCGACATGTACGAGGAGGTTAACACCGGCACGAATCTCCCGGCCCAGATCGACCTCTACGCTACGGAGGGTTCCAAGTACGAGTTCCTCTTCGTCGCCAAGGGCGGTGGCTCGGCCAACAAGACCTTCCTCTATCAGGAGACGAAAGCGCTCCTCAATCCGAAGAGCCTCGAAGCCTTCGTCGCCGAAAAGATGAAGTACCTCGGCACGTCGGCTTGCCCGCCGTACCATCTGGCCATCGTCATCGGTGGCACGAGCGCTGAGGCCTGCCTCAAGACCGTCAAGCTCGCCTCGACCAAGTACTACGACACCCTGCCGACCAAGGGCAACGCCCACGGCCAGGCCTTCCGCGATCTCGAGATGGAGCAAAAGATCCTCACGATGGCGCAGAAGAGCGGCATCGGCGCCCAGTTTGGCGGCAAGTATTTCGCTCTCGATGTCCGCGTCGTCCGTCTCCCTCGCCACGGTGCCAGCTGCCCCGTCGCCATCGGCGTCTCCTGCTCGGCCGACCGCAACATCAAGGCCAAGATCACCAAGGACGGCCTCTTCATCGAGAAGCTCGAACAGAATCCCGGCCAGTACATCCCGGCTCACCTGCGCACCATCAAGGAGGACAACATCGTCCAGATCGATCTCGACCGCCCGATGGACGAGATCCGCGCCGAGCTCTCAAAGTACCCGGTCACCACGCGCCTCTCACTCAAGGGCACGATCATCGTTGCCCGCGACATCGCCCACGCGAAGTTGAAGGAGCGCGTCGATTCCGGCAAAGGCCTGCCCGACTACTTCAAGAAGCACCCGGTTTACTACGCCGGCCCGGCCAAGACCCCGAAGGGCTACGCCTCCGGTTCGTTCGGCCCGACCACCGCTGGCCGCATGGACAGCTACGTCGATCTCTTCCAGTCGCTCGGCGGCTCGATGGTGATGATCGCCAAAGGCAACCGCTCGCAACAGGTCACGGACGCCTGCAAAAAGCACGGCGGTTTCTACCTCGGCTCGATCGGTGGCCCGGCGGCCATCTTGGCCAAGGACAGCATCACCAAGGTCGAGGTCCTCGAATACCCCGAGCTCGGGATGGAAGCTATTTGGAAGATCGAAGTGAAAGACTTCCCGGCGTTCATCCTCGTGGACGACAAGGGCAACGACTTCTTCGTCAGCGCCTGCTCGCACTGCGTGCCGGGCGCCAAAAAGTAAGCGTTTCGGCTGACTCATCTTTTGCGCGAGCGACCGGTGATGGTCGCTCGCTTTTTTGTGCGCCGCGCGGCACGCATCGGGGGCTTTTGCCAAGAATATAAGGGTTGATTACAGCCGACGGGATTCTTGTTATCGTCGCCTCACTTTCTGCCGCATGATCTATCTACTTGGAGGCTCGGGCTACGTCGGCCAGACGTATCAGCAATTGCTCAAGCGTAAGGGTATTCCCTTCCGCAGCTTGGCGCGTGCGGAGGTGGATTACACCAATCCGGCGCTTTTGTCGGAAGCGCTGCGTAGGGATAAGGTGAGTTTTGTGATCAACGCGGCGGGCTATACCGGAAAGCCGAACGTGGATGCGTGTGAGGTCCAGAAGACCGAGTGCCTTTTCGGCAACGCGGTGCTGCCGGGCCTGATCGCGCAAGCGTGCGAATCGGTGGGCGTTCCGTGGGGGCATGTCTCCAGCGGCTGCATCTATACAGGCTGCCGTCCGGACGGGACGGGATTCACCGAGATGGACGCGCCGAACTTCACGTTCCGGCAGAATAATTGTTCATTCTATAGCGGCACGAAGGCCCTCGGCGAAGAGGTTCTGGCCGGTCGGCCCAATGTGTATATCTGGCGGCTGCGGATTCCTTTCGAAAACACGGACAATCCGCGCAACTACCTCACGAAGTTGATGCGCTATCAGACTTTGCTTGAGGCGACCAACTCGGTCTCGCAGTTGCAGGAGTTCTGTGAAGCCACCTTTGCGTGCTGGGATAAACGTGTGCCGTTCGGCATCTATAATGTCACGAATCCGGGGCAGGTGACGACGCACGAAGTCGTCGAGCTGATCAAACAAAGCGGCGTCTGCAAAAAGGACTTTGTATTTTTCCCAAGCGAAGCCGAGTTCATGAAGGTCGCGGCGAAGACGCCTCGCTCGAACTGCACGCTCAACTCGTCGAAGCTCGCGTCGGTGGGCATCCAGATGACGCCGGTGCGTGAAGCGATCATGCGCGACTTGCGGAACTGGATGAAATAAACCGGTCTCACCACGCCATGAACATCCTCGTTACAGGTGGTTGCGGTTTTATCGGAAGCAATTTCGTGCGTCAGCGGTTGCTCGACCGGGCGGCCCCGGTGTCGCGGCTGGTCAATCTGGACAAGCTGACGTACGCGGGCAATCCGGCCAACCTGGCCGACCTCGCCGGCGATCCGCGCTATGTGTTTGCCCAGGGTGACATCGGCGACGAGGTGCTGGTCTCGCGGTTGCTCAGCGAACACCAGATCGACGCCATCGTGAACTTCGCGGCGGAGTCGCACGTGGATCGCTCAATCGACTCGCCCGAGCCGTTCATCCAGACGAATGTCGTCGGCACGCTGCGCCTGCTCAATGCCGCGCGCCGGCACTGGGCCTCGTTGCCCGAGCCAAAGAAGAGCGGATTCCGCTTCCTGCATGTGTCCACCGACGAGGTGTACGGTACGCTATCGCCGGCCGATCCTGCGTTTACCGAGGAGACGCCGTTTGCGCCCAATTCGCCCTACGCCGCCTCGAAGGCCGCCAGCGATCATCTCGTGCGGGCGTACCAGCACACGTACAAG
>ERZ795058.2999-NODE-2999-length-18495-cov-45.797451_pt1 | contig 18495 bp, 18 predicted proteins | sample MGYA00375142_ERZ795058 | MGnify/ENA primary metagenome ERZ795058 (study PRJEB30187, sample SAMN05720210) | activated sludge metagenome | isolation source: anaerobic digester from wastewater treatment plant | place: Japan | collected 2015-04-20 ... | reverse complement strand
AAAAAGCTCTCCGTTCCAAATGGTGTCAGCGACCGCAGCGGGCAGCAAAAGCACGCAGCGCCTCGGCGTACCAAAAAAGCTCTCCGTTCCAAATGGTGTCAGCAACTGTATCAGGCAGCAAAAGCACGAACCGCAGCGGGCAGCAAAAGCACGAACAAGGGAAAGCCTCGGCAAAAAGAAAATTGCGTCCCGTACGCGTGGTGTCGGAGAACTGAAATTTTTACAAAGAAGCAGTGCTTTAGGGCTATATTGGTCCGGACCTGGATCAAAGATAACTGCCAGGAGCAGTTTGGCTGGTTTTTTGCTTTTGGTCAGCCTTAAATTAACCCCACCGGGTGCAGTTTCCCCGGGATTTTTGTCCCAGGTGAACAAAAATGACTAAATTTAAAAAACCATTTATGATCATGAAAAGAATACATAACAGGAATATCTTGTCGGGTATAGCTTCTCTGATAATGATTATTGCGGTCTTCATACTGCTATCCGGTTGCATACGCAAATCCATGCAAAAGGAAGTGGAACGGGTTGTTGAAGAAGTACTGGCATACAGTGCCAGGACCATAGAGCCTGAGTTGAAACTGCTAAGGGTTAAATTGGACAGGAGCCTTACAGATAAAGAGAAGCAGCTTATAGATCAGTACAGGGACCAGGCAAAGGTCATGATCGACAGCATGATAAATTTTCAGGTTAAGCTTTCTGAACTGGAGGGGGAAAAAGAGTACAGGCTTACAGAGGATGAAATATCCTATTATAACGATTCTCAGAAAAAGATGCGTCAGATAATCACTTCCTGCTGGGCAGTACTGGATAACCACAATGAAGCCTTTGCTTTGCTCCAAAGGGAGCTGTATCCCCAAACAGTTACCTGGCAAAAAGAAGTCATGGAAATTGTGAGCACGAACCTGCCTGCAGGATTCCGGGATGAGTTTGCAAAAGAGGGCAGCGGAATTAAGGTAATAGGAATGGAACAATTATCGCCTAATAATATGCAACAGGTCTTTTTCATCTTGTACGAGCCTAAGACTAATTTTCCGCTCAACAAGGTCAAGGATATGCTGCAACGTATGCTGGAAGACAATCGTTGAAAGATGATATGATGGGCTACTAACCAATATAAAATTACAATAGATTGAAAATAATAAATTTACACTTGAAAGTGCGGTTATAAGTAACAATATGGCAACAGTTACAGATTTTATTTGTATGCTACTGCAAATGACGTTTTGAAAGTAACAAATGTACGATAAAAAAGTGATTTTTGTGCAGTGAAAAGAAAAAAGGTGAGGTCATGTTATCTTTTAGTTGGTGTTCGTTGGTAGATGCAAATATTGGCTACGCAACTTTTGAGTAATCGTTGGGGGCAAAAAAAACAGGTCCGTGGGGGTATGGTGAACCTGTTTCTTGTGATATAAAACTTTAATCAGTCTTTTTCATCTGTTGCACCAGTTTTTGGTGCTGTTCGTGCAGTTCGGGGAAATGTCTTCTGATGAACTGGCCGAAGGAGCAGTCGTTGAATCCGAACCGCCGCGCCAATGACTTTATGCTTTCGGTTGTCGTAGAGTACAGTTGTAGGGCTTCGGCATATTTCCCCATGCTGTGCGGTGCCATTATTCCACCGTTTTCCGTTTTTTTCATTCCCAAACTTGCGTGCAGTTCCGGCTCATGCTCTTTCAGGTACATCCTGAAACAGTCGGGGTGCAGGCCAAATTCCTCCGCCACCTTTGTCATGGTCATTCCACCCTCTTTCAGTCGGGCTATGGCGTCAGCGTATTTGGCGGCAGTGGCAGGGTTATATTTCCGAACGGACGACCAGTCCACGGGCTTGCCTTCCTCGTAAGGGATGCCTTTCCGCTTACAAATCAAGTCCTTGTGCCAAGTTTGCAGGTAGTCGTAGAAACCTCTTACCGATACGCCGGTCTGTTTGGCTATTTTTCGGGCTGACATGGGTGTGGTGCGGTATAAGTGCAATGCTTCCGCGTATTTCGTGATTGTTTCAGGGGTAGGGGTATGAAGTGTCCCTCGTCCCGTTATCTTGCCTTTGCGTTGCTGTCTTACAGCCCATTCTCTTATCTTGATGCGATTTTCGACCAACTCTTTGTGGTAGAATATCAAGTGTTGTTCCAATCCCGAGTAGGAGACGTTGCAACGCTCGGCGGCCTCTTGAACCGTGATATAACGGTCAGCACGTAATAGTTTCACTGCCTCGGCATACTGTTCCTTACACACCTTCCGCGTACCGCGCGGCAGGTTGTCATTTAAGCCTAAACGCTTGCGCACCTTCTCGCGCCACTCGATGATTCCGGGATAATGCGTGCGTAACTGCCTGCCAAGGTCTGTACCATTCAGTCCGAACCGGCGGGCGATTTGCGAGACATTGTATTCGATATAGTCCAGACTTCCACATGCTTCGATGGCGTCTTTGTATTTGGCCCGGGTAGCGGGAAGCTGCCCACGAAGCTGGCTCAGCTTGATGCGAGAGGCTTCTTCTTTGTCGCAAGTAATGTCGTAACGTGCCAACAGCAGGTGGCGGTGATACAGAGAAAGGTAGCGTTGAAATCCCGAAACCGTCACTTTGCTGATACGGCAGATTTCCGCACAGGACAATCGTGTCGAACGATACAGTTCGATTGCCTGACGGTATTTCTCTTCCGTCTCCGGACGAATCCCTCGGGAACGGTTGCATGGACTATCTCTGTTATCGGGAATGTTCACAACTTTTTGGCTTTGTGTATTAGGCTACTAAACAAGCAAGCCAACTGTTCCTTTTACAGAAGATAGTTGGCTTGCTTAGTGGTTGTTGATATTATTTGGTTAAGGATGATTCTTAGGGCTTTTGACGGACGGCGCGAACATGAATTGCACTGTTACGGTTTTCTGACGAAGTGGAACCTCCAGCCGTATATTTATAAGCGGTAGTTCCCGGATCTGTAATGGCCGTAGATGTCCAATAATCACCTGACAGGTTATCGTTCATATTGGCAGCTTCGTTTTGCGCAGGAAGATACCATACCATGTTGGCTTGGTCAAGTACAGGACGATAAACTGTATTACCTTGCTGAGTTTGGGTTTCTACACGATACTTGTTCTTCATCGCACAAGCTCGGGCGGCAAATTCTGTCGGATTAATAGGCAAAGTATTATCAGGAACTCCACCCCATGATTCCAACTGTTTCATAATAGTTTCCGCTTCACTAACACCATCAAAATTGTATATATCCCAAGTATTTGTATTACCATCACTTGGACTGGTGGCTGTTGTTAATTTAGGAACTTTGCTGAAATCAACAGTAACCTTCCAACTACCATTAAAAGCAGATCCAGTACTCGTTATATAAGAATGGTCTCCAAATATTTCAAATAATAAACGCACAATACTTCCCCATAAACCACTAACTGTCATAGAATACGTGATTTTCATAGTTGAATCCCAGTTGAACCCCCACGGATAATCCTTATCTTGTATTCGTTCCACACCCATGCCGTTGTTCCATGCCGGGCAGTATTGCGTGAATGAGAATGTCTTAGCCTCGTTGTCACCGGCTGCGGTAGGCTTCAATGAGAGCGTAATGTCGCGGTCGGACTCCGTAGCGTTCTCTTTCAAGAACACATAGACTTTCACTTCTCCCGTTGTAGTGCTTGTCAACGTACTGGTTCCGTTATGGCCGTCAAGCCAATAACCTGCATCCACAAGTGCTTGTACATCATTACCACCGTCGAATTCACCACTCTCTACAAATGTCACATTGTCCTGGTCATTGGAAGTAAGCGTCCAACCTCCTGCTGGTAACTTATCATCACTTTTAATCGTAATCGGATAAATCACATAGTGCGCATCCTGCACTTCCGGCTGGGAAACAAACTTCAACTCATATTCCGGGGTAATAGACAGCTTGTAAGTCACGGTTGTTCCCATCTTCCATTCCGTATTTTCGATAGAGGCGGCAAGTGTGCGATCACCCCCGGAAGCATTGGTGAACACCACTTCTACCGTTGCCCCTGCAGGCAATGTCTGCGGCAGCATCATAAAGGTGCCTTCTGGACTGGTGATTGCGTCTCCGTTAGCTTCAGTTCCGGTAGTCTCTTTGTTCAAGGTCTGCGAGAAATCATCCACAGTCGCATCACCAAGAGTCCAATTACTGGTAGCCATATTGTAAGTTCCGGCATTCTTGACACCTTTCAAAGCCACGCTCTTGATAGAGCCGGGCTGCATCTGGCTGCCCACGGCAAAACGGACGGCGGTGCAGATGTGTTTGAAGGTCAGTGGAACAGCCTTGTTGTTGTCGCCCGGTATTTCATTGGTGGTAGCCACCACAATGTCTTTCTGGCCGGCAGCGGCGTCGGGAACGGTGTATTCAAGAAATGTGCTTGTCGGAGAGGACGGAGTGGTCAGGCCATCGGCATCCGTCGGTGCCCAGGCATAGAATTGGAACGAATGGTCTGCTCCCGGCCAATAGTATATTTGTTCCGTGCTCCATATAGCACCTGACCCGACGGAAGCACCCACATTGGAAGCATTCGTGTCCATATAAAACTGGTCAATGGGTGCCCCATTCTTACTCCAGTATGCCAGCACATGGAACTTGGTATAGAAATTGTCTTTGCCAACAGGCGTTCCACGTGTCAAGGCCTGTTCGCCCTCGAAGCCGGACACGTTGATACCGTCCGAAACAATGGCACGGACGCAAAGCGTGTCTGCCGAGTCGTCCGACCGCAACACGAAACGGCCCGCAGTATATCCTTCGTCATCACTACCAGCATATCCCCTTGTCTGTACGTTCTTATCGGACGATATGCCAAAACAAATGTTGTCACAGGCTTTCTCCGGATTCCCGCTTTCGAGAAAGTCCTCGTTATTGCACGAGAAAAGTAGCGTGCACAGCAACATCGTCGCCATGCCGCCCGCCATCCAACTCGGATTTTTCTTATGTACCTTCATTTCTTCTGTTTTATATTTGTTTGCCTGAAGCAATACGCCCCGGCTGTTAGTGAGTGTAAGGGGACATTCAACCCCTTACACCCTGTAAGATTGTGTCCTTACGGACAAAATCGTTTTATTAAATCGGCTTTACGAGGAAGCGAAATGAATCTTACTCAACGGTAATGTCAGTGTTGCTAAATTCACCCCATTCTTCAACTTCTGCTGTAAATTCAATCGGGTAGAGTTGATTGGGAGTAACATTTGTATTATTAAGTGCAGCGACGAAATTGTAGCTCTTGCCTTTCTCCATTCCTGTTGTAATAGTAGAGGAGTGCGGATATTCTGTTGTCGCACCGTTCTGATCCAGCACTACAGTGAATTCGACTGTGTATTGAGGTGCAGCAACCGGAATAAGGTACATGTGCTCGGTATCGGCAACACCTGTACCGGCAACGAGGTCTTTGACTGCATCGCTTGAAAAAACAACCGAAAGAGTTTTGTCAGCGTCTGCAACAGTCCATACGTCATTAGCTGCAGCCGGAGTAATTGTTCCGTTCTTGTAAGCATTCGTAATCTTTACATCCTTTACGCTGATTTTTGCTGCGGCGTTTTCAGGGAATGTGTTCTTGAAGGTAAATTTCACACGTGAAAGCATGTGTCCGAATGTGAAGTTTACTTTTCCCGGGTCTGCGGTAACTTCAGTACCTGTTGTTTTATCAGCAGCTTTTGAATAAAGCAGGTCGGTTTCAGAGTCGCTGACGAAAGTGATGGTACCACCATCTTTTGCAGCGGCAAATGTAACCCCATTTTCACCTGACTTGGGAGCGATTGCCTCGAAAGCATAGGTGTAGCCGGGTTCCCAGTACTGGAGCGGTGAATAGGTTCCATTACCAGTAGCATCAACAGTTACGGCTTGTGCGTTGAAAATCTGAGCATCACCTCTCCAGCCGTACACTTCAATGGCACCAAGGTTAGTGATGTCAGTGTCTGTAGCACGGGTGCTTTTGTCAATAAATGATGAGAAACCGATGGCCTTTGTGTTCTGTGCCATTTCCACGGTCTCGTCGTTGCTGCAGCTTGCCAACATGGCTGTTGCTGCCAATCCAATCAAAAAGATTTTTTTCATTTGATAAAAAATTAAATTGTGAATAAAAATGTTTTGATAACTCTCTATGCAAATCATAAAGGAAGTTCTATGTCCTCGTAATCTCCCCAGTCGTCCACATCCACATCGAAGCCGGAGCCGCCTTCCGTACCCTCTTCATCGGATATCTCGATGCCCTTCACCACGATGACACCTCCTTGCGGTTGCGCCGCCATCTGGTCGGTCACGTCGAAATCGAACGACTTGATTTTTCCGTTCTTCAAGCGTACTTCCAAATTCAGCCCGTACCTACGTCCGGCCCTTGTTCCGTAGTGTTCGTTAGGGAAATCAGGTATTCCGAAAGAACGCACCAAAGCCTGTGTGCCGAAATCTTCCACCGTACAATCGTACAGTATGGTTGCGGCTTCATCTGACGTGCGCCCGCTGTTCAACCATACCGCCTGCGCCATGCCCGCTAACGCCCCGCGTGCCAATGACACATATTCCAGCCCGTGGCTGAACTCGTAACGTACCAGATAGGTGAACACCAGCGGGTGCATGGTGACTGGTATCACGTCGGTCTCGGTCGAGCGTTCCGCCACGTATGACTCCATGTAACTGCCGTAAAGCATATCGGGCTGGTTCACCGTGTTCTCGTTTTTCGTGTCCATGTAAGAATTACCGAGATAGGAGGAACGGGTACGGGTACGGGTAGTCGCCTTTGCCGAAGCGAACGACTGCATCTCGTCGAACACGATGTATTCCGTGTCGTTGTTGTAGAACAGCAGGGAGTGTTCCCCCGGCCGCATATACACGACCTCCCCCTCGGGAGCGATGTTGACGATCTCATCCGAGCCGTCCGCGTTGTACACCTGCATACGCAAGCCATCCGGTATTCCGGGACGCAACGCGTCGTATTCCATACCGAACGATTCCTGCCACGTGGGGTAGTTTTTCCAATCCGTACTGCCTTCATAGGTATATTGCCACTCCTTTTCGTATTCCGCTTCTATGCGCACCTCCGATTTCGGGGCATGCGGGTCATGGTCAAAGCACAAGTCCTTGTGCTCGCAAGATGAAAGCAGCATGAGCATTCCCGCGAACAAGGGGACATATTCTGTTATAATGTGTATCTTTCTCATTTCACGCCTCCTTTCTTGTTGTTGCTGTTGCCTCTTCCGAGAAGCCATACCAGAGAGATTTCCGCCTTCGTGGGACCGAACCAGTGCCGGTTTTTAGTGGCCTGCCATACATAGTGGCCGTCCAAGGGGGTGTACGTGTAGTATTTTCCTCCCCAGTAGCCCACGCCAAGCGTGAAGTCGATGTTCAGGCGGTTTGCGACGGGCAGCGAGTAACCGTATTCCACGCCTGCCGCGTAATTCGTCTTGTCCCAAAGCGTTCCGCCGGGTTCACCGCCCATGTAACCTTTGCCTCCCCACTCGAAGTCGTAAGTGAACGCCTGCCCGTAAACACCCACGTGATGTCCCGTGAGCGGCTTTTCACTGGCTTTCTTCCCGAACCAGTAGCGCACGGCGATGTCACCGCCATAGATGCGCCAGTAACGGTGGCTGCTGTTCTTTTTCCACCAGCCGTACATCCAGTTGCCACTGATTGACCAGTTCTTGCCCAAGTAAAATTCCACCCCGATGTTGGGAACGGCCAGCACGTCGTAGAGCATGTTGGTCTTGAGAGCCATGTAGAAAGGTTTTGAGGTTTCAGGGGAAACCGCCACGACCGTGTCCGTTTTCTCCACAACGGATGTCGTGTCTGTAGGAACCGGCACGACCGGCTCTTCCTTGACAACCGTTTTTTCCTCGATTACCGGTTTTTGACGGACTGTCACGAGAATGACACTGGCATTGTGGATTTGGTCAAAGAAATGTTTGTGCATGTAATGCCAGGTACGGCCATATTGCAATTCCATCAGGTGTTTCTTGCGGCTGTCAACCAGTACACCTTTATTATCATAGGTGAATTCAGGCACGTTGCGCAGCACGTCCACCGCCTCTTCCTTGTGGGGCATGTCGGACACCTCGACCAGTTCGAGCGTGCTGTCTTTTTTCACACTTTCCAGAAACGACACCACTTCGGACAGGCGCATGGCGTTGTCACCATAAGCCGTGTCCAGTGTCGAGTTGCCGACCGGAAATCCGATACAGACCTCCTTCCGGCTCTCTTGCCCGAACACCTGGATGCATCCGAGCAACATGAACGCTGATACTATTAAACCTCTCATGTGCATATTGTCTTTACTTTAAGTCCTTTTCTTCCTAAGAAACGGATGTAAAATATAATCGCTTAATAATCAGATTTATAAGTAGTCAGCTTACTCTTGGTTTGTTTTACGGAATATTATTTTTTATGTGTAATCACTTAAATATTTTCGTTCCAATAGTTTGCGATTCAGGATTTTTATGTACTTTTGTATTCGAAATCCGTTTCTTAGGAAGAGACGGATGTTTTTGTCTTACAGCTTATCCTGTTATAATTCACTCACAACCAGTTCATTAGCGTTGTCTATAACAGACGAGTCTATCGACGCGAGATAGATTTGTGTGGTAGAAACCGAATCATGTCCGAGCGCGTCGGAAATGACATTGACAGGGATGTTCTTCGACTTGGCGACGGTCGCCCACGTATGCCGGGTGACGTATGTCGTGAGTGTAACCGGCAGTTTTGCCATTTCCGCGATGGTTTTAAGGGACTTATTTATGCGGCGTAACGCAGATTCATACTGCTTGCGCTCGTCCTTGCCGGGAACGGTTATAATCGGGAGCAGGTACGGCTGCCCGTCGGTGGAATAGCGCGCGAGCAGTTCTTCGATTTGCCTTATGACTTTGACATGGAGCTGCTGGCCGGTCTTGTGACGCCGGTAGGTCAGTACCCCGTTCTGAACATCCGACTTTTTCAGGAAGGCGGCGTCTATGAATGACATCCCCCTGCAAAGGAAAAGGAAGAGGAACACGTCACGGGCAAATTCAAGCCCCGGCCTGTGCGAGAGGTCGAGGCCTTTGATCCGCCTGATGTCGCTGATGGAAACAGCCCGTTTGAGCGTCTTTTCCGTTCCGGTAAACACGGTCCGGAAAGGTTTGCGGTCGATGGTCAGTTCCTGTTCTACCGCCCGGTTATAGACCGCCCGGAGGATGCGCATGTAAAAGGATGTGGAATTGGGCGCGAGCCCTGCAGCGTTCAGGTACGCCTGATAATCCTCCATGACGGCAGGGTCTATTGCCCCGATTGGAATATCCTCCTGGGTACGGAACCGCTTGAAACTCCCCAATGCCGCGCGGTAATTGTTGGCGGTGCCGGTGTGCCCCAGTTGCCTTAACCTGACAATGACATTCTCCATAAAAATAAAGAAGGTATTCCCCTTGCCGGTACGTTGGAACTCCGCAACAATATCGTCTGCCGAATAGGCGCGCTGCCGGCTGTCGAATCTTTCGATGATTCCCCGCAGTCTCTCCAAGTCCCAGGACAGCCTTTGTGCCATCGAATTGACGGCGGCCATGCGGTCACTTCTGGCAGTGGGGACAAGCCGGGACTGCTTTTCGTCCCATTCACAGGGAAACACTTTGTAACCGGTCGTGATTTGCCTCGCTACACGGTGACGGGTTACGTTGATGACGATGCTGCCCGGACGGTCTGCGACTGTTGACGGGCGGAATTTTACTTTTACTGTTGCCATATCTATTATTGTTTAATGTGAGTACTTGTAAAAGATAAGGGCGACAACAACGAGGGTGACGGTAATCAATACAGAGAATATGGCAATCATTCCGGTCAACGTCTCTGAATGAAGCATCTTCACATTTGCGAATATGACGAGAGCAAAGAATGTGGCAAGTATCAGCAACAATGCGGTCATGCACCAGAATGTCGCCTGTGTCATGGATATGCGGTTCTCGTTGCGGCGGATGTCCTCGTCTGCCTTTTCACGCTCCCTGCGGATACATGATATGGCATTGTCGGCAATGGCATTGATTTCTTCCAGCAATGCCTGTATGTCATTTTCTGGAAACCTAATCGGGAATGAAGTCTTAAGCAGGTCATGGAGATTTATCATTGTTCCTGCGTATGCACCGATTCCGTCAATTAGCTTGTTCAGTTTTTTATGCGCATCCGCTATCTCAGGCTTGAGCCTGCGGAACTCGTTGGCAAGCGTGTCATTCCGCTGTTCAAGTCTTTGCCGCCGTACTTCTTCCGCTGATACTGCTGTTGCCTCTTCTGTTTCAGAAGTCTTTGCCATTTCGGATGCGGTTTCTGCGGGTTGTCGCACATCCTCGCTGTAATCGTATTTCCTGTTTGCCATAGGTATATTCTTTATCTCTTGCGTCCTGATTTCGTTTTCTTGACAATATGTGCCACAGCTGCACGGGCGCATCTGCGGGCGCGTTCAATCTCGTCCTCGTCTTTTTTGTCACGCCAGTCATTATCATTGCTTGAACCACCTCCTCCGCTGCCGCCGGTTGAAACGGTGTCAAGTGCCGCCAGCCCCACGAACAAGGCTACCGCCATGTCGGTAAGCTCCTTCCAGTTTGCTGTTTCCCGGTAATCGAACTCATCGTTGAACACCTGCATGACATCGTCGGGAATGTAGAACAGGGATGTCTTGCCGTCGTGCGTAAGCTCGTATTGAGAAGTGTTCTCACGCCATGACGAATAGTCTTCAACAGGTTTGTCGGAATGTTGTATCGGCTTTGCAACAGGCTTTGCGGTGACTGGTACAACAGGTGCAACCGTCTTTGCTCCGGTTTTCCCGGCAGGCTGCATCGACTTTGTTTCGGACTGGCCGTGAAGTTTCTGCCAGGTCTGTTCAATCTTCGATGCCATGAGCTTGCGCCCCTTCCCAAGTTCGGAAGCCTTGAATCTGGCTTTGCCCTTTCCGACCACATAACCCTTTATGCCGCCTTTGTCGTCCGGCCGTTCCACGAGTGTGTACCCTTTTGCCCGCACCCTTGCTACATAGTCATCCCAAGACCATGACGGCATTGCCCGCAGGATGTCCATAAGGTCTTCGGCAACCTTGCCGGCGTTCGCCTTGTGGATTTCCATAGCGGTTATCCATCCACGCTGGATGGCTACAGCCTGCGCCGCGTCATGCGCGCGGATGTGTATCTTGTGGTCGTTGTTCGTCCTGCCGTTGCAGTCCTTACGGCACACGGCGGCATGGAGGTGGGGAATCCGGCTGTCGGATTCAAGGTGCAGCCACACCGTGTAGATGCTATTGGCGATGTTTGTCTTATGCGAATACACCTTTCCGTCGTCATCCGCCATCTCTATTTTGTCATACTCCCGGACAAAGTCATCCCACAACTGCTGCCAGTCCTGCATGGTGAAGTCCTTTGTATGTTCTTTCGCCGGACTGATTTCAATGCGGATAACATTATTCTTCATCGGCGCATGGGCTTTCATCATGTCCCATACACCTTGCGCGTCAAGTTCGCACGGAAGCAGGTTGTCCTTGACATGGTATATCAGTTCCGGGTGTTTTTTGTTTCTCGACTCACCGGATATGTATCGGATGTCGTTTATTCCGTGGCTTATGGATTTTGCCTTGCCTATCATGTCGGTTCCTCCTCCTTGTCTGTTTCTGATACTGTTTCCTGTACGGTCTCCGTCTTTACCGCCGGTACGCGGTTAGGGGCGAAATGTTTCTTGATGAGCCTCGTAATCATGTCCGCGGTCTTGCCGAGAAGCCGGAGTGCGTCTATCATCCACGGCTGGTTACGGAACATCGCCCTGCGCTCGTCCTGTGACATCGCGTTAAGCATCGAGGTGTATTTCGCGTAGTCGCTGCGGGCGATGACAAGCTGCTCGCGGACTGCCTCCTGTTCCGGTGTCAGCCGCACTTTCGGCTCGTATCCGTATGCGCGGGAAAGCACATAGTCGCTGAGGTTCATCCCGCACTCTCCGGCAAGGCCTGTAATCTTCTCCCGTTGCGACTTGCTGACACGGAACGAGATTGTCGAATCACGTTTCTCCTTGACTTTCTTCTTCTTGTTTTCCGTGTCCTCTGCGCTCCCGACAGCATCGGTTGTTCCATCTTCGGTTTCAACCGGCTTCATATCGCCGGGTAATCTCTGTTCGGTTTTCATAAGCGGTAATTGATGGTTTTACAAAAGGTACCGGTGCGAGCCTGCGAGCGGCGTCCCCCGTTGGACTGCGGGACAACGGCAAGAGGGCCGTGCGTGGAATGACCGTCAGGAAATGTAATGCAGCGGCATATCTTGAAACACCACTCATCTTCCTTCCCTCCTTTTTCTTCCTTTTCTGCCCTGCCTCTGGCATTATCCCATCGCTGTTTTAGACTGTTCCGCCTATATTATAGGAGGTATGACAGCCGCTTGCAGGTCGCACCTTACCCGGATTACTTGTTGTCATCTGGAAGTCTGTCGAAAGCTGTCTTCACAGCCTCGGCATCGGTGGTGATACGCATCAGCGCGACGGTCGCCTTGAGTGCCTGTGCCTGGTTGCAGAACTGCGTGACGGTGTTAAGGAGGACTTCCGACCGTCCGACACGGAACGGCATCACGGCGTCTGCCGTCAGGGTGTTGGTCTTGTTCATGCCGTGGTTCAGGAACCGGTTTACTGCCAGCCTGTCATCCGGATCGATGTCCTCATACTTGCCGTTGCCCGTGGCATGGCTTACCATGACACGCACGGCGTCCGCCTGATAAAGCGTGCAGGAGTTGAGGAATGCAAGTACATGGGCGAACTCCGCCTTGAGTTCGCCTCTTGCACGGGGCTGTCTGCCATTGTTCTTTCCGCTGTTGTCTTTTTGCGCGGGAACATTACTGTTCACCTGCGGCACATTGTTTTCATTGTTCATACTGGAATGGTTTAAATGGTTTGTGAATACTGTTTGATTGATGTCTGAATCTCATTCGGATGTCCGTTACTTGTCCGTGCGGCGGTTTACAAGATACCGTGCGGCATCGCTGTCAATTTCCGCCTGCGACTTGACACGGATGTTTGTCAGCCATGTGTCAAGGTCTGCCTTCGAGAAGAAACACAGTTTGCCGTTGGGCTTGTAATAAGGGATTGCACGGCGCATCATCAGTTTGTAGAGATAGCTCGGCTTGAGTCCGAGGTACTTTGCGGCCTCGGTGGTGGTGAGTAGGTTCCGTTCTGTTTCCATATCGCTTTCAATTTGTTTTTATTCCTGTTGCCACTCGGCATAACACCTTGCGTTTCTGCTGTTTTATGCCTTATGTTTCGCTTGCAAAGTTACTTTGTACCTGAAGTGGCGCAATGTGGCCCGAATGGGGAAAGTGTATAAGACGGCAATGCGCCATACTGCTGGTATCCAGCGGTATGGCGCATTGCCGTAATCTTCTTGTGTTATATCAGATGGGGAACCGGCGGGCTGTTATGGGGTACGGTTCAGTTGCCGGGCTTTTTCGATGGCCCTGTCGATGGATTTGCGGTATTCACGGTTCTCCCTTGTCGCGCCTTGCGCGCACACGTCGTTGCGGTGCTTGTCGTAATATGACCTGGATATGCCGCAACGTTGCAGGAAATCTTCCGCCCACTGTTTTCCACGCTCACGCGGCTTGACGGTCTGCGATACGGACAACACCATGTAACAGACGCGCAGGTTTTCTTTCGGACGCACATAGGCAGGCTGCATCGTTGGCTTCAGGTTCATGAAGTTCACGAAGTCCGAGCCGGAGAGATGACCGAACTGGCAGTCGTTGCAGACATCGTAGATGAACATGCACAGGGCGAGGTCAACGGTGTCCATCCATTCGGATGTGTCTTTGAACAGGATGCCGTCACTCATGCGCGTCCCCCTTCATCCGTCTTATGTCGCTGATGATGCTTCCCGAAATGCCTTTCAGCCTCTCGACCAGCACGGAAAGGAACACCGGCTTGAAACAATACACGCAGAAAGTTCGGTCACGCTCCTGCTGTAACTCATTATATAAAAGGTTCACACGCGCGTGGGCCGTGTCGTATTCCGCTTTCTTTGCATCGCACACAGGATCGAGCGACTTGTAATCCTCTGAATCGAGCGGCAGGAAATCCAGCTTGTTGCTCATTGCAGAATATTCACGCCACAGCACGGTGGCAACATCTTTCGCTTCCCCGCAGCGTAATTCAAACGGTCTGAGGTTCGCTTCAAAAAGGCTCTCGAAATCCACGGACTGCAATCCTGTAATATCCAAAGACAGGAATCTTCCGGCCTCCGAAAAAAGGGAAAAGGAGATTTCATTCAACTGTTCCGCATCGTCCTGGAACATTGCAGTGGCTTCCGTCACAATCCGGTTCGTGTCGTTGAAATCCTTATAGAACAGGGACAACAACATCGCCTGTTCAAAGGTGATGCTGTCCTGCCTGCAAGTGGCAAGCAACGTGTTTACATCTTGCAGCCGTTGTGAAATATTTGATATAATCATAGGAACATTGTCATATATGCTGGAAGATACAGTACGTCTTCCTCTTTACGCAGGTCTTTTGTATAGACCAGATACTTGTTTCTTATCCGGGATGAAAACTTTTTACAGAAGGCATCCAGTGAAGCGTGTGCCTTATAACCGGAAGATTTCACTTCGATAGGACTTACCTTGTCACCATCGGCAATCAGAAAGTCCACTTCATAGTTGTGCTTTCCGCTTTCGGTGGGAAATGTATAATAGTAAAGTTCGTGTCCGGCGGCTTTCAGCATTTGGGCGATGACATTCTCATATACATAACCGAGGTCTGCACTCAATTTGTCACTGAGCAACTTTTCATAGATTATATTGTCTGTAAACTGTTTGTCCCAGAATGCGAGGGTGACAAACAGCCCCGTATCGCCTACAAACATTTTATATCTGTCCGTGTCACGGTGCAATGCCATACCTACGCCGGGATCGTTGGCATGGTATGCAAGGTTCACAACCATAGAATCCTGCATGTCTGAGATTGTTTCCAACATGCGTTGCGGGCGCCCACCGTCCGTAGCGGATCTGACAATGTATCGCGAGGCGTTCCGTGTAAGTTCGCCGGGAATGCCATGAAAGAGCTTGGAGGCGTTGCCTGTAGGGTCAATCTTGTTGAAATCCTTTTCGTACAAAGATATGATGGAACGTTTTACCACATCCACTTTGCTCAGACTTTTTGTTTCTATGTAGGCTCTGACTGCTTGCGGCATCCCTCCCACAAGCATATACAGGCGGAAATCGCGCATAAGGCTTCTGTTACCGTCATCGCCCATAGGTTTTCTGCTGTCATATAGCTTTTTCAGAAGCGGAATGGAAACATTGTCGTCCAACACCCATTTGAACTCCTCATAGTCCAGCGGGAACAGGCACAGTTCATGTTCTTCGCTCGGAATTAAAATGTCTTTTACATTCTGCTTGATGGATAAAAGAGAACCCGTTTCAATATAATCATACCGGCCATCTTCGACCAGGTATTTTATTGCCTGTCGCGCGTTGGGACACTTTTGTACCTCATCGAATATGATAACAGACTTCCGTCGGACAAGGTCTGTCTTAAACAATATCTGTAATCGCATGAAAATGTAGTCGAGATCAGATATGTCATCAAAAAGAGTCTTGACCTCTTTCTTGCAGCGGGCAAAGTCTATTGCAATGTAACTGTCATATTCGTTCTGTGCAAACTGTTGTGCAAGCGTGGATTTACCGACACGGCGTGCCCCCTTGATAAGCAACGCAGACTCTCCATTGCTGTCATGCTTCCATTGAAGCATCCTCTCGTATAGTTTTCGTTTGAATATCATATTTAGATACTACATTTTGTTATTCAGAAGCAAAGATAGTGTATTTGGCTAATATCTCAAAATGTTTTGCGCGTATAATGGCTATATTCTCATAATTTATATCTTCAATATCGGCTAAAATCTCATTTTCTATATTAAAACTTGGCTAAAAATGACACAAATCTTGTATGAATGACCGGCGTTTCAATCAAACACCCCGTCCACCAGATTTACGGCTTCAACCTTCTTGCTGTCAACGATTTTAGCGTATATCTGGGTCGTTTTCACATTGGAGTGGCCGAGCAGCTTGCTCGTGGTATAAAGGTCTGCGCCCAGTGTCAGCATCATCGTTGCGAAGCTGTGCCTCGATGTATGGTAGGTGATTTTCTTGGTGATACCGGCAGCCTTCACCCACTTTGCCAGCACCTTGTTTATGTTGGGTTCGGCTATCAGCCCGTCAAACACCTTGCCGTCATCCGGGGCATCGCCACGTTCCGGCAGCCATTTCATCGCCTGAGAGGAAAGGGGAAGGAATATCGGGGTCGTGGTTTTCTTCATCACGACAGACGCGCGCCACTGTTCGCCGTCTTTGGACAGGTCACGCCAGCGGAGTGCGTAAATGTCACTTAGCCTCAGACCACAGTAGCAGGCGAAAAGATAGGCACGTTTCACATCCTCCCTCGGACACTCCGTCGCTATAAGGGTCTTTATCTCGTCCACGGTCAGGAACTCCCGCTTGCTCTCCGGCACCTTGATACGCTCGGTCGGGGTAAGCGACATGAACGGATTTTCGGGAATGATGTCAGCCCTGACAGCCGCGTTCAATGCCGTGCTGAAATAGCCGACATAATCCGACATGCTTTTCGGACTCAGCGGATTGCCCCACGTGGTCTTGTATTCGGACTGGAGCCAGCGGATGAAGGCGACACAGAAATCCTTGTCTATGTCACCCATGCGTACCTTGTTCTTGCCGATATAAGTGGAAACAAGGTTAGAAACCGTCCCCAACAGTTTCACGCCTCTCACGCCCCTGCGCTTCTGTTCCTCGTAGAATGTCCGCATCCAGTCCGACAGCAGCATCTTTGACCTGCCTGACGTGTTCTTCAGCCCGGCCTTGTTGTTGGTCAACTCGATTATCCTCTTTGACTTGATGGTTTCCACCGCCGCCAGTGTCGCCCTGTTCTGCTCCTTGACACGGGCGTTGATTTCGGGAAGGCGGTAGAGCTTCAGGAACTCGTACTGCCTCTTGCCGTCCACATAGATGTCAAGATAGTATGACTCGGAACCGTCCGCAAGTTTCTTGGTGCGCACTTTCACAGGTTCCTTCAGTTTTGTCTTTTTGCCGTTTGCCGCCATATATAATAAGGTATTATGATTTATGATTTCAGAATACGGAATCTGCAAGATTCACCGCCTCGTCCTTCTTCCGGTCGATTATCCTCGCGTATATCTGGGTGTGTTTTACCGAGCTGTGTCCCAGTAGTTTCGATACGGTGTACAAGTCCGCTCCGAGGGTGAGCATCATCGTTGCGAAGGAGTGGCGGCTCGTATGATAGGAGATATGCTTCCTGATTCCTGCCGCCTCCGCCCACTTTTTCAGGTTCTCGTTCACATTGCCGTAATTGACAAGGTTGCCGAACACGTAATCATCAGAGGTGCATTCTCCTTTTTCGGGCATCCATTTCAATGCCTGTCCTGACAGGGGAATGTATAACGGCTTGGTGGTCTTCTTCATCACGACCGAAACGAATGTCTGCCCATTCTCGATATAAACATCGCCCCATTTGAGGTTTCTGACATCGCTGATGCGAAGACCTGTAAAACAGGAGAACAGATAGGCTTTCTTTACGAGTTCATTGGGGCAGTCGGTGGCAATCATGCTCCGTATCTCGTCAATGGTCAGGTACTCACGTTTGCTTTCCGGCTTCTTTATCTTCTCGATGGTCTCAAGCCTGTTCCACGGGTTCTTGTCCATAAGCCCCTCACGTACCGCCTCGTTGAGCATGGTGCGGAAAGTCTGGCAATAGGTGTCTGCGGTTCTCGCACTGATTGGCTTCCCTGTCAGGCGGTGCTTGTATGCGTTGCGGAACCAGTCTATCATATCAAGGCAGAACTGCCTGTCAATATCCGAAAGGCGGGTGTCGGGACGGAACATATGCAAAGCCTTTTTCACGTTGCTGATGCTGCCCATGTCCCTTAAACCGCGTTTCTCGTGGTTGTCATAACAGGTCTGCAACCAATCCGAAAGGAGCATCCCCGTACCGGAACCGGCAAGTTTCGTCTCGGCTCTTGCATTCAACAGGGCTTCGGTTCTCGCCTGCAGGATTTCTTCCGCTTCCCGGAGCGTGCGCGCGTTCTGACGCTTCGCTGTAGAAGAGGTTTCGGGCAGGAGGTAGAGTTGCAGGAACTCGTACTCGTGCCCGCCGTCCACGCTGCGGTCGAGGAACAGGGACAGCCGTCCGTCCGCCAGCTTGCGGCGGCGAAGTTTGAAAGGGGATTTCTCCACCAGTGATTTCCTTTTTCTTCCCATTGTCCTTCAGTGTCTTATATTCACTTGCAAAGATACGAAATAATCCGCAAACGAGTATCGTTTCAAGTAACAAAAATGAAGAATAATAGCGATTTTCAAGGAATATATCAGAAAACACGGTTTTTACATAAACACCTAATAGTCAGCATATATATGGATTTTCTCCGCTTTTGTTTTCCCTTCTTTTGCACACATTGGCTAATGGACTACCTTAAGCATTTTTTTACTACGCAAAGCATTCCCTCTACCTTGCTTTA
>ERZ795058.2985-NODE-2985-length-18568-cov-10.924107_pt1 | contig 18568 bp, 16 predicted proteins | sample MGYA00375142_ERZ795058 | MGnify/ENA primary metagenome ERZ795058 (study PRJEB30187, sample SAMN05720210) | activated sludge metagenome | isolation source: anaerobic digester from wastewater treatment plant | place: Japan | collected 2015-04-20 ... | reverse complement strand
TGGTGATGACGGCAGCCACGCTTTTGACCCATTCGAGCCTGGTCTTGCGGTTCTCTACCGTCGCGGCGATGTCCAGCATGGCCAGTTCATCCGCCCCCTCCCGTTCATAAAAGGCAGCGTTCTCCACAGGATCTCCGGCATCGCGGATATCCACGAAGTGCACCCCCTTGACCACCCGCCCCTCTTTCATGTCCAGACAGGGCATGATTTTTATTTCTCTCATTTAATTATCCTTTCTTTATGACTATTATTCTGACATAGCAGATTGAGCAGGACCTTTTAACGGACATCTCGGGCAGCTATCACGGAAGACGGCTATACACGCCCAAGGCCGCCTTTTACCCGGCCCGGTCTCATTTGTCTGCCACGACCTTTTTCAACGGTTTGACCATTTCCTTTTCCAGTACCTTGAGAAATTTCTTCCGGAACGGGGGAATCTTCGTCAGGAGGGTCATCATCAGATTCGTTCGGCGGGTCTTGATATCCTTATGGGGAAAATCATAAAACCCGTGGCGCTTATAGTAGCGATGATCCGCCTGAAAGACGAAACGGAGCTTTCCCCAGACCTCGTCCCGGAAGATCTTCATGCCCCCCACGCCAAGATAATCCCGAGTCTGCACATAGCCCTGCTCCGCCAGGCACACGACTCTCCGGGCCAGTTCCCGAAGCAGGGCATCGATTCGCAGCGAATCCCCAACCTCGTCGGTTGTTATCCCGGCCGTATTGGCCCCGTGAAACTGGGCATAAGCCGACAGGATCTCCGTCAGATTGGGAAGCTGTCCCAGGGGACCGGAGATAATCCAGGCAATTTGCTTGTCTTTCAGGGTCGGGGTGTGGGTGTTGAAAAAGGAACGGTCGAAAAACTGCTTCCACCGCGCCGACAGGTAACGGTCCCGGATTTCCCCCGCCATGACGATGATGTCCGCCTTTTTAACCTTTTCGTTGTAGAAATCGATATAGCCGTCCCGGCCCTCGTACTGGCATACATTGTCGATTCCACACCGGCAGCAGCCCAGGCAGCCCCCCCTGATGTCGATTTCCGTCAAGGCGATTACCTCCACCCCCCCGGAGAAATTTCCCACCCAGGCCTGGATCATTTTCTTCAAATTGGCGCCTTCACGGGCTTCGTCACAAAGCGCCAGGATCTTCCTGCCGCCGGGATCAATGTCGTGAAGCGGCGGGGCCGGTTCATAAACGAAGGAACTATGGTGCAGAGGCGGGAAGTGCGGCGCCGTCGGGATCCCCCCGGCCACCGCGGTGAGAAAGTTCTCGCCGCACTGGAGGAAACGCGCCCGTTCCCCAGTCCGGACCAGATCATACATCTCCGCGGAATAATGTCCGAAATAATTCATTCCCAGATCGTCACATATCCCATGAATGTAATTGTGGGCCGTATGATCGAAAAAATGAACGGAAGTGGAAAGGGCCAGGGCATATTTTCCCCGAAAGGCTTCCTGCCGGCCGCCGGCGAAGATCAATTCGATGAAGCGTTTGTACTGGGAGCAGACCAGGCAATAATAGAGAGGAAAAGACCATATAACCGCATCGGCGGCGGCTACTTGGTCCATGATGCCGCCGAAGGCCCGTTCATCCCGCTCCAGTTTTCCGATCTGTCGGGCGACGGGAAAGATCCGGTAGTCATGCTCCGGATGGATCTTTTGCAGATAGCGTACATACTGGAGGGTAACACTTAACTCCCCTTTGGGGCTGCCGTTCAACACCGCTATGATCACGTTGATTCACCTCATTTTTCCGGAGTAATTGCCGTTGCCCGCCGTTAAACTCAACGACCATGATCCCCTTCCCTGCTCAGTGTATAGATAAGATATCATGAATAAATCTCTTCATTGCCTCTGCCACCTCGCCTCGGGCCTGGTGGTGGGGAATATGCCCGCACCGGGGAACGATGAAACCTTCCGCCCGGCCGGAGATGCGGCGGACAATGGATTCCACCTGTCCCGGCGTCCCGTAGGGATCGTCTTCCCCCTGAATGGCCAGCACCGGACAGCGAATTCGGGGCAACAGCTCCTCGATGTTCCAGGCCCGGAAGGCAGGCGCCAGCCACGTCCCGGACCACCTGCGGAAAACCTGATCGGTCCGATTGCCGTGATACCGTGCGAGTCGCGCGGGGAGATCCGTCTGCTCATAGGCGGTGATGGCGACACGTATCCCCGCCAGGGTAACCTCCTCCACAAACACATGGGCGGCCTCGGTAATTATCCCCATCGTCCGTTCCGGAGACGCCGCTCCGAAGATGAGGGCGATGGATCCACCATCGCTATGACCGATGAAGATCGCCTGCTCGATACCGAAATGCTTCAGGACCTGGGGGAGGGATTCCAAAGCTTCGTGATGGAGATACTCAACATTGCCCTTTTCCTCACTGGCCTCGGAGTTTCCGTAGCCCCAGCGGTCGTAAACGAGTCCCGGCAGACCGGTTTCTTCGCAGATCACCGCCGGGAAATCCCGCCATTGCCCCATGCTCCCCAGTCCTTCGTGGAGAAAGACAAGCCATGGCCGCCCTTGATTACCGCCGCCAGCCCAATTGCCGTCTTCGGCCTTGTTGTTTTGTTCTGCTATTTCTTCCGTTTTCTTTTCCTCTTGGTTACCGCCTTTCCGTCGCCTCGTGCACGCTTCCCCAATGTCGTCTGTTCCCCTCGGCGGACGGGGAAGTTTATTCTCCTTACCACCGTCGCCGTCGCTCCGGAAGGGGCGAATGACCTGCCCGGCCAGACGCCGGCCGGCGGCCCGGAAAAAGACCTGCTCCCGGTGAAGATCCCCGGCAGTTAAGATCAGGCAATGCCGGCTTTCGTCAAATTCATTCATGGTGGAACCATTCTCTTTCCGCATTCTCCATGGGGTTGTCACTCTTGAGCAACTTCACTCAAGTTACTGCATAATAAGGTGCCTTATGAGAAGTGGATCGATATAAAATCCCAACGATCCGACACCTAAGGACCTGTGGGCCGTTCCGTGGTTGATATTTCTAACATTTAACCCATATGGCTTCAACCTGAATTTGCCCCGGTTCGGAGTGGATAGAGAGGAAAAGGCCTTGCGGGGAAAAAACAAATTTGCCATAATGGCTCCGCTTTCAAAAATATCAACGGAAATGACCATGAATGCAATTTTTCGTAAAATTGTCGTGATCGCATTTCTTTTCATCTTCGTTCCGCTCTTTGCCTCCACCCTCTGGGGGTTCCCACCGGCGGCAAAACCCCGGATCTCGGTCCTGGCCACCGGCGGCACCATCGCCGGGGCGGCGCCAGTGGCCACCCAGACCATTGGTTACCAGGCCGCCGTGCTGCCGGTGGGCGAAGTCCTGGCTTCTGTGCCGGACCTGGGCAGGATCGCCGACATCCATGGGGAACAGGTAGTGCAAATCGCCAGTGAAAACATGAACCCCGACATCTGGATGAGGATCGCCCGCCGCTGTGAGGACCTGCTCAGCCGGGACAATGCGGATGGGATCGTCATCACCCACGGGACCGATACCTTGGAGGAAACGGCCTATTTCCTCAACCTGACGCTGAAGAGCCGCAAACCCGTGGTACTGGTGGGTGCCATGCGACCCGCCACAGCCCTGAGCGCCGATGGGTCGTTGAACCTGTACAATGCCGTGGCCACTGCGGCAAGCCCCCTCACCCGGGGCCAGGGGGTACTCGTGGTCATGAACGACACGGTCAATGCCGCCCGGGAAGTTACCAAAACCAGCACCTTCAGCGTCGAGACCTTCCGGTCGCCGGATTTGGGGGCACTCGGATACATCAAGAGCGGCCGGGTGCATCTTTACCGTGGCCCCTCCCGTCGGCATACCACAGACACACCATTCTACCTCAAGAACATAGAAAAGCTCCCGAAAATCGAGATCCTGTACGGATACGCCGGCAGCGGAACCGCGGCCGTGGAGGCCGCCGTCAAGGCCGGCGTCGCCGGTATCGTTTATGCCGGTACGGGAAACGGCTCCCTTCCCGAGGCGGCAAAAGCCGCGTTGGCAGCGGCCAGCAAGAAAGGAGTATTCGTCGTCCGGAGTTCCCGGACCGGCAGCGGTATGGTGGCCCGTAACGGCGAGGTCAACGATGATGCACTGGGTTTCATCGCCGCGGACAATCTGAATCCCCAGAAGGCCAGGATCTTGTTGATGCTCGCCCTGACCGCAACCCAGGACGCTAAGGTTATTCAACAGTACTTCGACACCTATTGACGAACAGACCGAGCCGTCGGCGATTATTGACGACATCGTAAAAGGTCAAAAAATGTCCCATTTGGGACGGCATCGTAAAAAGATCCGCAGGCGAGGCGCGCGAATCCTGAGGAATGAGGCGTACTTGGACGTACGTCGCAGTGACGAGGCGAGGGATGAAGCGCAACGAAGCATCCGGACTTTTTACGATGCCGTCATTATTGACTGTTCCGATTTCCTTGGTTTATGAGGCACGATCATGAAACTAGATATCATCTCCAGTCCCCTGCTGACCGACCTTTATCAGTTGACCATGCTCCAGGGTTATCTGGATAAGGGCATGACCGGGAAGGCGGTATTCGAATTTTTCGTCCGCAACCTGCCTCCGGAAAGGGGCTTTCTCGTTGCCTGCGGATTGGAAACCCTGCTGGCATGTCTCGAATCGATGCGGTTCCAGGATGACGAAATCGACTATCTGGTCGGAGCCGGCCGGTTTTCCGGCCGGCTCATCGATTATCTCCGGGGATTCCGTTTTTCCGGGGATGTTTACGCCCTACCGGAAGGAACGGTATTTTTCGCCCAGGAACCGGTGGTACGCATCGTCGCCCCGCTGCCGATGGCGCAATTCATCGAGACGCGGCTGATCAACATCCTCCAGTACGAAATCCTCATCGCCAGCAAGGCGGCCCGCTGCTTCCTCGCCGCCGACGATCGGGCCATACTTGTCGATTTCGGACTCCGGCGGGCTCACGGCGCCGAGGCGGGTCTTTTGGCCGCCCGGGCATCTTATATCGCCGGCTTCAGGGGAACCTCGACCGTCATCGCCGAGCCGTTGCTGGGCATCCCGGGCAACGGAACCATGGCCCACTCCTTTATCCAGGCCCACCATAGCGAGCTCGACGCCTTCATCAATTTTTGCCGGAGCAACCCCGGCAATACCACCCTGCTCATCGACACCTACGACACCCTCACCGGTGCCGCTCGGGCCGTAACCGCCGCGTCCCTTCTGACCCGGGAGGGGATCCGGGTCAACGCCGTCCGCCTGGACAGCGGTGATATCCTTACCCTGTCAAAAGCGGTCCGGAACATTTTAGACCGCGGGGGCTTTCCCAAAATCAAGATCTTTGTCAGCGGCAACATGGACGAGTTCAGCATCCGGGATCTGCTTGGCCGGGGGGCGCCCATAGATGGTTTTGGCGTGGGCACGAAATTGGATACCTCCGCCGATGTCCCTTATCTGGAATGCGCCTATAAGCTCATGTCCTACGAAGGCAAGCCCCGATTGAAGAAATCCCCGGGCAAGGTCACCCTCCCCGGGGCCAAACAGATCTATCGCCGGATGGAAAACGGGATCATGGCGGGTGATTTACTTACCATCGCCGCGGACTCCGCCCCGGGGACTCCCCTGCTGAAGCAGGTCATGGCTGCGGGAGGACGTATCGAAGACCCGCTGGATCTTAACGCCATCGCGGCCTCCGCGCAACACCAACTCAAAGCCCTGCCTGCTCATTTTCGCCGCCTGGCCGCGGCGCCGCCTTATCCCGTCGCCATCGCCCCGGCCCTTGCCGATCTGGCCAGAGAAACCGAGGCCGCGGTCGCCTCCGGGTAAACGCGGGGGACTCCCGAGGACTCTTTTCTGAATCCTCGGGCGCATCGCCCGACGTTAATTGCCATATTACGTGATGTTGCTTCAAATACATAGTAAGTCTTTACAAGCGGAGGAAAAAAGGATAGTCAAGGCGGCGCTTTCGGCAAAATCAGCAGGGATAAGGCAAGGAGTCGGCAAATGAACGGGCCGCCGGGATTTGACAACGAAAAGTACATCCGGGAACAGACGGCGGAGATCCTGAAGCGCGTCGCGCGGTTCCAAAACAAGCTCTACCTCGAATTCGGCGGCAAGCTTCTCTACGACTATCACGCCGCCCGGGTCCTGCCCGGCTACGATCCCAACGTGAAGATGCGTCTTCTCAGGGAGCTGAAGGATCAGGCCGACGTCCTGCTGTGCATCTACGCCGGGGACATCGAAAGAAAGAAAATCCGGGCCGATTTCGGCATCACCTATGATGCCGACGCCCTGAAGCTCATTGACGATTTGCGCAGTTGGGACATCCCCGTTCTCGGCGTGGTGATCACCCGTTTCGACGGCCAGCCGGCAGCCATCCAGTTCCGAAACAAACTGGAACGACGGGGTATCGCCGTATTCACCCACCGCTTCACCAAAGGCTATCCCATGGATGTGGAAATCATCGTCAGTGACGAGGGCTACGGCGCCAATGCCTGCATCCCCACGGACAAGCCCCTGGTCATCGTCACCGGCCCTGGCCCGGGGAGCGGCAAGATGGCCACCTGCCTCTCCCAGCTCTATCACGATTACAAGCGGGGGCTGAAATCGGGATACGCCAAGTTCGAGACATTCCCTATCTGGAACCTGCCCCTGAAACATCCGGTGAACGTGGCCTATGAGGCGGCAACCGCCGACATCAGGGACTTCAATCTCATCGACCCCTTCCACCTCGAGGCCTACGGCGAGGCGGCGGTCAACTACAACCGGGACGTGGAGGTATTTCCCGTCCTCCGGCGCATCCTGGAAAAGATCACCGGCGAACCTTCCTTTTACCGTTCCCCAACCGACATGGGGGTGAACCGCGCCGGTTTCGCCATCGTCAACGACGCCATCACCCGGGAAGCTGCCGAGATGGAGATCATCCGTCGCTACTTCCGTTACCGGTGCGAGTATGTCATGGGCTTTGCCGACCGGGAAACCGTCCAACGGGTGGAGCTGTTCATGAAGGATTTCAAGCTTATGCCGGAAGAGCGTCGCTTCGTGGTTGTTTCCGCCCGGAATGCCGCCCACCAGGCCCAGGAACGGGAAAAAGGAGACGCGGGCATCTTCTGCGGCGCCGCCCTGGAATTGAAGGACGGCGCCATCATCAACGGGGGCAACTCGCCCCTCCTCCACGCCGCCTCCAGCATGGTCATCCATGCCATCAAACATCTGGCGGGGATCCCCGACAAGATCAAGCTTCTACCCCCCCACATCACCGATTCCATCAAGACCCTCAAGACGGACATCCTCGAGGAAAAATCCGTCAGTCTCGATCTTGAGGAGACCCTCATCGCCCTGAGCATCAGCGCGGCCACCAATCCCGCCGCCCAGTTGGCCCTGGAGAAGCTCAAAGATCTCAAGAACTGCGAGGCCCACATGACCCACATCCCCACACCGGGGGACGAGGCTGGTCTCCGCCGCCTGGGGATCAACATGACCACCGATCCCTTTTTCGCCACCAAAGACCTGTTCATCGCCTGACAGACAATCCCCGTTTGAATTGTGGGCAGAGATCAACCCGATCGTCTCCGATGCCTCCCCCGGTGCAGATCGGAAAGCTCCGGGCCGAAATTGCAGCGATGACGCCATGGTGGTCCCAGATGCTCAAGGGCGTCTTTTCCTGCCGTAGGGGATGCCGAGTTTCTTCATCCGGCTGCGGAGGGTGCTGGGATTGATTCCCAGCAGGGCCGCCGCCCCCCGGGGGCCATGGACAATGCCGCCGGTTGCCGTCAAGATCTGTTCGATATGCCGAGCGCTGACGTCATCGAGACGGCGGGGCTCGGCCACCGGCAGGCGGGGGGATTGCTGTGCCGGTCCGTCTCCCACCGCCGGCCCCGAAAGATTGAGAAACTTAAGCGGTCCCTCCTGGGTCAGGATCATCTCCCTTTCGACGACATTCTCCAACTCCCGGACGTTTCCCGGCCAGTGATAATTCATCAGGCGTTCCACCGCCCCCGGCCCCAGTTCAGGAACCGCCGTCAACTTCAACTCCCGGGTCTTCTTGTTGATGAAATAGAAGGCCAGCGACGGAATATCGCCTTTTCGCTCCCGGAGCGGCGGGATACGGATGGGGAAGACATTGATGCGAAACCACAGGTCCTCCCGGAACCGTCCGTCCCGGACCATTCCCGTCAGGTTGCGGTGGGTCGCGGCAATGATGCGGATGTCCAAGGGGATGGATTTGGAACCGCCCACCCGTTCGATGACCTTTTCCTGGAGGACCCGCAGCATCCTGATCTGCGCCGGGAGGGGCAGTTCACCGATTTCATCCAGAAAGATCGTCCCCTGATGGCTTCTTTCAAAACGTCCCCGCTTGGTCTCGATGGCACCGGTAAAGGCCCCCTTCTCGTGACCAAACAGCTCGCTGTCGATGAGCGTTTCCGGAATTGCGCCGCTGTTAACGGTAATGAAAGGTCCCTTGCTCCGGGTGGAAAGACGGTGAATTGCCCCGGCCATGACCCCCTTGCCTACCCCGGTTTCTCCCAGGAGCAGCACGGGGCTTTCCAGCGGCGCCACCTTTCGGATCATTTCCATGACCTCCTTCAACCCGAAATCCGTGCCGATGATCTCGCCGGTGGACATGCTGAACAGCTCCTGGCGCAGATAGCGGTTGTCATCCGTCAGCCGGTCTTTGAGGCGGAGCACCTCCTGATGGGTGAGGGCATTGGACAGGGCCAGGGCAAAGGGCTCGTTCAACAGCGCCAGGAGGCGGGCGTGTTCTTCCGTATAGCGGTCGAAGCCGTCCGCCATCAGCGCCAGTGTTCCCAGGCGTTCTCCTTCGATTACCAAACGCATAAGGAGCGATGAAGATTGCGGCATGTTAAGGGAGGCCGCCAGTTTCTTCACCACCGGATCGGTTTCGGGACGTTTGACGATGCGGACATTCGGCACCCCTGGCTGCTCCAGACTGGCGCGTCCCTCTGGGTCCAAAGGCGTCACTTTGTCGAGGGTCTTGCTGGCGAAGGGCGTCACCTCGGCAATCGTCTGCACCGCGCCGATCCTCTTTTCATAGAGGTGCAGGTAAATCCGGTCCACCGGCATTACCTGGGAAAAATAATCCAGGGACCGGCGCATTGCCGTCTCGATATCCAGCGAGCTGCAGATCCGCATGGTCAACTGGCGAAAGAATTCATTTTCATCGATCATCAGGCGTCTCCTCCTTTTGCTATATCTCGCAGTTTAACACAAACCTTGCGATATGTCGCAATCTATTTTGCGATTATTCGCAATAATTCTTCATGCATCATGGATATATAAGATTTTATTTATTTTATCTCTTGGCACACCCTATGCTATAATTTATGACAAGGAGACCGGAGGCAACAATGATGAAGTGGATGGAAATAATCAAGCTGCGAGTGGCTGAAAACATCCAGGAATCACTCCTCCGGCGGTTGACGGAACATCTGGCCGACATTAATCAAGCGGGTGGATTGACGGAGATAAAGCTATTCCACAATGCCGTGGTAAACAGTGACCTCAGCATCCATCTCTACTGGGAAACAGCGCAGATCGAAAGACAGGGGAGCACTCCCGGTCTTTGCCTGATCCACGTCTTTAAGGCCTACGGACTGATTTCCCACTCTCTATGGATTGAAGCGGCAGGCTGCGGAAATTTGGAGCTGGCCTTGAGCGATAATGAGCTGATACCGGCAGTCAAAGAACAGCGATGATAAATGGCGCGGGCGGCGTTAATCGGGGGACCGAATCGCGGAAGCGAAGTCCGGCCGGTTAACCGGCTGGATCTATAAATGCAAAACAAGGAGCGAGGAGCAACGATGAATAAATTCGGTTCCGAAAAACTCAACCAACAGGTCCTCCAGACGGGATTGTGCATCGGCTGCGGCGCCTGTATCGATCTCTGTCCCTACTTTCGCTCCCACCGGGGAAGAACGGCACAATTGTTCCCCTGTACCAGGGAAGAGGGACGCTGCTTCGCCTACTGCCCTAAAACTGAGGTGGACCCGGACGCCCTTTCCCGCTTTCTTTTTGCCGCTCCCTATAACGGCGACCCCCTGGGAACCCGGCGGAGCGTCCACATCTCCCGGGCCGGCGACCGATTAAAAAAACAGCGCTTTCAGGCCGGGGGAACCGTTACCGCTCTCGCCTATTACGCCCTTCGGACCAAACGCATCCGGGGGGCCATCCTCACGGGACACGAAGGTCTCCTTCCCATCCCCCGCCTGGCGACCAGACCGGCGGCGGTTTTCGGCAGCAGCCTGTCCAAATACGCCGCCGCCCCTACCCTGTCCGCCCTGAACCGGGCCATCGCGGCCGGATACGGAGAACTGGGAATCGTAGCCACGCCGTGCCAGGCGGCCGCCGTGGCCCAGATGCGGATGAACCCGTTGGAACGTCCGTCTTTTCAGGACCCTGCGGCGCTGGTAATCGGCCTGTTCTGCACCTGGGCCCTCGATTTCCGGCAGTTTGAAGCCTTCCTCGCCGCCCGGGTACCCTTACGGGATATCGTCAAGGTCGACATCCCCCCGCCCCCGGCGTCCGTACTGGAGGTTTATCTCCGGGACGGGAAGCAAGAGTTTTCCCTCGAGGAGATCCGGCCGCTGGTCCCCGCCGGCTGCGGGCACTGTTTCGACATGACCTCCGAATTTGCCGATGTCTCCGTAGGGGTCCTCGAAGGCCGGCCGGACCGCAACACCCTCATCGTCCGCACGGCCCGGGGCGAGAAAATCGTCCGGGAGGCGGAAAAGGACGGTTATCTGATCCGGGAGGACATGCCGGCGGAGAATCGGGCGCATCTACAGTGGGCGGCGGCCAACAAGAAGCAGCGCGGTGTCCGCCGTTGTCTCGAAACGGGAAGGCTCAACGGAGAGGAAGGCGCGGCCTGCCTCCGCCTGAAAGAGGAAATTATAAGGCAAATTATGGAGAATACCCCTGAGGTCCCGACATCCCCGCATCCTGTGGGGGAGGAGCGGCAGAAAAGCGGTCATTCGCGGCAAGTCAAGGAGGCGTCATGTCTTATCTGATTGAGGAAGGACAAAATATCCAGCATCTCCTCATGGGCAACGAGGCCATCGTCCGGGGCGCCCTGGAGGCCGGCGTCAACATCGCCGCCGGTTATCCCGGCACCCCCTCGTCGGAGATCATCGAGAGCTTTTCGAAAGTGGCCAAAGAACGCAATCTGTATGTGGAATGGTCCACCAACGAAAAAGTGGCCGTGGAGGTGGCGGCGGCGGGATCATTCGCCGGCTTGCGCTCCCTCTGCGTCATGAAGCAGAACGGCGTCAATGTGGCCTCCGATTTTCTCCTCCATCTGGCCAGTTCCGGCACCCGGGGGGGAATGATCCTTGTATCCTGTGACGATCCCGGCGCCCTCTCCAGCGTCAACGAGGGGGAATCGCGGCTCTTTGCCCGGCTCCTGGAGATCCCGCTGCTGGAACCGGGAGGCTTTCAGGAGGCGAAGGACATCATTCCCTGGGCCTTCGCGCTCTCCGAACAGATCCGGAACATCGTCATGGTCCGTAGCGTCACCCGGATGTCCCATGCTAGCGGCAACGTCCGCTTCGGACCCTTGCCGGACACCGCCGCCCAGGCGGTCTTCCACTACAACGGGCTGCTCCTCGATCCCGACACCGGACCGGTAATCAGCATGATCCTAGCCGCTCCGGAGCTGCAGCACGGACCGCAACTGGAAAAGCTGAAAAAGGCGGCGGAGATCTTTGAGACCTGTCCCTTCAATACCTACACGGGACCGGAGAATCCGGAACTGATCATCATCACGAGCAGCGTCTGCTCCCTTTACAGCCGGGAGGCGGTGGCGATTCTGGGCCTGGAAGAACGGGTGGGCATCCTCAAACTGGCGACGACCTGGCCCCTGCCCCGGCGGCTCCTGACCGGACATCTCACCCGGGCGGCGCGGATACTGTTCGTGGAGGAGGTGGCCCCCACCCTGGAGGACCATGTCAAGACCATCGCCGCCGAAACGGCAGCCGAGATTGGCGTCAAGACGTTCTACGGCAAGAAATCGGGCCATCTGCCCGCCGTAGGGGAGCTCAACCCCGACCTCGTCATCAACGCCCTGACGGCGCTGCTGTCAATCCCCTACGCGCCCCTGACCACTGAGTTTGCCGGAAAGCTCAAGGAACTGGCAGACAACTACGCACCGCCCCGGGGGATGACCTTCTGCCCCGGCTGCCCCCATCGCGCCTCCTACTGGTCCATCCATAACGCCCTGGAACTGGACGGCCGCCGGGGATTTGTCTGCGGCGACATAGGCTGCTATGTCATGGGCACCCTCCCCGCCGGCTTCAGCACCGTCAAGACCCTCCACGCCATGGGATCGGGCAGCGGCATTGCCAGCGGCTTTGGCAAGCTCAAGCACTTCGGCATGGATCAACCCGTCCTGTCCGTCTGCGGCGACTCCACCTTCTTCCATGCAGCGATGCCCGCCCTGGCCAACGCCATCCATCAGCGGTCACCCATCACCATGGTTCTACTGGACAATCGGGGCACGGCCATGACGGGCTTCCAGCCCCATCCGGGTTCCCCGGCCAACGTCCTGGGCGATCCGGCCCCGGCGCTGGATATGGAAAAGCTCTGCCGGGCCATGGGGGCCAAGGTGGAGGTGTGCGACCCCTTCGACCTAGAAAAGACCCGGCGGAAGCTCAACCATCTGCTGGAATACGCTGAAGGGGCCAAGGTCTTGATTCTCCGCCAGGCCTGCGCCCTGAGCCCGGAGCGGCGGGGCAAGAAGAAGTACGAGATGGTTGTGGACGAATCGCGTTGCCGCGGGGAGGACTGCGGCTGTAACCGCCTCTGCACCAGGATCTTCGGCTGTCCGGGCCTGGTCTGGGACCGGGAGAAAAAGGTCAGCCGCATCGACGACATCATCTGCGTCGGCTGCGGAGTCTGCGCCGACATCTGCCCCGCCGGGGCCATCGTCAGAAAGGAGATAGCCTGATCATGTCCGACATGCAACTTGCAAAAGATCCTTACAACATCATCATCACCGGGGTGGGCGGCCAGGGAAACGTGCTGGCCTCCCGCCTCCTGGGCGGCATGCTGGCGGAAAAAGGATATCTGGTCACCATCGGCGAGACCTTCGGGGCCTCGCAGCGGGGCGGATCGGTCATGAGCCACCTGCGGGTCTCGAGGAAGGCCGTAAGCAGCCCCCAGATCCCCCGGGGACGGGCGGACGTCGTCGTTTCCCTGGAACCGGTGGAAGCCGTACGTGTCGTTGCGGGCTACGGCAACCCCGACACGGTCTTTTTGACCAATACCCATCCCATCTATCCCGTGGGAGTGATCAAGGGAGATTTGGATTACCCCCCTCTTGAGGAGCTAAAAGCAGCGGTCCGCCGTCTCTTCCTGGCGGCATACTTCATCGACGCCACGGCCCGGGCGGTGGCCCTGGGAAATCCCATCCTGCTGAACATCGTCATGCTCGGCGCCCTGGGACGCCTGAACATTGTCCCCTTCCAGCGGGAGGATTTTCAGGAAGCCATCGCCCGGCGCCTCCCCCCCGGCCAACGGGACATCAATCTCCAGGCCTTCGACGCCGGCCACGACATGCTCCGGAATGACTGATCATGAAGGGGCGGGAGGGGTTTTTACCTCACTCCCGCTCCGATCGATGGGCGCACTCCGCCCGCAACGGATAATCGCAATCCGTCCTCCAGTGCCGAATGAATCGCCGGACCGTCACAACGGCCGCGGCGACAATCTGTAGTTGTCCGTCTTTGCTGCACCGGGTGGGCGATCATCCGCAATTATCCTGAACAAACCCCCGGCTGTGTCAGGAGAGTCCTATAGTTTGACAGTTCCGGGAGTACATCGATGAGCAATTGATGGTCCTTTTTTCCCCGCTCCGGATTGCAAATATCGATCCGGTCGTATATAAGGCTCTACGCCAGTGAACTACCCCGCAGCAAGCTTCGGGGTATCTAAAACCCGAGGAACAAAGCAAGCTTCGGGGAATATAACCCTCATAGATTCAAGAAAGGAAACCGTCCATGAGCCTGAAAAAAGGAACTCTGACCTTTACGCGCCTTCGCGTTGCCGATCCCCTCCCACCCGATTTTTCCATCGCCTTTGCCGACCGCGTCAAGGCATTCGCCTTTCGTGATTTCTTCCCGGAAAACGATGATAAGTCGCAGGGATGGACCGTCCTTCAGGACATCCTCGACAACGATTTCAAATACGGCAGTCATACCCTGGGTGACTACCGGGTCTTTTCCCTGCGCATCGACCGGAAGAAGGTTCCCGGCGCCCTGCTGCGGCTGCGGGTCCTGGAGGCGGAACAGCGTCTGCGGGGAGAACGGGGCGGGAAAAAACTGTACCGGGAGGAAAAGGAGGCCCTCCACGGAGCAGTTCATCAGGAACTGCTCAAACAGACCCTGCCGATACCTTCCCTGTTCGATTGCTGTTGGAACCTCTCCGAAGGGATGATCTGGTTTGCCGGCCATGGGGAAAAGGTGCTCCAGGAATTCCAGGATTTCTTTCGCGAGACCTTTTCCATGGGGTTGTCCCTATACACGCCCTGGGTGGACGCGCTCCCGGCCGCTCTTTCTGATGGTAACGAACCGGCCGATTTTCTCACCCGGGAACCGGGCAGGGAGTTTCTGACCTGGCTGTGGTTCAAGAGCGAAGAGCGCAACGGCCGCATCGATCTCGGCGGGGATGAGGAGATCATGCTGCTGTTTGTCCGTCGTCTGGTCCTGGAATCGGGCCAGGGAGACTACGCGGAATCGGTGGTTTGTCAGGGGCAGCATGCCTCTCTTTTAGAAGGTAAGGAGGCCCTCCGGCAGGGAAAAAAAATCCGTGCGGCCCGCCTTTCTTTGGAAATAGATGCCGCGGAATGGGAATTTACCTTCAAGGCCGATCTGTTCCAGTTTCAATCCATGAAAGTTCCCGCCCCGGCCGAGGAATTCGGAGAAAACGGGGAGATCGCGGCGGAAGGGCGTCTGCTGGAGAGAATTTTCCTCATCGAAAAGGCCGTGGCGGTCATGGATCGGCTTTTTACCGCTTTTCTCGCCCTGCGTGGCTCCCACGCGTGGACGGCGGAAGCCGCCCGCATGGAGAACTGGATAAACCGGAGGGATTGACAGGCATCCCGGGCAAGGAATTCCGGACCAGGCGCCGCGAGAGCAGCCACGGCCAGCAGCGATTGATGAATTTCAAGCTTGATGAATGCGTAAATAGTTATAATGGAGACGACGAAGTAAAAAGATCCAGAGGCATGGACTTTTTACGATGTCGTCAAGCTTCGTTTTCCCACGGGCCGTGATTCCGCGGGTCTTTTTCCCTGTTGACAGAAAGTACCGGGTCAATTATACCATCTAATAGGAAAGGATTTTCGTGCCGCTCACCGCGGAAATCACGGCCCTTACCAAATCGTGCGTCAAAATAAACAAACAAGCGGCTACGCCCCGCCAACACCGCGAAGGGATTTATATTCATTATGAACAGTCGTCCCTTTCAGCTCCGGTCCTGTCCCAAAAAGTACATCCTGGATACCCACCGCTCCCGCACCCCGGAAGAAACGCTGGCCTTTATCGCCACCATGAAGGAGGCCCTGGGGATGGAAGACTTCCGGGACGCCACGGCGGGGGACCGAATCGGTCTGCCCGTCTTCACCTGTTCCCGAATCCGTCCCGACGCATCGCGGACCTACCATACCGGCAAGGGACTGACCAGGGTCCAGGCCCAGGTATCACTTACCATGGAGGCCATTGAGCGCTACTCCTCGGAGTATCGGGATTGCGACCGAAACCGGTTGATCAAGGGGAGTTTCCGGGAACTTTCCGCCGGTTGTCGAGTCCTCCATCCCGAAAGGCTGATCCTGCCCAAATTCAACGATTTTCGCGAGGACGTAAGCTATCACTGGGTGGAAGGCTTCGATCTCGACTCCGGAGAAGCCATACTCGTTCCCGCTTGCAGCGTTTACCACCCCTTTGGTCTCGACGATCCGGAACTGATGGCCACCCACACCAACGGCGTCGCCGCCGGCAACACCATGGAGGAGGCGGTATTGCACGGGCTATTGGAGGTGATAGAGCGCGATGCCTGGAGTATTGTAAAATTCGGCCGCCTGGCCGCGGAATCGGTATCCATCGAAGACGTACCGGAGAACGACTTTCTTTTATCCATCGCCGGGAAATTACGGGATGCGGAAATCGATGTTGCCCTGATGGACTACACCCTGGATCTCGGCATCCCCGTCATCACTGCCAAGGCTCATGATCTTGCCATCGACATGCTCATGCCCATGGAGGGATTCGGAGCCCATCTCGATCCGAAGGCGGCGGCGTCCCGGGCGCTTATGGAAGTGGCCACCACCCGGGGACTCCTCTTTCAGCAGCACGGCGTCGGCCGGCTCATCGAAGCCAGACCGTTGTATTTGTTCGAGGCCTTCGCCGGAGATGTCCTGGGGGACGATCCGCCGACTAAAAGCCTCTCTGAACTAGCCATCGGCTACAGCGACGACATCCTCGCGGACATCCTTTCCGTCTCTGCGCGGCTCCGGGAACACGGCCTGTCCCAGGTAATCGTGATTAACCTGACGCGAGATGAAATCCAGATTCCTACCGCCCGGGTCATCATCCCCGGGATGGAGGTTTATGGATTCGACCCCACCCGCGTTGGGGAACGACTCTATCATTTTTTGTAAGGACGGGAATAAATGCTCTCGGAAGCGGAAATTCTCGAGCGGGCCAGATACTGCTATCTTGTTTTTTTCCAGTTGAGTCACCTGCAGGAGCTGAATCTGGCCGATCCATTTCAATATCTCCATATCCTCAAGAAATCTTCTCTACAGCTTGCGGAGGATGAATTCATCATCGCGACCATGCAGGAGGAAATCTGCCAGGGAAACCCCGACGGCGGCCTATCTTATCTCATCGCCCTTTATGAAGGCTTCATCCACGCCTACTGCGAAACGGTGGAAAAGCAACTCCCGGATATCCGCGACGAAATCCCCGGCGATTTTCTCGGGCAACTGGCGGCGGAAATGGCCCCTGATAAAGACTCGGAGCAGGAACGAAAACAACCTTAATAATCATTACGGTAAAAAATGCAAAATCCATTTATTTTCCCTTGACTCTTTAAGCGGGATTCAATATAAATTTCCTGCTTATTAGGTTCATCGGCAAGTTCGCAAATCTTCCAAAAGTATTTGATTATATATATTTTAAGTATCACCGTAAGTTAACAGATCGTCCAGAGGGTTTTGGATTCTTTGATGAAAGGAGGTGAAACGAAAGGGGGATTTTTTTATTTTTTTATTTATTTGTAAGGGGTTAATCAACAACAAAAGGAGGTAGTTATGGCAAGAATTCGTGGGAAGTCAAAAACCGCTGAAATCTTGACTCTTTCCGAAGCGGTCAAGAAATACGCGAATAACGGAATTCAAGTAGCATTCAGTGGTTTTACCGGTTTCAACAGAAATCCTTTCGCCTTCTCTTGGGAAATGGTCCGGCAGGGGGTAAAGGATATTCACGCGATCGATAGACATGGCAGTTGCTGCACCTGGCTGCTGAACGCCGTCAACGCCCTGAGCGTCTATGAAACGGACTGGATGGGATGGGGCGAAATGGCCGGCAAGCTCGACGTCAATCTCAACCGGAACTATAAAGAAGGCAAGATGATCCTCGAGGATTACTCTCATGGCGCCATGGCCATGCGGTTCCTCGCCGGCGCCGTGGGCGCCCCCTTCATTCCCTACTATGCACCCCTGGGATCAGACCTTTACAACGTAAAATACGACGCTTTGGGGAAGGCCGGCAAGCGAGACGGCAAAGTGGCCAATATCCCCCTGAAGAAATTTATCCAGATGTCCGAACCATTCTGGGGCGATGGCGAGTGCGTCCTCCTGCCTGCCGCCCGTCCGGATCTGGCGGTTATACACGTCGCCCAGGCCGGCGACAAGGGCACCGCCAAATGGCGCGGTGTCGGCACCATTGACAAGGAAATCTCCTTCGCCTGTGAAAAAGTTATCGTCGTAGCCGAGGAAATCGTCCCCGAAGCGGAGATGAGAAAATATCCCGAAGCAAACCAGATCCCCTATTTCGTGGTCGATGCCATCGTGGAATGCCCCTGGGGCGCCTTCCCGAGCTCGGTGCCATATTATTACGACTACGACGCACCCTTCATGAGAGGCATGGACGCTGCTTCCCGCAATACCGACGACCTGAAGAAGTGGCTGGATGAATGGGTATTCGGACCGGCAAGCTGGGAAGATTTTCTGATCAAGTTGGGGGCCAAAAAGCTTCTCGATTTGAAGGCGGAAAGCACCGGCTACAGCACCCGCATGCTGAGAGGCAAGAAACCCGCACCCCGGATGAAGATGCCCTTGTCCGTGGCCCGCAGCGGTTATTAAGAGAAAGGGGGGAGAATTAATATGGCAAAATCAATGGAACAATTGATGGATCTTATCGATCAGATTCCCAATACGCCGGCAAACGTAGGGGAATTCATCCTGCCGGAACTTATGGCCATCGCCATCGCCCACGAGGTCCGCAACGACGACATCGTCTTCGCCGGCACCGGTCTGCCCATGGTGGGCATCATGACGGCCAACTTCACCACCGCTCCCAATGCACTGC
>ERZ795058.2980-NODE-2980-length-18597-cov-6.273649_pt1 | contig 18597 bp, 18 predicted proteins | sample MGYA00375142_ERZ795058 | MGnify/ENA primary metagenome ERZ795058 (study PRJEB30187, sample SAMN05720210) | activated sludge metagenome | isolation source: anaerobic digester from wastewater treatment plant | place: Japan | collected 2015-04-20 ... | reverse complement strand
TGGTCACTCTCTGCTCCCTGGTCATACCCAGGTTCCTGCCCACGGAATCCACAAGGGGTGCCGAGAACACCGAAGACCCGGGTACGCTCAGCAAGCCCACAAGCGAAGGCAACATGAAGGCAACGACACGCGCATCCCGGATCATCCGGCCAATACCTCGCGTGAGATCATCGAGGGCTCCCGACACCTTCATTATGTGCCCGATCATCGTGATGAAGGCAATCGACACAAGCAGCGTAAGGCCTGCAGGTTCGACCACCGCTTCCCTAAGCGAAGCGCTGAGTACCGCAAAGCCTCCGGTGCTCGTCAAGGCTACGATCAGTCCGGCTACAGCAGCAGCAATTCCGACGTTCACCTTGTAGCGAACAGCGGCGAGTATGAGGAGAGTTCCTGCGGCAAGACCCAAATACGACATCGCGTGGCTCCTCCGCCATGACCTCGATCGGCTGCCCAGCCACCCGTGCCTGCGGTCGGCGTGGTGATGGTAGTGTATTCGCGAGATGCCGCTATTCACCTGCTTGCGGAGTTGTGACGTGATCAGGCAGCTTCAGTGCACGTCCGCCTTGGCCGGTCGCCAGTTCCGGCAGAACCGGCATGGGTAAGCCAGAGTGCGTACGCTGCCGTCGGCAAACGTACGCACTCGGGATAGCTGCATATACTGCTACGTCACTAGGCTACATGTCCTGGTGCTAAGAGGGAAACCTCACGGGTTCATCAAGGTTTTTCTTGACCGTATCGCTTCCAGTCGTGCGCTCTCTGAGCACCACGATGAGCGAGGCGGGGACTTCTAGCCCGACAGCGCCTCCATGCCACACGGCACTATCTACTACAATAGCCTCTCCAGCATTGACCCTGATGAACTCCACTGTCGACGCTTTCAGCTCACGAGCCACCGGAATTGCAACACTGCCCTTCACTACGGCATACACCTGGGGGCTCAGATCGTGAATCTCCAGCCTCTCATAAACCTTCTCGGCCTTGTTCACATCTATGTGCTTTACCTCAACTTCTGCATCTCTGGCATAGCAGGAGAATGTCCCAACCGCCCATGCTGTCATCTGCTCACTGGACCACTCCAGTGCGTCTGCAGGCATGCGACACCATGAGCCGTAGGCGCCTATGCCGCTCGCTTTCTTCAAGATCACAGCCTGCCACCCTCCCTCATCGCTCACTTATCAGGCGTCTGCCCGGTGGACTTCAGCCACTGGTCAAGTGCATAGAGTACTGGGACAATCCTGGAAACATGAGCGCCTGTGCCCATGTGGCCCACTCGCACTACTCTGCCGGCCCACTTGCCCAGACCACCCGCGACCTGGATTCCGAAAACACCGCGCAGATACGCGATCACGTCGCGATCCACGCAGCCTTCCGGAACCCAGAAGACGCCCACAGTACCAGATGCCTGGTCGTCCCGGCCAATGGGCTCCAAGCCCGCCTTCCTCAGCCCATCGCGGAAGGCCTGGCCTACATCCCTGTGTCTTCTGAACCTGGCATCTAGCCCTTCGTCCAATACTAACTTCAATGCCTTCCTCAGAGCCAGCACGTTGTTCACGGCCATGGTCACGTAATAGGGCTGCGTATTGCGCCCGGCGTCAGCATGCTCCTTCCATTTGAGAAGGTTCATCGCCCAGCCCATGATCGGTCTCTTCCTGGAGCGCATATGGTCAAACGCCCTGTCGCCGACAGACACTAGAACAAGCCCGGGAGGGGCCTCCAAGCACTTCTGGGAGGCGGCCACGCACACGTCTATGCCCCACTCATCAACACGAATATCCATTCCGCCGACTGATGATACTCCGTCCACCATGAAGATCAGGCCGTGTTCACGGCACATCTGTGCCACTTCCCGAACAGGGTTGGCCAGGCCCGTGGACGTCTCGCTCTGCACCATTGCCACAACGCGAGCGTTTGGATAGGCTGCTATGGCCTGCTCCACCTGCCCCGGGGTCACAGTGTCGCCCCATTCTGCGGTGACTGAGCGTACCTGCACGCCGTGGGATTGCCCCAGTTCCACCGCTCTGTGGCCAAAGTGACCGTTATCGACTATGATTGCTTCATCTCCGGGCGCCACGAGGCTGGCCAGGCCGGCTTCAACGCCAAAGTGACCGGAGCCCGGCATGATAAACAACTCGCCACTAGTGCAAAACACTTGTTTGGCCAGTGACACTGTATCGTTGTACAGAGCAGCCCACTCCGGGCCATAGTGCGCCACTATGGGGGAGGCCATCTCCGTCAAAACCTGTCCATTTACTGCTATCGGGCCCGGTATCATCAAGTCATAGTGCTTCGGGCCTACTACCATGACGCTTACCCCTTCCGCGCATGATCAAGTGTTGAAAGCTATCTCTGAACCCTACCGGACGCATCGCCGCCGGCCAGAACCTGTACCTCTGATAGGCCGACCAGGTTGAAGTCGCCGATTATGCTGTGCTTGAGGCATGACGCAGCAGCAGCGAATTCCACTGCCTGCTGGCCAGGCATGCCTTCTAGTAGTGCGTAGACCAGGGCTCCCGCGAACGAGTCGCCGCCCCCCACCCTGTCCACAGTGTGGACCTGGTATTTGCGCGACAGATGGAACTCGGCGCCGTCATACAGCATTCCCGACCAGTTATTATCAGAGGCAGACAGGCTCTCTCTCAGGGTAATAGCGACCTTCTCAAACCCAAACCGCTTGACTAGTTCCCGAGCCACTTCCCGATATCCCTTGTGACAGAGCTCGCCTCGGGTCACATCCGAAGTTCCAGCCTTGATCCCGAATACCTTCTCAGCGTCTTCTTCATTGCCGATAACCACGTCCACATACTCCATGAGCCCGCTCATCACTGCGCTGGCCTTCTCAGGTGACCACAGCTTCTTGCGATAATTCAGGTCAGCGCTGACCTTGACTCCAAGCCTCTTAGCAGCCTTGACGGCCTCGAGAGTGGCCGCCGCCGGTCCATCGCCCAGTGCAGGTGTGATGCCTGTGAAGTGAAACCAGGATGCGCCGCTCAGTATTGCGTCCCAATCAAACTCGCCCGGCCCCACCCGAGAGATCGACGAGTCTGCTCGGTCGTATATGACCTTCGATGGCCTTTGCGAAGCCCCGCTCTCGCAGTAGTAGATGCCCAGACGGTCTCCCCCGCGGGCAATGAACTCAGTATGCACGCCGAGGGCACGAAGAGCGTTGATGGCGCACTGTCCAATCTCGTGAGATGGAACCTTGGTTACGAAATGGGCTTCACATCCGTAGTTGGCCAGTGAGACAGCTACATTAGCTTCGCCGCCTCCGTAGACCGCATCAAATGAAGTAGCCTGCACAAACCGCTGATAGCCGGGAGGCGAGAGGCGCAACATAATCTCGCCAAATGTAACAACCGTATGAGACATATGCATCTCCTCCCTGGAGCTAGCCCTTGAGTTTTCGGACAACTGGCTCAGCCGACGCGAGCCGCACGCGCCGCAGCTACATACTCGGCAGCAAGCTCGGTGAGTGCATCCCAGTTCTTCTCGGCGACATACTTCTTGTTGACCAGCGCAGTACCGACGCCCACGAACACGGCGCCTGCTTTCAGGAATTCGCCCAGGTTATTGATATCCACTCCGCCCGTGGGCGTCAGCCTGACCTGCGGAAGCGGTCCTCTGACATCCTTGATGAACGACGGGCCCAGTTTGGTGGCAGGGAACACCTTCACAACATCTGCTCCGGCCTGCCATGCAGTGAGTATTTCGGTAGGTGTGAAAGCCCCTGGAATCACCATGGTACCGTACCTCTTGCACATCTCGATCATCTCAAGGTTCACGACCGGCCCTACTATGAAATCGGCGCCAGCGAGAATAGCCATTCGAGCAGTCTCAGGATCCAGCACCGAACCGGCCCCGATGATCGCCTTCCCCTTGAGAGCCTTGGCAGCTACGTTGATGGCATCCAGCGCCCCAGGCGATGTCATGGTGATCTCTACTCCCCGCACCCCGCCTGCCGCCATCGCCTCGCATATCCCGACCAACTGATCTGCGCTGTCCACTCTGATCACTGCCACAACTCCTGAGTCGATGATCTGTTGTAACTGCTCCTCTTTACCCAAGTTACCCGCCTCCCACCAAGTTTTCTGCAGCGTGCCGAGTCTCGTAATGGCCCCTCAGGCACAGCGAGTCTGCTGGGGTTGCTCTATATGCAACTACGTTGCTTACTGGCGCATGTGACTTATTCTACTTGTGCGCGAATACTCCTTCCTTGGGATTCAGATTTTGCAACACTGTTGCAGACTACTCAGCCGCGTTCGCTCGCTTCCGCTGCATAGGAGCTGATTCCTCAGGATAGACGGTTATTGGGCGCAAGTTACATAACAGTTGCGTAGGATTACGCGTTCGAACATCGAATCATGATAGTTGCATGGCAACCATAGTGTGTACTCGGCAACAGACTCGGTGAAAGCAGACGAGGAAGCAGAAGCCATCATGTCCAAGACCCTACTAAGCAGGCTGAGAACCGGAGAAGTGGTATTCGGTCCATTCATGAAACTGGCGTCGCCGCAAGTCGTGGAGATCGCCGGCCTCGCCGGATTCGACTTCGTCATATGCGACACAGAACATGGACCCTTGTCATTCGAATCAGTGATCGTGTGCATCGGAATAGACAATGTGGTAGCATGATAGCCGGGAGGTGCGTTAGTACTTTGGCAAGTAGAGGCGAAATCTCTAAAACACGAAGCAAATCTGCAAGCGATAGAAGCGGTCGTTCATCAGTGCAATCGGTAGTACACGCTCTCGATATCTTCGACTATCTCGCGTCTTCCGGGGGCGAGGCTGGGGTGACAGAGCTTGCGCAGTTCCTAGGTATACACAAGAGCACCGCGTCGCGTCTTCTGGCAACCCTGAACGAGCGTGGCTACGTGAGTCGCAGCCCCCAATCGGGAAAGTACAGCCTCGGCATGCATCTCGTTGAACTGTCACGCGTGAAGCTCGATCAGATCGATCTACGTCAGCTCGCCAGGCCCTATCTTGAGAACCTCGTATCGGCAACGGGTGAGACTGCACACCTGGCCGTTCTCGATCACGGAAAGGTCGTCTATATAGATAAGGTGGATACGCCTCAGACGCTTGGAATGCGTTCCAGAATCGGCTACAGAATAGCTGCACACTGCACCGCGCTGGGGAAGGCGCTGCTTGCGGAGTTGCCCGCCGCTGAGTTGGATTCAGTGTTGGATACGGACAAGATGGTACGATTCACCTCAAACACAATAACTGATCCCGATACACTCAAACTGCACCTCGCCTCGGTGCGGGAGCGGGGATACGCAATCGACGACGAGGAACACGAGGACGGCATCAGGTGCATAGCGGCTGCGATCAAGGACCACGCCGGACGAGTAGTCGCAGCCATCAGCGTATCAGGGCCTACGTTCCGAATCACACGCGAGAAGGCCGATGCCATAGGCCGACTGGTAGGCGACGCGGCACGCCGGCTGTCGGCGTCCTCCGGGTATGTTGCTCCGCGCGCTCATATGTAGCGAGCGCGGAGTCGCAGTGCCTGCATGCGGCTCCGCACTCGTTCTTTGGCCTCCTATAGATGGGCAATCGCCGCCGATGGGTAGATGGACTGAGCCCAGGCGAGCACGTCTCGCTCGATCTTGAGCCTGCTCTGCTCATGTGCTGGGCAGGCGTCTGCAGGCTTGATGCTGTTGCTCGGTTTTCCCATGCCCCAGAGCGACGCGAACAAAGACAGTGTCTTGAGCCCAGTCCCGGTCACTACGCTGACAATCACGCCATCGCCCAACACACCAGCGCTTCTAGCTTTAGCAACAGCCGCCATGCTGGCTGCGCCTGTTGGTTCGGCGAGAATCCCTTCGCTGGACGATAGCTGGCGAGTCATCGAAAGAATCTCCCGGTCTTCCACATCTACGGCAGTTCCGCCCGAATCACGTACTGCCTGCAAAGCCATTGCCCCGTCGAGTGGGAATGGGACCTCTATAGTGGTAGCAACGGTCTCCGGATTCTCCCAGCGTCTGATCTTGTCTGGAGGGTCGCCCGCCTTGAACGCCCGCACCAACGGCGCGCATCCAGCCGCCTGGGCCGCGAGCATCCTCGGGAGCCGATCAGTAAGCCCAAGGGCCTTTAGTTCAATGAAGCCCTGCCACAGAGCGGCCACCAAGCCTCCCCCGCCCACCGGGGCCGCTACCCAGTCCGGCGCCTGCCACGCAAGTTGTTCACAGATCTCGTATGCAATGGTCTTGGAGCCCTCACGCTGGTAGGGGTTGACTGGCCCCGCAGTGCTCATGTGATGCCACCCGTACAGCCTGCATCCCTTTTCGACAAGGTCTATGCACTCATTCACACTTCCGTCCAGTGTGATGACTGGGGCGCCGTACATCTGAACTTGTATCAGGCGCTCGGGCGGCGTAGTGTTGGGCATGAACGCGAAACACTGCAATCCTGCCTTGGCCGCATACGCAGCAACTGATGGGGCAGCATTTCCATCCGACGCTATTGCCGCCATCTTCGCTCCAATATGCTCAGCAACGGTGATTCCTACGGCTGCAGGGCGATCCTTATATGTTCCTGTTGGATTGCCGGTCTCGTCTTTCGCGTATAGATCGGCCACGCCGATCGATTCTGCCACTTTGCTGCATCTTTGCAGACGAGTCCCACCCTCGTTCAGGGTCACTACATCCGCCCCGACCTCCACAGGCAGCAACTCACGATACCTCCATAGCCCCGGAAGCCTTGACGCCAACTCTGCATGGGTCAGCCGGCCCGCCATCTCTGCATAGTCATAGCACACCTTCAAGCCGGAACCGCACTGGGCGCATTGGTATGCGCCGCTACTGCCCGAGTATGTACTACCGCATTGTGTACACTCCAACCGATACACGAATCCTGCCTCCTCCGCTGCAATCACGTGGGCTATTCTTTCACGGCTCCTTCGACTATTCCCGTCACTACATAGCGCTCCAGTAGCATCGCGTCGAAGAACGTCGGCACTCCCATGGTAACCAGGGCCGCGTCGATAGGGGCAGCATGATTCGGCAGAACACTCTCAGCCGATTGCACCCGTCAATCGTCGCTGCTTCTTCAAGTTCCTTCGGGATTCCTTCAAAGAACCGCATCAGGATCCACGTCGAAAGGGGCGGGGGTCATTCACACTCGACACAAACATCGCGCTGCACGCAGCCAGCCTCGTTGCCAGGGACGCAACATAGTTGCGGTGATATTGTTGATGATTCGCCCCGATGTGCGAAACTCCTTCCCGATTCACTACGTGATTTCTCGTCCCCGCCAGTGGTTGCTTGAACCCGGCGTTACGCTGGAATCCGGCATGCGATGCCCGCCGGTCCGGCAGTGATCTGTCTTCAAGAAGGAGAATCCAGGGAAGGCGCGAATACCACTATGCTGCCAAACCATTGCAGTTAGTTGCCTACAGCGCAACAGGTTTGAGCGCTGATGCATATCGATGTCGGTTTCCCGCAAGTACGTAACGGAGGTGCATGCAGCCATGTCGGTCGAAGAACGAATACGCGAGCTAGGCTTTGTGCTCCCATCACCGCCAAAGCCGGCCGGAGCCTATGTGCCGGGAGTCGTAACCGGAGGCATCCTCTTCGTGTCGGGGCAGACTGGCACGGTAGACGGAAGTCTAGTCTACTCCGGCAAGCTGGGGCAGGAAGTATCGACCGAGGACGGATACAAGTCCGCCCAGATAGCTGTGTTGAACTGCCTCGCCGAGGCCAAGGCCGTTCTCGAGGATCTCGAGCGCATCAGTCGAATCGTGAAGGTCACGGGGTTTGTGGCATCGGGGCCTGGATTCGGCAAGCAACCGATGGTGGTCAATGGGGCGTCCGAATTGCTCGTGAGCATATTCGGCGATAGGGGCAAGCACTCGAGGTCGGCAGTCGGTGTTGCAGAGCTTCCCTTCGGAGCGCCTGTCGAGGTAGAGCTCATAGCCGAAGTCTTGCAGGCGTGAGGACGGTGGCCGTTCATGACAATCGATAGCCTGGAAACCCCGGCGCTTTTGGTTGACTACGATATCATGATGCGAAACATTCGCAAGATGCGGGACCGAGCTGCCAATGCAGGAGTCAACATAAGGCCTCATACCAAAACTCACAAATGCCCTGCAATCGCTCACCTTCAGCTGCGAAATGGGGCAAAAGGGATCACTGTCGCTAAGATAGGCGAAGCCCAAGTGATGGCTGAGTCGGGAATCGACGACATACTGATCGCCTATCCGATAGTAGGCGAACACAAGGTGGCGCGTCTTCTCAACCTGAGGAACTGGGTGCCCCGAGTCGCATGTACCGTTGATAGCATCGAAGGCGCCCGAGCGCTATCTGACGCGGTCCTGAGCGGCGTGGTCCTTACTGACAGACCCCTCGACGTGTACATAGAGGTTGACGTGGGATTCCATAGAGTAGGACTGCCTGCGGGGGAAGAAGTTGTGAATCTCGCGTTGAGCATTCGGGATCTGTCCGGAATCCGTATCCGAGGCATTCTGACCCATGCCGGACACGCTCATTCAGCTGAAACACCTGAGCAACTGCTTTCGATAGCACGGTCGGAAGCGGAATCCATGGCCTTGACGGCCAGAATGCTCAGCGAAAGCGGAATACATATAGATGAGGTGAGCATCGGGTCAACGCCTACGTCGTACGTTCTCGATTCCTTTGCGGGTATCACGGAACTCCGGCCGGGGACGTATGTGTTCAACGATGCCGATCTGGTGGGCCTGGGCGTCGTTGGCATCGATGACTGCGCGCTTTCGGTGCTCACCTCTGTAGTCAGCCGCCCAGCCCCTGACCGGGTAGTATTTGACGCGGGCAGCAAGGCGCTCTCCAGCGACAAGCAGTCCAAGTGCAAGATCCCGGGGCATGGTGTAGTCAAGGACTACCCCGACATGTGGATCGAGCGTCTCAGCGAAGAACACGCAATGGCCCAAGTGCAACCGAATGTGACAGCAAAGTGGAATACCAATCTCATTGCGCCGGCTGCCCATCGCATACCCGAGATAGGCGAAAAACTACAGATAGTGCCCAATCACGCGTGCCCTGCAGTCAACCTTTTTGATCGGCTTGTTATCGTCAAGGACGGTATTCCAATCAGTGAGTGGTCCATACAGGGTCGGGGCAAACTCGCATGATGATAGCGCGCCGCCTCAAGTGCACTTGCCGGCTGTAGATGCGACCTCGATATGCAATGAGAGGAAGGAACTCATCGCTGTACGGCGAAGTGAGCATTGTGCATAAGACGCAACTGTGTTGCGCCATTATCAAACAGACTGATTGCGCTGGGTATTGGCAGCGGCAGCGATTCAGAACACCAGAGGAGGGATGACGATCTAGGTCGGCTGAACAGCCATGCGTCACGTCAACCGGGAGTACAGACAAAAAGGAGGAACTACAATGTCTTCAAGGAATCTGTCGAGAATCAGTGTTGTGTGTCTTCTCCTATTGCTTCTCAGCGCGACGGTGGTATTTGCAAAGGACAAGGGTGTTGTCTACTACCTATGCCCCAATCAGTTCGACGAAATGCAGACGGCCGCTGCCGGGATGATCAAGGACGCCGTCGAAAAAGCTGGCTATACCTGCAGAGTTGTCACGTCCGGCAATGAGGATGTCAACCTTCAGTTGAACCAGCTGGATAATGCCATCAGCCAGAAGCCCAAGGCGATAATCGTAGCAGCCGTGGATGGCATAGCGATCTGCGGCGGAGTCGACAAGGCAAGGGCCGCAGGTATACCGGTAATCGCATTTGACCGCGTGATCAGCGATACCAAAGTGGACTTTCACTCTGTTGCGGGCTGCAAGTTGATGGGCATAAAGGCCGGCCACGAAATCGTTAGGTTGCTCAAAGAGAAGTACGGGACGGTCAAGGGAACAATACTGGACATCATGGGAGACCCGAGCGACTCCTACACGACCCTCATCGAGGAGGGATTCCGTGAAGTTCTGAAGGCCTACCCCGACGTGAAGATAGACACCAAGATCGCCCACGCTTGGGAGGCTTCGAACGCGGCCAACATCGCAGACGACTACCTTCTCGCTCACCCCAAGACTGACCTGATATTCCCCCATTCCGATCACCTGACGGCGGCAGTGGTCGCCATCCTTCAGAACAAAGGGTACAAGAAGAACAACGTTATCCTGGTGTCGGCCACCGGAATGCCCATGGGCCTTGAGCTGATCCGAGAGGGTTGGGTGTCCTGCCTCGTAGAGCAGCCCGTAGGTGCTCAGGCCGAAGGGGTCGCCATGTTCCTCGATACAATCATCGCCGGCAAGAAGCCAGCCCTGGGCAAGTACGACGTTAAGGGCATTCCTGCTGAACTCATCGAGATGCCGTACGGCCCGGAACTGAGGATTTCGGGCAGCGTGATCGATGCCGGCAATGTGAACGATCCAGTGTTCTGGGGCAATCAGGTAGGCAAGTAGCCTGAGCAAGCGGGGCAGAGCTGGCTGTGCTGTTGCGCCGGTTCTGTCCTGCCTCTCCATTTGGTCGCACGGGTCCCAATAGAGCCGTGAACGGGAGGAGCGCTAGAAGCAGATGAGCATGCCTGTCAAGAGAGAAACACTCAAGTGGGTCCTCGACAATATTGCCTGGTTCATATTGGCCATACTGATTGTCGTTTTCTCGTTCACCGTGCAAGGCTTTGCGCAATGGCCAATCTACAGAAACATACTGTCTCACGCCATTTTCATCGGCATTTTGGCTATCGCTGAGGCTCTATGTATTATCAGCCGAGAGATGGACCTTTCAACGGAGTCAGTGATGGCCCTGTCTGCTGTGATCACTGCGTATCTCGCCGGAACAAGCACTGATGCATCGGGCCTTCACTTGAACGGAATATCGACTTTGCTGATAGTGCTGGCCATCGGAATGCTGATAGGCGTCATCAACGGCTTCTTCGTTGTTAGGCTGAAGATCAACTCGTTCATCATCACTCTCGCAGGTTTCCTGGCCTTCAGGTCGGTGGGGCTTGTGATCACGGGCGGAAGAGGCGTTCTGAACATCAGCCCGGATATCGTCGCCGTCGCTAGAACCAGCATAGGTCCTATCCCCATGCTGGTCATAATCATGGTATCCCTTTACGCATTCTTCCACTGGCTGCTGACCAGAACTCGGTTCGGACGCTATGTCTACTACGTCGGCGACAGCCGAGAAGCGGCGTTTAACGCTGGCATCAGGGTTGATCGTGTGGTGCTCGGAGTATACATCATCAGCGGCGTTCTGTCTGCCCTGGCAGGCTGGCTGCTGGCAGCACGAACAAACGGGTGTTCTCCTAGCTTGGGCAATGGGATGCTGTTTGAGGCTATGGCGGCAGTGGTTATCGGAGGTGTCAGCCTGCAGGGAGGCGTTGGCAAGATCACTGGGGTGTTCGCTGGAGCCGTTCTTCTCAGCAGCATATCCACTGTTATCGCCATCGTCGGCATGAACCCGTTCTATATGAACATCATCCGCGGCGGACTCATCATTGTTGCAGTTCTGCTTGACGCAGCCATAAGGAGTGCACGGGCCAAACTCACGTGATTGCCAGACCTTGCAGAGGGAGTGATGTTCCCAGGTGAAACTTGCTGTTGAGCAGTTGGAGCAAAGGTTGTTTGCCCCTTTTGGCCGAATGTTGAGGCCCTCGGCCGAGGAAATGCCGGAGGTTTCGGAGACGGGAGCCTTTGACTTCTTCGTTTTGTTCAGGGAGTCGACGGACAGGTGGCAGATCGGATACCTCGAACAGGCGGCCGGAGCTTTCACTCGGCTAGAACGTCATCCGAATACTCCGGAAGTCTTCGCGCCTGTGAAAGGCGACACAGTCCTAGTTCTAGCTGAGGTCTCTGAACAGCCGAGGAAGATGATGGCTTTCAGGCTCGATGAACCTGTTGTCCTAAGTCCCGGTGTCTGGCACGGAGTAGTCTCTTTGGACGGGCTATCAGAGGTTTTGATCGTCGAGAATGCGGACGTAATTGATGAGTATTTCGAACTGGACAGGCCGATAGACGTTTCGTCATTTCGATGAACTACAAGCGCGGCGCCGGATAGTCCAGTCCAACGGAAGAAGGGTGACCTATGATGCCAAAGTCAGGAGATCGCATGAAAGCTGCAGTCTGGGAAGGCCCGTACAAACTGTCTCTGAAGGATGTCGAGCGGCCTGTCCCTGGTGACGGAGAAGTCCTAGTTAGAACGAAAGCGGTCGGAATCTGCGGAAGCGACCTGGAAGTGTTCGACGGGCGGTTCAAGCAGACTGTTCCTCCCATGATCATTGGCCACGAAGGAGGAGGAATAGTCGAGAGCGTAGGCCAGGGTGTTACTGAGGTTAGCCCTGGAGACAGAGTCATCGTAGAGTGTCTACTCTACTGTGGCAAATGCATCAACTGTCGAACCGGTATGTACAACCTGTGCTCCGAACACAAAGTCATAGGCATGATCGGTCACGATGGCGAGTATGCAGAGTATTTCGTGGCGCCGGAACGAAACGTGTACACGCTCCCGGACAACATAACCTGGCCCGAGGCCGGGTTGATCGATACATTGGCAGGCCCGGTCGCCGGTATAGAGAAGACCAATCTCCATCTAGGCGAGTCAGTTGTTGTGTACGGACCCGGCCCGGCAGGGTTGTTCTTCTGCAAGCTGGCCAAACTCCGCGGCGCCGGCAAGGTCTACCTGGTTGGCACCAGAGACAACCGCCTCGCCTTTGGCGAGCAGTACGGAGCAGACGTGGTCCTAAACACGCGACGCGACAACGTTGAGGAGTACATCCGTAGGGACACTGGAGGCCGAGGCGCGGATCTGGTGATCGAGGCCGCAGGTTCTGCCCAGGCGCTCAACAGCGGGTTTGAGGTGCTCAGGAAGGGCGGAGAACTCCTTATCTACGGCGTGTTCGGCGGCGGGCCCGTCCCGGTTGACATTCAGCCAATCCAGATAAACGAACTCATCGTGAAGGGCCTCAATGGGTCGCCTCTGAAGTACCCTGATACGATAAGCCTGATTAGCAGCGGCGCCATAAGTGTCAAGGAGCTCATCTCGCACACTTTCAGGCTGGACGATATTCCACGACTGTTCTCCAGCGGGTTCATATCTAGCAGGCAGGAAGACTACGTTAAGGGCGTAGTCCTGTTTGACTGACTGCTGCCTTCCTATGAATGAGGTGTTTGCATGAAGCCGGAAACGGTGGTTGATGTAAAGTGCAAGATAGGAGAAGGGCCAATCTGGCACCCGGCGGAAAAGCGGCTGTACTGGGTCGACATCCCTGATGGCGCCGTGTTCCGTTACGACCCTGTAGCGCACAGACATGAAGAAGTCCTAAGAGGCGAGCTCATAGGAGGATATACGATTCAGCAAGACGGCTCTCTGCTCCTGTTCATGGCGAAGGGCGCCATACGGATCTGGAGGAACGGGGAGTTGACCACAGTAGTGGATGAGATTCCCGAACTCGGAAGCACCCGGTTCAACGATGTTATCGCGGACCCCTCCGGGAGGGTTTTCTGCGGAACAATGCCGGATGCCGATGGTCAGGCATACCTCTATCGATTGGATACCAACGGGACTATCGCCATGGTTCTCGATGGAATTGGCCTGTCCAACGGCATGGGCTTCACGCCAGACAAGCAGCATATGTACCATGTCGACTCAAAGAAGCACCAGATCTCGATATTCGATTACAGCCAGACCGATGGCTCTCTCAGCAACAGAAGGGTATTCCTCAAGCTGGACAAGAGCGACATTGAGCCTGACGGCATGACCGTAGATGCGGATGGCCACGTATGGGTTGCCTTCTGGAACGGAGGTTGCGTAAGGCGCTTTGACGCAGACGCCCGCCAGGTTCTTGAGATCCACTTCCCTGCGAAAAAGACAACATCAATGGCGTTCGGCGGTGAAAGACACGACGAGCTCTACGTTACGAGCGCGGGTGGAGACAACCGGCCTGGAGATGGAGCCGAGGCAGGCGCGCTCTTTCGAGTGGGGGTTGGCGTTCCCGGTCTACCTGAGCATCTGTCCAGAGTATGCATCTAGCGGCGCCTGGCGCAGCGAGGAATACCACAGCTGGGATGAAAGGGTGAGGGTTCAGTGGCAGATCGTCTGCTTGAGCAGAAACCGAACGTGCCTGTCTTGGAGGTAAGGAATGTAAGCAAGAGATTCGGCCACGTTCAAGCGTTGAGCAATGTGAGCCTCGAAGTCCATAGAGGCGATGTGGTGGGCCTGCTGGGGGATAATGGTGCAGGCAAGTCGACCCTCATTAAGATAATCTCCGGTAACTACCAATGCGATGAAGGAGACGTCCGCCTTGAGGGCAAGAAGGTCAGTTTCACCTGCCCGGCGGAAGCCCGCGCAGCCGGCATAGAGACCGTGTACCAGCAGAGCCCTATCTGCGCCAACGCTTCAGTGTACGAGAACTTCTTCATCGGCAGAGAACCCGTGAAGAGCTTCCTGGGAGTAAAGACGCTTGACGAGCAGAAGATGCAGGTGGATACGAGGAAGATCTTGTCTGACATCGGGACCTCGCTGCCCTCAATTAACGTGGAGATGGGCCTGCTGTCGGGAGGTCAGAGGCAGGCAATACTGCTCGGGAGATTTTTCCATTGGGGCGGCAAGATCGCTCTGTTGGACGAGCCTTTCGCCGCTCTCGGAGTCGCTGAGTCCAGGAACGCCCTGAAGCTGATACAAGAGGTGAGCAAGAGAGGCCTCCCGATGATCCTCATAACACACAACATCGAATATGCATTTCAGGTCATCAACAGATTCGTGATACTGCGGCATGGCGAAGTCGTGGGGGCCGGAAGAGCAGACCAGGTATCTATGCAGGACGTCGTTGCAACGATCACTGGCGCGATACAGCTCGCTGAATAGAACCGAAGAGATAACGCGGGGGTGGCACATACAGTGCACAGGAAGAAAGTCGGACTAATCGCCCTGAGCCTGCCCAGAGAACGCACTGACCTAGCCGAGAGATTTCACGCCAGCGCCTGCAACGCCATGGAAAGCGCCGGCTTTGCGGTCTGCACCCACGAAGGCCTCGTGTTTGATTCGCAAATGTGCGTCCAGACTGCTCGTCAGCTCAAGGACGACGGAGTCTGCTGCGTGCTGCTGCTTCTCGGAACCTGGATAGACTCGCCCACGGTTGTAGACACTGTCAGAGCCGTTGACATTCCTTTCGCTGTATGGGCGGAAGACAATCCAGCGTCGTTTTCGTTGACGGCCGGGGGGATCGTTCACGGATCACTTGATGAGTTCGGACTGAAACACCGCTTCTTCTACGGTTCACCCACTTCATCGGAACTGATCAGCGAGGTGTCTTCGTACGTGCAGGGAGCCGCCTGCGCCGCGGAATTGAGCAATCAGAGGCTATGCGTCGTGGGCGGCCGCGTCCCGGGCATGTACACGACAATGGCCGACATGATCCAGGTTAAGCAGGTCTTCGGGGTCGAGATAGAACACATCGATTCATTGCGAGTGTACCTCGAAGCAGAGCAGCTATCCCCAGAGGAAGTCGCTGTGTGCAAACGCGAGATCCTGGAGCAATTCGGTCACATCGGCCCCGACGCGCGCACCATCGACAGATCGGTAAGGCTGTACATGGCACTCAAGCGGTTACTAGTTGACCGGGGTTACACCATGGCGGCCGTGAAATGCATGGACGAGATGACCAACAGCTACTGCTCCTTCTGCCTGGCCAACTCCTTGCTGAACGATGACGGCTTCGCCGTGTCATGCGAAGGCGACATCTATGCCGCTCTGACCATGAAGATACTGCGTGAGCTCTCCAGTGAAACAGCCCTGTTCGGAGATGTGAACCATGTTGACCACGAGGGCAAGATGCTAAGGATCGTAAACTGCGGTTCAATGCCCTCTTCCCTGGCTGTGAACAGAAAAGACGTGGATCTGCAGAATCAGTATGAGTACCTCAGCGAAGCGGGAGGAGCTGTGACAGTGTTTTCGGTCAACGGCTTTCCCGCTACAGGCGCACGACTCTTCCGTGTTAGGGGAGCCATGGGGATGGTCGCCTTTGAGGGTGAGACCGTCCGCAGACCCAAGGAAGAATTCGCGGAGGCCAGGGAATACTGGCCGCATGCCTACATGAAGCTGGACTGCGACACACATGCTCTTGTCCAGAATCTACGTTCCAACCACATGCATGTCTGTCCTGGCCACTGCCTTGATGCAATCCGAGAGTTCTGTCACTTGGTCGGCGTCGAGCTGACCGTCCCTGGCGAAACGAGCTCCAGGCACGCCTGAGTGGCTCGCCTGACACTGACAAATGGAGGCGTCCGGCGATAATGGCCGAAGATGTGTACGATCGACTTGGCGTCAAGAAGCTGATCAATGCGGCAGGCACTTACACAATAGTCGGCGGTTCACGGATGAGCCCTGAAACCTTAAGGACAATGGGCGAAGCCGCGGGCAGCTTCGTCGACATTCGGGAACTGCAGTCACGGGTGCACAAAAGACTGGCGCAGATCACTAACAACGAATCTGCTCTCGTGGTAACTGGGGCCGCCGCCGGCCTGTACGTACTGGCGGCAGCCTGTGTGTGTCTCAAGCTCGGCCGCGCTTTCGCGCACCTTTCGCCCAGTGAAGTCGAACAATGCGAGATAATCGTCTTCAGAGCGCACAGGAACCCATATGACTGGTCATTGCGACAGCTCGGCATCAAGCTGGCGGAGATCGGCTATCCCAACATGATCCAGCCTACGTCCGCTCGAGACCTTGAGCAAGCCATGACTCCCCACACCTCAGCCGTGTTCTACACGGCGATGAACCAGGGCTGGGTGGCTGAAGGAGCTCTGAGCCTGAGAGATACCGTGGCGGTGGCCGCCCGACGCGGCATCCCCGTCGTCGTGGACGGCGCGGCTCAGCTCCCGCCAGTGAGCAATCTGTGGGCGTTCAACCAGATGGGAGCCGCAGCCACAGTCTTCAGCGGTGGAAAGGATCTGGCCGGGCCGCAGGCTAGCGGGTTGATAACTGGGTCTCGAAGGCTGCTGGACGCCGCCAAGGAGATCGCTTTCCCGAACTACGGCATAGGGCGAATGCTGAAGGTCGGCCGTGAAGAGATGGTGGGCCTTCTGTCAGCAGTCGAGCAATACGTTTCGATGGATCATGATGACAGAACCCGGTGGTGTCGGGATCAGCTAGAAGTGCTAAAGACGTCGTTTTCGGATTACCGTGACGTTGAGGTCGTGGACAGCTATCCCAACGAGGCCGGGCAGCCCATAGCCCGAGCGATTGTACGTTTCGCGCATGAAGGCGTCAGCAGCGATCATGTGATTGAAAGGCTGCGTATCGGCGTACCCGGCATCTTCGCTATCGCAGCCGGGGAGAACGGCGTTTTCGTCAACCCCATGACACTGGCGCCCGGCGAGATCGAGATGATAGTTCAGAGGCTAAAGGATATCTTCGCGGAACTCGGCGTGTGTTGAGGCCACAGGAAAGGGCGAACGTACCGGATGATGACCGTATCAGAACTGCAGGACAGGATCCAAAGCCTACCCCGGGAGCAGCTCGCATTCCTACCCACCCCCCTGCAATTCCTTCCCAGGCTGTCCAGAGCACTGGGCGGGCCGCGCATACTCATCAAGCGCGATGACTTGACGGGCTTAGCCTTCGGTGGTAACAAGACCAGAATGTTCGAATACCTCTTGGCCGATGCACGGAGCCAAGGGGCTGATACCGTAATTGGCGGGGCGTTCATGCAGTCGAACTACTGCCGTCAACTGGCCGCTGCCTGTAGGGCAGCGGGGCTCGGAGTCGAACTGGTCCTCCGGAAGCTGACCGATGATGACGGCCGGGAAGTGCAAGGCAATTTCCTGATAGACCTATTACTAGGGGCGAATGTCCACATCATCACGGGAGATGCCGAGGACCATCGGCGAGAGATGTACCAGCTTGCCGGCAAGCTCAGGACGAAGGGCAAGACCCCGTACGTAGTTAGAATGGCAAATGATACAGACCTCTCGCTGGACGCAATTTCGTACACAGCCTGCTTTTGCGAGATAGTAGTTCAATGTCAAAGCTTAGGTGTGCACCCGACTCATGTGTACACCTCATCCTACGATTCCACTCAGCCGGGCTTGGAGGTAGGAAACAGAGCGCTGGGGAGCCCACTGAAGATAGTAGGCATTGCCGCGGAGACTCGTGAGGGGCAGGATCCAAGAGAGAGAATGGCCAGATGCGCCAATCTGGCCGCCCAACGCCTGGGGCTGGACTTCAGCTTCTCCCCCGACGAACTGCTGAATACGACTGAGTACGTCGGCGAGGGCTATGGGGCGCCAACCCCTGAGGGCATGCAGATGCTTAGGTTGCTCGCCGAAACCGAAGGAATCCTCCTGGATCCTGTCTACACGAGTAAGGCAATGGCCGGCCTTTGGGACCACATCAAGAACCGAAGGGTCACGCGCGACGACACCGTCGTGTTCCTACACACAGGCGGAACGCCGGTACTGTTTGCGTATGGGGAGCAACTGATCGCTAAGGAGGTCCTGGAACTGGTCAAGCCATCTCTGTAGAGCTTGCGCGAGATTCGCCCGCCTCTCACTCACCCCTTCAGCGCCCCCACCGTGAGCCCTGTGAGGAAGTATCGCTGAAATACCAGGAACACGATGGTTATGGGTATTGCCGCATAGGTGGCGCCTGCCATGAGGAGGCCGAAGG
>ERZ795058.2978-NODE-2978-length-18599-cov-5.419758_pt1 | contig 18599 bp, 26 predicted proteins | sample MGYA00375142_ERZ795058 | MGnify/ENA primary metagenome ERZ795058 (study PRJEB30187, sample SAMN05720210) | activated sludge metagenome | isolation source: anaerobic digester from wastewater treatment plant | place: Japan | collected 2015-04-20 ... | reverse complement strand
AGGGCTTCCGCTTTAGTGCGGAAGCCCGTTTTCTGTCGTCCGATATGCCTTATTGCGGAATTCCGCCGTTATTGCCCGGGTCGGTTGGCTGATCCGGGACGGGCGGTTGCGGCGCGCCGTAGGGCTGCTGCGGATACTGCGGGTACTGCGGCTGCTGATATTGCGGCGGCTGATATGCCTGCGGCGGATACTGCTGCGGCTGCGAATAAGGCGTCTGTGGCGGGGAATAGGGCTGCTGCGGCTGCGCGTAGGGCTGCTGGGGCTGCGCGTAATAGCCCTGCTGCGGCGGGTAATACGGAGCCTGCGGCTGCGCGCCGTAGTACGCGGCCTGTTGGGCGGCCGCGGCGGACTTCTTTTTGCTCCTCACGAGCAGCACGATCCCGATCGCGATGAGCGCGACGGCGACCGCGCCCACGACGATCAGCAGCGGGGAGAGCCCGCCCCCGTCGGAACCGTCCGTATTGCCGGAGCCGCCGAGCGAGCCGAGGCTGAACCCGGCCTTGCCCACGCTGATCTCGACGTCGCGGTAATAATCCCGCTCATCGAGCGTGAGGGAAACGCGTGCATTGTACGTACCCTCCGCCGCCGGGGTGCCGCGAAGGGAAACCGTGCCGTCGCCGTTGAGCGAAACGTTCATGCCCGCGGGCAGACCCTCGCCCTTGAGCGCGAAAGCGCCGTCCATGCCGTTGAAGAGCACGATCTCCGCGTTCTTGCCCGCCTTGAGTTCAAGAGGGGCTCCCGTGTCGTACGCCACGAAATTGTTGGGGATCTGCGCGGGCGCGGGTTTCGGCGTGGGGGTCGGGACAGGGGTGGGCGTAGGCGTCGGGACGGGGGTCGGCGAAGGCGTCGGAACCGGCGTGAAGGTCGGGGTTGGGGCAAGCGTAAACGTCGGCTTGGGGGATGGCGTAGGCGCCTCGGTGGGCTCCGGCGTATTCGAGCTCGCCTTGCGGATCACAAGCTCGAGATCGTATCCGCTGGCGATCATCGTGTCGTCGTAGTAGCACTCGACGCTGAAGTAGAACGTTCCGGAGTTCTCCGGCCTGCCGGTCAGGTACAGTACGCCGCCGCGCTTGTAGCCGTACTCGTCCGTCCAGGTGCTCTTGAGCTTGAGCTCTATGCCGCCGGGCAGATCGCCGTCCCAGAGTACCTCGATGTAGTCATAGTAATAGCTCTCGTCGAACTCATAAAGCTCGTCGTAATACTTTTCGCCGACGCGGCCTTCGTCATAAGCGAGCGCGGCCGCGGGCAGAAGCGCCACGAGCGCAATAAGCGCTACGGCCAGGACAATCGTCCGTTTCGCTTTCATCGACCAAATACCCCCAATGATTGCTGATATAACAAGTATAATCCAAGAAAGACAAAAATGCCATACGATTCTATGCGGTTTCGGGGCTTCGCGCCGTCAGGCGCGCCGCGCTTGCCAGACGGGATAAAATGCTTTATGATGGGAACGCAAAAGGAGAGTGCGCGCATGAAATGGATCGAAATCACGGTGTTCGCCGCCGGGGAGGCGCTCGACGCGGTCTGCGGCAGGCTCGCGATGCTCGGCATAGACCAGGTCGCCATAGAGCAGGGGCGGGAGGAGATCGAATCGCTGCTCCGCGACACCGCGAAATACTGGGATTTCGCGGATATCGACGCGCTGTGCGCGAACGAGCCCTGCGTCCGGGCCTACGTCGCTGACGCGGGGGATAACGCCGCGCTTGTTGGGGAAGTCAGGGCTTCCTTCGAGGCGCTCGGGCGTGAAGCCGGGGGCGCGCTCGGCTCGCTTCGCGTGCTCTCGCGCACGGTGGACGACGAGGACTGGGCGAACGCATGGAAGGTCAACTACAAGCCCTTCGGCGTCGGGGAAAGGCTGTTCATCCGCCCGTCGTGGGAGCAGGATTTCGACCCGCGCGGGCGCGTCGTGCTCTCGCTCGATCCGGGCATGGCGTTCGGCTCCGGCACGCACCAGACCACGCGCATGTGCCTCGAGGCGATCGAGCGCCGCGTCAAATCCGGCTGCACCGCGCTCGACCTCGGCTGCGGCAGCGGCATACTCGCCATCGCCGCGCTCAGGCTCGGAGCCGCCCGCGCGACGCTCGTGGATATCGACCCCGTCGCGGAGAAGGTCGCTTGCGAGAACGCGCGCATGAACGGCGTCGGCGCCGGGCAAATCGAAATCCTCATCGGCGATCTGGTCGCGGACGCCGCGCTTCGCGGGCGCATCGCCCATAAGAGGTACGGTCTCGTCACGGCGAACATCGTGGCCTCGGTCGTCGTCGCGCTCCTCCCGTTCGTGCGCGGCGCGATGGAGCCGGACGGCGTATTCATCGCCTCCGGCATCATCGGCGAGCGGCTCGACGAGGTGCTCTCCGCGCTCGGAGCGAACGGCTTTGAGGCGCTTGAAGTCAACGCGGACGGGGATTGGCGGCAGATAACGGCCGCATTGAAGAGATGAGCCGCTTTTTCGTCGAGCAAAAGGATATCCTCGGCGGCCGCGCATTTGTTTCGGGCGAGGACGCCAGGCACATATCGGCGGTGCTCCGCCTCTCGCGCGGGGACGAGGCGACCCTCTGCGACGGCGCGGGCACGGATTACCGCGCGCGCGTCGAGAGGATCGAAAAGGACAGGGTCGCGTTCGCGATATTGGCTTCCAGCCCCAGCGAGGCGGAGCCGGAAACGCGCGTGACGCTCTTCCAGGGCCTGCCAAAGGCGGGCAAGCTCGAAGCCGTCATACAGAAATGCGTGGAGCTCGGCGTATATGCGATATCGCCCGTCGCGGCGGCGCGAAGCGTCGTCCGGCTCACGGCGAAGGAATTCGCGGGGAAGCTGCCGCGCTATCAAAAAGTCGCATGCGAGGCGGCCAAGCAGTCCGGCAGAGGCATCGTCCCCGAAGTGCGCGGCCTCGCGCGAATGGATGAAATCGATCCCGGCGCGTTCGACGCGTTCCTGCTGCCCTACGAGGGGGAGAGGCGAACGACGCTCAGGGACGCGCTGCGCGCGCTGGACCGCCCGCGGACGATCGGCTTCGCCATCGGCCCCGAGGGCGGTTTCGAGCCGGATGAGGTCGCGCGGCTCAGGGAGAAGGGCGCGGCGTGCGTGACGCTCGGCAAAAGGATACTGCGCACCGAAACCGCGGGCCCCGCCGTGCTCGCGATGCTGCTCTACGAGTTGGAGGAGAACGCATGAGGGTTGCTTTCTGCACGCTCGGCTGCAAGGTCAACCAGTACGACACGGACGCCATGCGGGCGCTTTTCGTAAAGGCCGGCCACGAGGTCGTGGACTTTGAGCAAAAGGCGGACGTCTACGTCGTCAACACCTGCACGGTGACGAGCGTCGGGGATAAGAAGTCGCGTCAGATGGTGTCCCGCGCGCATGCGAGGAACCCCGAAGCCGCGATCGTCGTCGCGGGCTGCTTCGCGCAGGGAGCGCCCGGGGAGGCGGCGTCCCTGCCGGGCGTCGCGGCGCTCGCGGGCACGGCGGAGCGCGCGGACATCGTACGCATCGCCGAGGACGCGCTCGCCGGCGTCCGGCGCACAGAAGTGCGCGCGTACCGTGGGCGCGCGGCATTCGAAGAGCTCGACGTATCGCGCGAGGGACGCACGCGCGCGTATCTCAAGATACAGGACGGATGCGACCGGTACTGCGCCTACTGCATCATCCCGTACGTGCGCGGCCCCGTGCGCAGCCGTACGCTCGAGGATGTGCGAAGGCAGCTCGAACTGCTCGAAGCGGAGGGCTACAAAGAGATCGTGCTCACGGGCATCCACCTGATGAGCTACGGCAAGGACCTCTCCGGCGCGGCCCTGCTCGACGCCGTCGCGCAGGCGGACGGACTGCCCGGCATCCGGCGCATCCGCCTCGGCTCGCTCGAGCCGCAGATGTTCTCGGAGGAGTTCGTGCGCGCGCTCGCGGACGATCCGCGCGCCTGCCGCCAGTTTCACCTGTCGCTTCAAAGCGGCAGCGCGGGCGTGCTCGCGCGCATGGGCAGGCGCTACGGGCCGCAAGAATACGCCGCGTGCGTGCGCATGCTTCGCGAGGCCATGCCCGAAAGCGCCGTCACGACCGACGTCATCGTAGGCTTCCCCGGGGAGACGGACGCGGAGTTTGAAGAAACGCTCGCCTTCGCGCGGCGTGTCGCGCTCTCGCGCATACACGTGTTCCCGTTCTCCGCGCGCAAAGGGACGCGCGCGTACGACATGCCGGATCGGGTGGGCGCCGAGGTCAAAAAGGAACGCGCCGCGCGGCTGCTCGCCCTCGGGAAGGAGTTGGAGGCGGAGTTCGCCCAAGGCCATGTCGGGCGGGTGGAGGAAGTTCTATTCGAGGAGCGCAAGGGCGCGTATCTTCTCGGCCATACGGGCACGTACGTCGCGGCGCGCGTGAAAACGGAAGCCGCGCTCGAAGGCGAAATCGCAAAAATAAAAATCGTCCTGGCGCGCGGGAACGCGCTCGAGGGCGAAATCATGTATTGAAGGAGGAAGTATGGAAGGCTGTATTTTTTGCAAAATCGCGCGGGGCGAAATCCCCTCGGCCAAGGTTTACGAGGACGAGCGCGTGCTCGCCTTTCGCGACATCGATCCCAAAGCGCCCGCGCACGCGCTGATCGTGCCCAAAGCGCATTTCGCGAGCGTGCTCGAGGCCGACGCGGGAACCGTCGGCGCGCTGTTCGAGGCGGCAAAAGAGGTCGCCAAAGCGCTCGGCGTCGCCGAAAGCGGCTTCCGCCTCGTGGTCAATACGGGCAGGGACGGCGGGCAGAGCGTGGAGCATCTGCACGTGCATCTGCTCGGCGGGCGCGCGCTCGCGTGGCCTCCGGGCTAGAAAAAGCTGGCGAACATCATTGACTTTGCATTGCGCGTACTTTATAATTGCTTTGTGTTTCGCACAAAGGCATCGTTATGCGGCAAAAGTCGCTATGTTGCTTTTAGAGGGGGGGGATAAGAATGGAAATCCGTGTAGGCGAAAATGAGTCCCTGGAGAGTGCCCTTAAGCGTTTTAAGCGTAAGTGCGCGCGTTCCGGCGTCCTCGCCGAGGTCCGCAGGCGCGAGCATTATGAGAAGCCGAGCGTCAAGCGCAAGAAGAAGGCCGAAGCCGCGAGGAAGCGCAAGTATTGATCCCCCAGAGCGAAACAGACTGATTCAGGCGGCGCCGCGCATGTGCGAAACAGCGTAAATCCGCAGGACCCGGACCCGGTTCACACCGGGTCTTTTTTATGTTATAAGCCCGTCTTCGCCGCGCTTATAAGATTGTGCCGGCCCGCGAATCCGGCGAACATCCGGCCGATTCTTACTCTTTTTGGCGAAATGCGCGCATAATCTATTCCGAGAGGTGATTCTATGGCGTGCATGACGTTCTGCGAGCTTCGGCGCAAGGAGGTGATCAACCTCAAGGACGGCGCGCGGCTTGGTTTGATCTGCGATCTGGAGCTGGATTCCTGCACGGGGCAGGTCAACGCCATCGTCGTGCCGGGGCCGCCCAAGTTCTGGGGGCTGCTTCGAAGCGACGAGGAGCTCGTTATCCCATACAAATGCATCACAAAGATCGGCGACGACGTGATACTCGTCGACATCGTCATATAATTGATATGGCGAAAGCGCGATATATTGTGGTATAATCAGAAAAAACCGGAGGGACCATCCATGAAGTGCAGGTATTGCCTGGGGACCGAGAGCAAGGTGGTCGATTCGCGCCCCACCGAGGACGGGACGAGCATACGCCGCAGGCGCGAGTGCATCTCCTGCGGGCGCAGGTTCACAACCTACGAAAAAATCGAAGAGATCCCCATCATGGTCATCAAGAAGGACGGCCGCCGCGAGCCCTTCGACAGCGAAAAGATCCTCTCCGGCGTGCGCAAGGCCTGCGAGAAGCGCCCCGTTCCCGCCGCCGATATGGACAAGCTCGTCGAGGACGTCGTGCGCGAGGTGTTCAACACGCTCGAGCAGGAAGTCCCGAGCACCTACATCGGCGAGTGCGTCATGGCGCGCCTCAAGCAGATCGACGAGGTGGCCTACGTGCGTTTCGCCTCGGTCTACCGGCAGTTCAAGGACATCAATACGTTTATGGAGGAGCTCAAGCTCCTGCTCGGAGAGCAATGACGGGATATATCGGCTACCGCGACGCGGCCGCGCTCATGCAGCACGGCTGTATTTATGAAGTAAAATACGGCATGGGCGTGTTCCGCGCGAAAAGCCTGATGGAAGCCGAAGGCGTCCTGCACGGCTTCACCGCGCGCGTGGGCGGCGTAAGCCCGCCGCCATTTGATTCCCTCAACCTCCGCCTGGGCAGGGACGATCCCGAAGAAAACGTGCGCGAGAACTTCCGCCGCCTGTGCGCGCGCGAGGGCATCGAAGAAAAGAGCCTGACCATCGTCAGCTTCGAGCACGGGAACACGGTGCTGCGCGTCAACGCTTCGGACGCGGGCCGCGGCTATTGCTATGAGCCCTTGCCCGCCTGCGACGGCATCGCCACGAACGATCCCGCAGTGACCCTCGTGACAGACCATGCGGACTGCGGCTGCATATTCGTTCATGATCCCGAAAAAAAGGCCGTCGGGCTCGCGCACGCGGGCTGGAAGGGCACGCTGGGCAGGATCGGCGGCAACCTCGTGGCGCTCATGGCGCGGGAGTTCGGCAGCGACCCGGTGCGGCTGATCGCGGCGACCGGCCCCTGCATCTGCCAGAAATGCTACGAGGTGGACGAGGAGCTCGCCCTGCGCTTCGCCGCGGAGTTCAAAACGGACGCGTGCGCGTATCCCGGAAGATCCGGCAAGGCGCAGCTTTCGCTCGAGGCCGCGGCGGCGATCCAGCTTATGGACGCGGGCGTACTGCCGGAACACATCACGTTGATGGAAAAATGCACCTATGAAAATCCGGAAACGCTGTTTTCGCACAGGCGCGACAGGAACGGCACGGGAGATATGGCGGGTTTTATTAAAATTGCTTGAAATTACATGAAGAACGCGTAAAACCTTCGGGAAAACTCATTTTGTAATCCCGGAGGTTTTTTTATATGGAGAACTACATCCTCGCAAGCGTATGCGCGATCATCCTCACCACGTTCGGCTGCCTCGACGGCGCGCTCGGGCGCGCGGAAATCCGCCGCGCGGACCTGGCGTACGCCGCGCTTTGCGTGCTCGCGCTCTCAGGCTTTCGCATCAAACCCATCATCGAATTCGACGTCGACCTCGCGGCGCTCGCGCTGCCCGTCGTGCTCGCGCTCTTATCCATAAAAAGGGAGGCTGCCGCGGCGCGGACGCTCGCGCGGCTTTCCCTCGCGGCGGCGCTGCCCATCGCGGCGAGCGCCGCGTTCACGCTCTACGAATTGTATATGACGACCTATGCATACTTCACGCTGCGCGCAAGGGTAATCTGCCTCGCGCAGTTCGCGCTGATTTCGCTGGATCTTGCGATTTCATGCTTCCGTTTCGCCGAGAAAAAAGCCGTGTGATAATCGCGAGGGCATGTTCATATCCATAGAACGACTATGGAGGACATGCACGATGGCGGCGAATTCCCGGAACCCGATCTCAGTATTACAGCCATTCATACCGCGCTGGCTGCGCGCCGCCATCGAGGTCGAGGATACGAATGCCCTCGAGGAGATCCGCGTGCGCGCGGGCAGGCCCATACAGCTCGTGTACGCAACGCGCGAGGCCATGCTGCCGCTCTCGCCCGACGCGGCGCTCTGCCGGGAGCTGCTCGAGTACCTGTGCGAGCAATCCGTCGCGGCCTGCGAGCGCGAGCTTGCGCAGGGCTACGTCACCGTGCGCGGGTGTCGCGTGGGTATTTCCGGCAAGGCGGTCGCGCGGGATGGGGCCATCGCGCGCTATGCGCACGTGACGGGTTTCAATTTGCGCGTCGCGCGCGAGGTGCGCGGCTGCGCGGAGCCCGTGATGAACGAGATCTACGACGGCGAAGGCGGCGTGAACAGCGTGCTCGTGCTGTCCGCTCCGGGCGCGGGGAAGACGACGCTTTTGCGCGACGCGGCGCGTATCCTCTCGGACGGCTGGCGGGACGAGCGCGGCAGGAAGGTCTGCGTCGCAGACGAGCGGGGCGAGCTCGCGGGAACGTATCTCGGGCAGGCGAGCTTCGATCTGGGCTGCCGCACGGACGTGACGGACGGCTGCATGAAGTCGGAGGCGATGCGCCAGATGATACGCAGCATGTCGCCCGAGGTGCTCGTGACGGACGAGATCGGCTCGGACGAGGATGCCGAGGCCGTCATGCTCGCCGCGGCGTCGGGCGTGGCCGTGCTCGCGAGCGCCCACGCGCGCGACGAGCGGGACGCCATGCGAAAGCCGCACCTCAAAAAGCTCGCCGAGTCCGGCAGCTTCGATAAGTTCCTGGTTCTGCGCCGCGAGGGGGAGAAGGCGCGCATCCGCGCGGCGCGCTTTCAAGCGCCGTGAGGGCGGCGTTCGCGCTCGCCCTGTTCCTCGCCTGCGCGTGGTTCGGCGCGAGAAAGCGCGCGCGGCTCGACGCGCGGCTCGCCGCGATCGCGGCGTTCGGCGCGGACATACGAAGGCTTCGGGACATCATGGAGCTTTCGCCCATGCCCGTCGCCGAGGCCGCGGGAAGGCTCAAAAGCGAGATCTGGGAGCGCTTCTCGCGGGAGGTGGGGAACGCGAACGCGCGGATGGCCTGGGAAAAGGCGCTCGACGAATCCCCCGAGTACGCCGAGGACCGGGAGCTGGTCGCGGGCTTCGCGGACGCCCTGCGCGCCGGGGAGATGCGCGCGCAGCTCAACGCGCTCGAGCTTCTCATGCGGGAAGTCGAGGAAAAAAGGCTCTCCCTCTCGGCGGAGCTCGAGAAGAAGGGCAGGGTGTACTCCTCGCTTGGCGTGCTGCTCGGGCTGTCGCTCGCCCTGCTTGTGATATAGGAGGCGTAAAAATATGGATATTGCCATCGTCATTAAAATCGCGGGGATCGGCATACTGGTCGCGATCATCTGCCAGCTTCTCAAGCAGACCGGGCGGGACGACATGGCCATGCTCGCGGCGGTCGCGGGGCTCGTGATCACCCTCGCGATGATCGTGAACCTGATCGCGACGCTCTTCGAGAACGTCAAGAGCATATTCGGCTTGTACTGAGCATATGAGCGCGCTCAAGATCGCGGGCTTTGCCATTGCGGCTTCGGCGGCCGCGCTGACGGTTCGCTCCTACAAGCCGGAGCTCGGCATGCAGATCGGCGTCGCGACGGGGCTGATGCTGCTGCTCTACGCGCTCGGCGAGGTGGGCGGCGTATTTGCGGAGCTATCGGAATACGTCGAGGGCTTCGGCATCCCCGCGGAATACATCGCCGCTATGCTCAAGGTCACGGGCATCGTCTACCTCGTCCAGTTCGCGGCGGAAACGTGCCGCGATTCGGGCGAGGGGGCGATCGCGGCGAAAACGGAGCTCGCCGGCCGCGTGATGATACTCGTCGTATGCCTGCCCGTCATCAAGACGGTGTTTGAACTGATCTCGACCGTTGCCGGAGGCGTCCAGTGAGCGACATCGACCTGAGCGGGATCGGCGAACTCGACCTCGGCGCGTGGGAAGCGATTTGGCAAAGCTTCTCCGGCTCCGCGCGGCTCGGCTTCTCGAATGTGCGGCAGTTGATCGCCTCGCTGGCTTCCGGCTCCGGCGGGATCTCCGCCGAGTCGCTGCTCGATACCGTCAAGCAGCTCGCGCTCGCGGCGTTCCGGGAATCGTTCGCCTCGTACGCGGCGCTCATCGCCGTGGCCGTGCTCGCGTCGCTCATGGGCGTCATATCGAAGGAGAAGGACGGCATAGGCAGCGCGGCGGGCTTTTTGTGCTTCGGCATGAGCGCGGCGCTCGTCGCCTACAACCTCACGCGCATCATCGCGCTGACCGCCTCCTCCATCGACGCGCTCTCGAAGTGCATGGAAGCCGTCACGCCCGTGATGAGCGCGGCGCTCGCGGCGACGGGGAGCGCGGCGTCCGGCACGCTCATGCAGCCGCTGACGGCGTTTTTGAGCCTCGGCGTGGCGGGCGTGTTCAAGAACCTCGTTCTGCCTCTCGTCGGCGCCGCGGGCATGGCCTCCATGCTCGGGGTGCTCAGCGAAAGCGGCAGCCTCGAGCACATGTTCGGCTTTTTCAAATCCGCGGTAAAATGGATCGTCGGCGCGGTATTTACCGTGTATTTCGGCGTAGTATCTATACAGGGGATCACCGTCGCCCGCGCGGACAGCATCGCGGTGCGGACCGCGCGCTACGCGCTCGACAAGTCCGTCCCCATCGTGGGCGGAGCGGTATCCGGCACGCTCGACACGCTGCTGGCGAGCGCGTCGCTCATCAAGAACGCCGCCGGGGCCGCCGCCGTGGTGACGGCCGTGATGGTCGCGGCGGTGCCGCTGATCAGCATCGCATGCACGGGCCTCGCGTGCAGGATGATCGCGGCGCTGTGCGAGCCGCTGGGGGATAAGCGCATCCCCGGGCTGCTCACGAAGATGGCGGATGTGTGCACGCTGCTGTTCGCGGCGCTCATCGCGGTGGCGGCGATGTTCATCATCACGGCGGGGCTGACCTTCGCCGCGGGCAACCCGTGAACGCGGTGCTGCGCATGATGACGAGGCTCGGCGCCATCGCCGTTGCGGCGGCGGTCTGCGAGTTCGCCCTGCCCAAGGGGAACCTGCGCGGGAGCGGAAGGAAGGCGATCTCGCTGATGGTGCTCGCGAGCACCATACAATGCGTGCTGGATTTGCTGGGGGAACTGTAATGGCGGGCACAAAGGCGTCAAGCGGAAAGCTCTTCGCGGGACTCGCGGAGCGAATGAAGGCCGACAAAAAGTTCGAGCTCGCGGTTTACGCGGTGCTGCTGATGCTGGGCGTGCTGATCTTCGCCTTCTCCTCCTGCGACGGATTGAACCTCGGCGGGGGCGCGGGGAACGCTTCTTCCGGCGGCGCCGCGTCCGAGGACGAGGTCGAACAACGGCTCGAGGACATCCTCTCGAGCATCGAGGGCGCGGGTGCGGTGCGGGTGATGATCGTGCGCGCGCAGGACGGCTCCATCACCGGGGCGATCGTGACGGCCGAGGGCGCGGCGAGCATCGCCGTGTGCGAAAAACTCAGGAACGCGGTCCGGGTCGTGCTCGGCATCGACATCGGCCAGGTCGAGGTTTATCAAATGGAAACAAATCATGGGGAGGATTCATGAATATGCGCACGATTAATTGGAAACCAATCGTACAAGGGATCGGTGCCGTGAAAAAGTACATCTACATCGGCGTGGTCGTACTGCTGCTCGCGGGCGCGGTATGGTGGAGCATCGCCGGAAGCGAGACAAAGCTCCCCCCGGGCGACGTGCAGACGCAGGGGGAAGGGGAAACGGAGGGCGACAGCCAGGAGGTTTCGGGGAAGGCCGGGACGGACTACTACGAGGCGTTCCGCTCCGAACGCGAGGAAACGCGCAAGCTCGAGCTCGCGTATCTCGACGAGATCATCGAGACGGCGGGGACGGACTCGGAGACGCTCGACGACGCGCAGGCGCAAAAGCTCGCGCTCGTATCGCAGATGGAGAAGGAATTCGCCATCGAGAACCTGATCCGCGCCAAGGGCTTTTCGGACGCAGCGGTGACGTTCCATCAGGGCGCGGTGAGCGTCGTGGTGGACGCCAAGGAGCTCACCTCCGAGCAGGCGGCGCAGATACTCGAAATCGTGCAGAGCGAAACCGGGGAGAGCGCCGCGAACATCAAGGTGATCCCGAACCCGAAATAAAGCAAACCTTCTGTAAATTGAAGGTGTAAAAAGCTGTTCCGCTATGCAGGGATTGGTTTTTCTGTTATAATACCCAAAAGACCAAGGAGGAGGGAGCGTTATGGCTACCGAAAACGAAATCTCCAGCGAAATCATCGACGTGCAGGGCGGCAGGATCACCTTCGCTCCGGACGTGATCGCGACCATCGCCAACCTTGCCGCAGCCGAGATCGACGGCGTGGACGGCATGAGCGGCAACGTGGCCGAGAACATATCCGGCATGCTCAACTCGAAGAAAAACCTGACCAAGGGCGTGCGCGTGGAGGTCAGCGAGGATGTGGTGAGCGTCGAGCTCGCCGTCATCGTCAAATACGGCTACAAGATACACGAGGTCTGTCACAACATCCAGAGGAGCATCAAGAACGCCATCGAAACCATGACGGGGCTGCGCGTGCTGCAGGTCAACGTTTCCGTGCAGTCCATCAGCTTCGAGAAGGGCAGCCAGAAAAAGGCGGAAAGCCCCGCCGAGCCGCAGTAAGCAACGGGCGCGTACCAAGGATAAGGAGAGGATCATATGAGATTCAAACTGATCGACAAATTTGTGCTTGTGCTGCTGCTTCTCCTGACGCTGGCGCTCAGCGCGATGTTCCTCGCCCTCGCGATGAATTTCATACCCGACGGAATCATTGAGAAAGCCGGGCGCATCGCCGTCAACGGCGTGCTCGTCAACCGGCTCATCTTCGCCGCGATCGGTCTCGTGCTGCTCGTGTTCGCGCTGCAGCTTTTCATCGCGATGTGCAGGCGCGAGCTCTCCCCCAGGGACAAGGCGCCGACCTCCACGCTGCTTTCGGCCGGCGAGAACGGCGCGGCGTACATCTCCCTCTCCGCCGTCGACGCGCTCGTGCAGCGCCACTGCCGCGCCAACCAGCGCATCAAGGAGTGCGAAAGCACGGTCATCCCCATGCAGAGCGGCGTTTCGGTATCCCTCAGGCTGCAGGTGCTGCCGGATACGGTCATTCCAGAGCTTGCCGCGCAGCTTCAGCAGTCCCTCAAGGAATATATCGAAACCATCAGCGGCATCACGGTGACGGGGGTCGATATCCTGATACTGCCGCTCGCCCAGCCCAAAGCGCCAAAGACGATGTAACAGGAGAGGAACATGGATCCGGTGGAGTTTTTCCAAAAGTACAAATGGCGCGTCATAGGCGTCGTATTCGCGATCATATTCACGATACTCGTGTTTACGATCAACTTCTGGCGGACGCTTTTGCTCTTCGTCATCGTCGGGATCGCCTATTTCATCGGCACGCTGATGGACGAGGGCGGGCGCGGGCGCGTGAAGGAATTCTTCTGCTCGCTCTTCGGCCCGCGCGGAAGCTGAGCGGGGGGTTCGTAAGCGTTTATGAGCAGGAAGATCGCCCGCGAGGTGGCCATGAAGCACGCCTTTGCACGCCTGTTCGGCTGCGAGGACACCTATACGGATATATTGGACAAGTCCGACATTGAGGAACAGCCGACCGAGGACGACCTCGCCTACGCGCAGGAGGTCCTCTCGGGTATACGGGAACACGCCGAGGAGATCGACGCGCTCATCCGCGAGCTCGCCATCAACTGGAGCATAGAGCGCATGCCGCGCGTGGATCTCTCGATCCTGCGCGTGGCCATCTACGAGATGCTCTATCTGGACGACATCCCCGAGAGCGTGTCGATCAACGAAGCGGTCGAGCTCGCAAAGCGCTTCGGCGGCGAACGCTCGAGCGCCTACATCAACGGCATGCTCGGCACACTCTCAAAAAGGAGAGCCAAAGGAGAGGCCTGAGTTGCGACGCCTGTTTATCGGGATCGATACAAGCTGCTATACGACATCCGCCGCGTGCGTCGACGGGAAGGGCATCGTCCTGGACAGGAGGACGGTGCTTTTCGTCGAACGCGGGCAAAGGGGGCTGCGCCAGAGCGAAGGGCTGTTCCAGCACGTGAGAAACCTCGGCACGCTTGTGCCGGAGCTCCTTCGCGACCTGCCGGAGGGGGAGATCACCGCCGTCGGCGTCAGCGCGCGTCCGCGGCCGGAGGCGGATTCCTACATGCCGGTGTTCCTCGCGGGCAAAACCGCTGCCGCCACGCTCGCCGCCGCGCGCAAAGTCCCGCTCTATGAGTTCTCGCACCAGGAAGGGCACATCCGCGCGGCGCTCCTGGGCAACGAAGCGCTCATGAGCAGGCGCTTTCTTTCGATGCACCTCTCGGGAGGAACGACGGAAACCTTGTTCGTCGGGGAGGACGGCTCCATCGCGCTGCTCGGCGGCACGAGCGATCTGCACGCGGGGCAGTTCGTGGACCGCGTCGGCGTCGCCATGGGGCTGGATTTTCCCTGCGGCAAGGCGCTCGAGAAGCTCGCCTCGGCGTTCGACGCAAAGCCCGCCTATAAGCTGCCTTCCGCCGTGGACGGATGCGGCTGCTCGTTCTCCGGCGTGGAGAGCGAGGCGCAAAGAAGGCTTATTTCCGGCGCGGACAAGCCCGAGCTCGCCTATGCCGTCTACGACAGCCTGGCGCGCGCCTTCTCCGCCATGCTCGCGAACGCCGCGAAACGGACGGGCTGCTTCGAGGCGTTGCTCGCCGGAGGCGTTGCCTCGAGCCCTCTGCTTCGAAAGCTCATGCTCACGCGCATGGGGAAGAAGGGCGACATACGGTTGTATTTCGGGGAGAGCGCGCTCAGCTCGGACAACGCCGTGGGCGCCGCGCTGCTCGCGCGGGACAGGGAAGCGGGTGCGCGCGCATGAGGGCGGATTACGTATTGAGCGTCACGCAGCTCAACGAATACGTCGCGAACCTCATCGGCAACGACGCGCTGCTCGCGGGGCTTTCGCTTCGCGGCGAGGTCAGCGGCTTCAAGAGGCACACGTCCGGGCACCTCTACTTTTCGATGAAGGACGAGAACGCGCTCGTGCGCTGCGTGATGTTCAGCCGCAACGCCATGACGCTCAAAAGGGAACTGCGCGACGGCATGCGGATCGTCGCGCGCGGCTCGGCCGCGCTCTATACGCGCGACGGGCAGTTCCAGTTCTACGTCAAATCCGTCGAGGACGAGGGCGAAGGGGAGCTTTTCCGCCGCTTCATGCTGCTCAAGGCGCGGCTCGAGGCGACCGGCATGTTCGACCCGGCGCACAAGCGCGAGATCCCGAGGCTCCCAGGGGCCGTGGGCGTCGTCACCTCGGCGACGGGCGCCGCGATACAGGACATCGTCAACATCATAAGGCGGCGCTACCCCGCGATGGACATCGTATTCTGCCCGGCGCAGGTGCAGGGCGAGGGCGCGGGGAAGGACGTCGCGGCGGCAATCCGCGCCCTCGAGGCGGATGGGCGCGCGGACGTCGTTATCGTCGGACGCGGAGGCGGCAGCCTCGAGGATCTGTGGGCGTTCAACGAAGAGGCCGTCGCCAGGGCGATCTACCAGTGCGACATCCCTGTTATAAGCGCGGTCGGGCACGAAACGGACTTCACCATCGCGGATTTCGCGGCGGACCTGCGCGCGCCCACGCCCAGCGCGGCGGCGGAACTGTGCGTGCCGGAATATGAAGCCGAGAGCGCGGACGTGGAGGCGCTGAACGAAAAGCTGACGCTGCACGCGCGGCGCGCGCTCGAAGCGCAGCGCGCGCGGCTCGAGGCGTTCCGCGCGCACGGCGCGTTCGCCTCGCCCGGATATGCGATGAAAACCTCCTTCGACGCGCTCGACGCGCTCGAAAAGGCATTGAAGCGCGGCGCGGCGGATATGCTTGCCGATAGGGAGCGCGCGCTCGGCGCGGCGCAAGCCGCGCTCACGGCGCTCGGCCCGCAAGGCACGCTCGGGCGCGGCTTCGCGCTGATCAGAACCGAAACCGGCGCGGTGGGCTCGATCGCGGGCCTTAAAGTTGGAAAGGGCGCGAAAATCGTCATGCACGACGGAAGCGCAAACGTCATTGTGGACAGCATTCAAACAGGAGGCGGCGGATGAGTGGGAAAAGCGGCGCTTATGAAGCGAACATGAAGCGGCTCCAGGAGATCGTGGACACGCTCTCCAAGGGCGGCTTGCAGCTCGACGAGATGATGCGGCTCTACGAGGAAGGAACGGCGCTGAGCGCGAAATGCCGCAAAGCCCTCGACGAATACGAGGCGCGGCTCGTCGTGATCGACAAGCAGAACGGCGGAAACGCGGATGGCTGACGCTTATCTGTGCATGGTCGAGGAAGCGCTCGCGAAGGCGGTTTCCGACGAGGGCATCCCCGCGGGGCTTCGCGAATCCATGGCGTACAGCCTGCTCGCGGGCGGGAAGCGGCTTCGCCCGCGCATCTGCCTCGCGTGCTGCGACATGCTCGGGGGCAGCATCAAGGACGCCCTTGCGCTCGCGTGCGGCGTCGAGATGATCCACGCGTATTCGCTGATCCACGACGACCTGCCCTGCATGGACGACGACGATTTCCGCCGCGGCAAGCCTTCGAGCCATAAGATGTTCGGCGAGGCGGGCGCCGTGCTCGCCGGGGACGCGCTGCTCAGCCACGCGTTCGAGTGGATGCTCTCCCGCGCGCCGGAGGAACCGGGAAGGCTGCGCGACTACGTGCGCGCGATGCGCGCCATAGCCGGGGGCGCGGGCGCGCGCGGCATGGTGGCCGGGCAGAGCCTGGAACTTTCCGGCGCGCTCGACAGGAACGAAGCCGTCCTCGAGGAGGTGCACCGCAAAAAGACCGGCGCGCTGATTTGCGCCGCCGCCGCCGCCGGCGGATACGCCGCGGGCGGCGGGGAGGAGGAGCTTCGCGCAATCTCCGTTTTCGCCGAAAGCTACGGCGCGCTGTTCCAGATCGCGGACGATATTTCCGATTCCGACGCGGAGGCGGGGGACGGTAAAAACTACGTTTCCGTCTGCGGGCTCGAGGCGGCGCGCGCCCTCGCGCGCGAAAAAGCAAACAAAGCGCGCGAGGCGCTTTTACCGTTCGCGGAGCGCGCGCGGTATCTTCTCGACATGGTCGAGGCGACGCTTCGGGGCGCGTGCGCGTTGCCATAAACTGCGCGCCGTGGTATAATGGCGCGCGCGGGAAGAATATCGGGAAAGGCGTGGAAATGACAGAGACACCGCTGCTTGATTCGATCAAAGGCATCGAGGATTTCAGGCGTATCGACAGGAGCGCGTTCGACGCGCTTGCCGGGGAGATACGCTCGTTTCTTGTTGAAACCGTCGCGCACAACGGGGGCCACCTGGCCTCGAACCTCGGCGTGGTGGAGCTGACACTCGCGCTGCACACGGCGTTTTCCTCGCCCGAAGACAGGCTCGTCTTCGACGTAGGGCATCAAACGTATGTGCACAAGCTCATTACCGGCCGGAAGGCTGAATTTGCCGCGCTGCGCAAAAAGGACGGCGTCAGCGGCTTTCCCAAGCGCGCGGAAAGCCCGCACGACGCGTTCGATACGGGCCACGCGAGCACGTCGATCTCCGCGGCCATAGGCATGCTCCGCGCGGACGCGATGCTCGCGAGGGAACGCAGCGTCGTCGCCGTCGTCGGGGACGGCGCGCTCACGGGCGGGCTGTGCTTCGAGGCGCTCAACGACGCGGGGCAGAGCAAGCTGCCGCTGATCGTGGTGCTCAACGACAACGACATGTCCATTTCGCACAACGTCGGCGCCATGAGCCGCCACCTCTCAAAAATACGCGCGAGCGGCTCGTACCAGAGGTTCAAGAGCTTCATCGCGGAGTCGATCAAGCGCATCCCGAAAATCGGCGAGCGCGTCGCCAACCGCATACTGCGCTTCAAGAACAAGATCAAATACCTGTTCCTGCCCAACGTGCTTTTCGAAGAAATGGGCTTCACCTATCTCGGCCCGGTCGACGGGCACGACGTCGGGGCGCTGGTGCGCGTGCTCAATCAGGCCAAAGGGCTGCGCCATCCCGTCGTCGTGCACGCGATCACCGTTAAGGGAAAAGGCTACGGCCTCGCGGAGGACGACCCCGAGAAGTTCCACGGCATAGGCAGCTTCGACCCGGAAACAGGCGCGTGCGGCCGCGGCGCGGGGAAGAGCAACTCGAAAACGTTCGCTCAGGCGCTCGTCGCGCTCGCCGAAAAGGATGCGCGCATCGCCGCGATCACGGCGGCCATGCCCTCCGGCACCGGGCTCGACGCCTTCGCGGCGCGTTTTCCGACGCGGTTTTTCGACGTGGGCATCGCCGAGGAGCACGCGGTCACGATGGCCGCGGGCATGGCGGAGGCCGGCGCGAAGCCCGTAGTCGCGATCTACTCGAGTTTTTTGCAGCGCGCGTACGACCAGATCATACACGATGTGTGTTTGCAGAACCTGCCCGTCGTGTTCGCCGTCGACCGCGCCGGGCTCGTGGGGGAGGACGGCGAAACGCACCACGGCGTATACGACATGAGCTATTTAGGGAACCTTCCGAATATGACGGTCATGGCGCCCTCGACGCAGCGGGAGCTCGAGGAAATGCTCTCCTTCGCGCTCGGCCTCGGCGCGCCCTGCGCGCTGCGCTACAACCGCGGGAGCCTTCGCCGCGCCCCGCTCGCGCAAAAGATCGCCCTGGGCGAGTGGGAAACGCTCGCGCCGCCCGCGCAAGTGACGCTCATCGCCGCGGGCAGGATGGTCGAAACGGCGCTCGCGGCCTGCGCGGGGCTTCCGATCGGCGTGGTCAGCGCGCGCTTCATCAAACCGCTCGACCACAAGACGCTGGACGCCGTGCGCGAAACGTCGAAGCTCGTGGTCACCCTCGAGGACGGCGTCGTCGAAGGCGGGCTCGGCACGGCGGTCCGGGCATACTATGACGGAAGCCCACGCGTCGTCGCTTTGGGCATACCCGAGGCGCCCGTCCCCCACGCGACCATCGCCGAGCAGGACGAGATGTGCGGCATAACGCCGGAGCAGGTGCGCCGCAGGGTGCTGCGGGCTCTGGAGGAGCTCC
>ERZ795058.2964-NODE-2964-length-18676-cov-133.157833_pt1 | contig 18676 bp, 18 predicted proteins | sample MGYA00375142_ERZ795058 | MGnify/ENA primary metagenome ERZ795058 (study PRJEB30187, sample SAMN05720210) | activated sludge metagenome | isolation source: anaerobic digester from wastewater treatment plant | place: Japan | collected 2015-04-20 ... | reverse complement strand
TGGCCGCGCTGGGCAAAAACCTGGGCAAACTGGCCGCGCTCAACATCCACAAAACGCAGTATCTGAAAAGGAGACTCCTGCAACTGGAAGGCTGGCGGGAAATATTTTCCGCACCGGTTTACAACGAATTCGCGCTTGCCTGCCCCGACGCGCGCTCTGTCAATGAGAAACTGCACAAAGAAGGCATTGTCGGCGGTTACGAATTGTCGAAGGATTATCCGGAACTGGACAACGCGCTGCTCTTTTGTGCGACGGAAATGCTGTCCAAAGAAGATATGGATCGGGTTGTGGAGATTCTGAAATAAAGGAATTTTATGGAACTTCTTTTTGAAATCAGCAAACCCGGACGTTCGGCCGTGCAGGTTCCCGCAAGCGACGTGCCGACCGTCAACCTCGGGGAGGCCATCGGCGCAAAATACCTTCGCGGCGACCTGGACCTGCCGGAAGTGGCCCAAATCGATCTGGTCCGGCACTACACCAATTTATCGCGGCGGAACTTCGGCGTCGATCTCGGTTTTTATCCGCTGGGTTCCTGCACGATGAAATACAATCCCAAAATCAACGAAAATATCGCTGCCCTGCCCGGCTTTACCGACCTGCACCCGCTCGCGCCGGAGGCATTCGCCCAGGGAAGCCTGGAGCTGATGTACGACATGCAAACACTGTTGAGCGCGCTTTTCGGCATGACGGATTTCACGCTGCAGCCGGCGGCCGGCGCGCACGGCGAACTGACCGGCGTGATGATGATCAAAAAATATTTCGAGAAACGGGGAGAAAAGCGCCGTCAGATCCTGATTCCCGACGCGGCGCATGGAACCAATCCCGCCTCCGGCGCGCTGTGCGGGTTCGAGACGGTCACGCTGCGCTCCAACGCGGAAGGCGGCGTTGACCTTGCGCATCTGGAATCCCTGATGACCGAAGACGTCGCCGCGCTGATGCTCACCAACCCCAACACGCTGGGCCTGTTTGAACGCAACATCGAAAAAGTGGCAGCCATCGTCCACGGCAGGGGCGGCCTGCTTTACGGCGACGGGGCGAACGCCAACGCGTATCTGGGCAAAACGAGGCCCGGCGATCTGGGCTTTGACGTCATCCAGTTGAACCTGCACAAAACCTTCTCCACGCCGCACGGCGGCGGCGGCCCGGGCAGCGGCCCGGTGGGCGTGGGGAAAAAGCTGGTTGATTTCCTGCCCGTGCCCCGCGTGGTGAAAAACGGCGCTGCATACAGTCTGTCGGAAGATTTTCCCGATACCATCGGCCGCGTCCGCGCCTTTTACGGAAACTTCAACGTCATCGTCAAAGCCTGCGCCTACCTCCGCTCGCTGGGCGCGGAAGGCCTCCGGCGCGCGACGGAGATGGCCGTGCTCAACGCGAACTATATCCAGAAAAGACTCAAAGAGCATTTCGACCTCCCCTATGACCGGATCTGCATGCACGAGTGCGTCTTTTCCGGCAGTCGCCGGGCAGCCGAAACCGGCGTGCACACGACCGATGTTGCCAAGCGGCTGATCGATTTCGGCTACCACCCGCCCACCATCTATTTCCCGCTCATCGTGCCGGAAGCCATCATGATCGAACCGACGGAAACAGAAAGCAAAGAAACGCTCGACGCCTTCTGCGACGCCATGATCGCCATTGCAAAAGAGGCCAAAGAGAACCCTCAGCGGGTCAAGGATGCGCCGCTTTCCACGCCGGTGGGCCGTCTCGACGAAGTTCTGGCTGCCCGCAAGCCGGATGTCTGCTGGAAAAAATCATAAACGGTAGGGAACGGCTTGTGACCTTCAGGTTATCGCGACCGTTCCCTACGCTTATCAATATGAATACAGACTCCAAACCCCAAATTTTGCGCAAACCGCCCTGGCTGAAGGTGCGGCCGCCTGTTGACAACGCCTGCCGCCGGATTCGATCAACGCTTTCCGGACTGCAACTGCATACCGTCTGCCAGGAAGCAGCCTGTCCGAACATGGCGGAATGCTTCGCCTGCGGCACGGCCACCTTTTTGATTCTCGGAAATATCTGCACGCGCAACTGCCTCTACTGCAATGTCGCCCACGGCCGGCCGCAGCCGCCGGACGAGCGGGAAACCGAACATTTGATTGCTGCCGTCAAAAGGCTGGGGCTCCGTTACGTCGTCATCACGTCCGTCACACGGGATGATTTGCAGGACGGAGGCGCGGGCGCGTTTGCCGACGCAATCTGCTGCCTGCGCAGGGAAATCCCGGAATGCAAAATTGAAGTATTGATTCCCGATTTTCAGGGCAATCCGGACGCGCTGGCGCGCGTGATCGATGCGGCACCGGCTGTCATCAACCACAACCTGGAGGCGGCACAACCGCTGTTTCGCGAACTGCGCCCGCAGGGAAATTATCGCTTCTCCCTGGAAATCCTTTCCCGTGTGGCGGCTGCAGGCCTCGCCTCCAAGAGCGGTTTTATGGTGGGATTCGGCGAACAAAAGGAAGACATCCTGCGCCTGATGGACGATCTCTCCTCCGTTTCCTGCGCGCGCCTCACCATCGGACAGTATCAGCAGCCGACCCGGGAGCACCGGCCGGTCGCCAGATATTACACGCCCGACGAATTTGAAGAGTTGAGGGAAATTGCTTACATGAAAGGCTTCGAGCATGTGGAATCCGGTCCGCTGGTGCGCAGTTCCTACCACGCGGCCCGCGCCGGCATACCCCGATTGCTGTCCTTACCCTGAGAAGCCCGACTCCCACGGCCTTGTCGTGTTGAAATTTCCGCAACAAAAATGGCCTTGATTTATACCATTTACTAGTTAGAAAAGACCATGACTTGGACGGTTACGGAAAAACGAACACTGAACAAACAGATCAGAAAATTACCGGCGAAAGTCCAAAACCTTCTTGTCGCGCTGGAAAAAGACATGGAAGTTAACGGGCCTATCCGGGGTGAATGGCCGAATTTTAGCGCATTGTCCGATAACAGTTATCACTGCCACTTAAAGAAAGGCAGGCCCACATACGTGGCAATATGGGAAGTCAAGAACAAAGAGATAAAATTGATTGAGGTAACCTATGCAGGAACACATGAAAAAGCGCCATACAGAAACCATTGAATTGAGGTTTGTTGGACCTGTTGTGAATATGGCTCTAGCCATTAAAACTTTAAAGTCTCTTGGATTTGTGGATACATCCGAGGCGGAGCCCTGGCGGGAGAATTATCCCGAATGCTCCGAGGGCCAGCTTATTGGTAAAGCCCTGGCCGGTATGAGATACCGGGAGGGAATAACCCAAGTTCAACTTTCCGAAAAGACCGGCATTCCTCAGCGTCATCTTTCCGAAATGGAGAACGGCAAAAGACCGATCGGCAAAGCAAAAGCAAGAATTCTGGCAAAAGCATTGAATACAGATTATCGTGTCTTTTTATAAGCTTACGAAATAAACAAAGACCTGAAGCAAGACGCATCGGCATTTCAAACAGAAAGCACCCGATAAAGAAAATGCCGCTGCCAAAGCCGAATGCAGCATGGCTGATCTGCAGTTCTGCATTCATCTGCAGGGCGGCAAATCCCACGTTGACCCGGTCCAGATATGCGACAATATACAACACGAACATGAAGGGAAGCAGGCGGAGTGTCATCCGCCGGACAGCCCGTTCCTCGAGGAAGGTGGATGGCTGTTCACCCGGGCTGTTTTTCAAAACGGTTTTTTGCGCACGCATGGATTTAATTTGGCTGGGGAACAAGGATTCGAACCTTGATTAACGGAGTCAGAGTCCGGCGTCCTACCATTGAACGATTCCCCATCAAGATATGAACAGTGCCCGGACGGTGTGGAGCGGTGCTGCCCTTCCGTCAGGCGCGCTGTATATAATGCGATTGATTTTATCTGTCAACCCATTTTCTTCGCCTTGCCGGCGGCCGGCCATCCGCCTGATCCGGCCGGCGCAAATCCCTTACGACACTTGAATTTTTCTCTTTGCCGGATCAGGATTGGGCCGGTAAAGGATGGCGATATTGCCGATGAGGCCGACCAGCTCGCTTTTTGTCGCCTGCGCGATTTCGGCTGCTATTTCTTTTTTGGCTTCTTTAAACTCGACGAACTTCACCTTGATCAGCTCGTGATCTGCGAGCGCCAGATCCACGGAGCCGATCAGGCCGTCCGTCACGCCTTTCGCGCCGACCATGACCAGCGGCTTCAAGTGATGCGCCTGCGCGCGCAGAACTTTTCGCTGCGATCCTTTGAGGGGTTCCATAAAAATCCTTTCCCGTGTATGATGCTCGCCATGGAAACCGATAAAAAAGATTCCGGGGACGGAAGCGTTCCCCGAGAGGAAATGGTCGAGGTTTTTTCCACCTACAATCCCGGCGACATCGCGTTTGTCAAATCCCTGCTGGACGGCGAAGGCATCCATTATTATTTTCAGGGGGAAAACACCGCGATGCTGGTCGCCGCGGGCGCATACGCGCGCCTGCTCGTCCGGGCCGATCAGGCCGACCGTATCCGCGACATCCTGCGGGAAGCGGGCCTTCTGTAGAAGCAGTTCGGGCTTTAGACCCGTTAAAGCGCGGCTAATAACCTAAAGGTCACGAGCGCCACGCACTACTGGATCCCCGATCAGGTCGGGGATGACAAAGGGTGCAGGGAACGGCCGCGACCGTTCCCTACTTCTCAACCTTCAGCCTTCAATCTTCAGTCTTCAGCCTTATTTAATCTCCGCGTGATAGCTTTGCAGGGATTTCGCCCGGCCGTGGCCCTGGCGGCAGGCCTCAATCCCTTTAACCGCGGCCACCGCTGCGGCAACGGTGGTGATGTAGGGAATCTTGTACTTGATCGCCGCCTTACGGATGTAGGAGTCGTCGTATTTGCTGAGGCGCCCGGCCGGTGTGTTGATGACCAGTTGGATCTCTCCGTTTTTGATGGCATCCACGATATTCGGACGGCCTTCGTGCATTTTCAAAATACGTTCGGCGGCAATGCCGTTCGCGGCAAAAAATTTATACGTGCCTTCGGAGGCTTTGATCCGGAAGCCGATTTTGGCAAACGCGCGGGCGACTTCCAGAATGCCCCCCTTGTCCTTCTCTTCCACGGTAATGAGCACGGTGCCTTCCGCGGGCAGGCTCTGGCCGGTGGCTTCCTGGGATTTGTAATACGCCAGTCCGAAGGAATCGGCCAGTCCCAGCACTTCGCCGGTGGAGCGCATCTCCGGCCCCAGGAGCGGATCGACTTCCTGATACATATTGAACGGGAAAACCGCTTCCTTGACGCCGAAATGGCGGAAGGCATGGCGCTTCAGGTTCAAATCCTTCAGTTTTTTGCCCAGCATGATCTGCGTGGCGAGCCGCGCCATAGAGATGTTGCAGACCTTGGAAACCAGCGGTACGGTGCGCGACGCGCGCGGATTGGCCTCCAGAATATACACCACATCATTGGCAATGGCATACTGGATGTTCATCAGGCCCACCACGCCGAACTCCACGGCGATCTTCCGGGTGTAGTCGTTGATCGTGTCGATGTGGCGCGCCGGGATGCTGATGGGCGGGATCACGCAGGCGGAATCGCCCGAGTGGATGCCGGCCAGTTCGATATGCTCCATTACGGCTGGAACAAAAGCGTCCGTGCCGTCGGAAATGGCGTCCGCTTCGGCCTCGATCGCGTTTTCCAGAAACTTGTCGATCAGAATGGGCCGCTCGGGAGTGACGTCCACGGCGGCTTCAACATAGCGCTTGAGCATCTGCTCGTCGTGAACCACTTCCATGCCGCGGCCGCCCAGAACATACGAGGGGCGAACCATCAGCGGATAGCCGATGCCGTTCGCCACACTCAAGGCCTCTTGAAGATTGCTGGCCATCCCGGATTTCGGCATGGGGATGCCCAGTTTGTCCATCATGGCGCGGAAGCGGTCCCGGTCTTCGGCCAGATCGATCGTCTCCGGTGACGTGCCGATGATTTTCACACCCGCTTTCGCCAGGTCCGCCGCGATGTTCAGCGGCGTCTGCCCGCCGAACTGGACGATCACGCCGTCCGGTTTTTCCTTCTCATAAATGCTCAAAACGTCTTCGACGGTGAGCGGTTCGAAGTACAGCTTGTTGGACGTGTCGTAGTCGGTGGAAACGGTTTCGGGGTTGCAGTTGACCATGATCGATTCGATGCCTTCGTCGCGCAGGGCAAAAGCCGCGTGCACGCAGCAGTAGTCAAACTCAATCCCCTGGCCGATGCGGTTGGGGCCGCCGCCCAGCACCATGATCTTGCGGTTTTTGCTGACGCCTACTTTGTCCGGGGCGTTGTACGTGGAGTAGTAATAGGCCGCGTTTTCGACGCCGCTCACCGGCACGGCGTCCCAGGACTCGGCCAGTCCCGCCGCCAGGCGCTGCTGGCGGATCTCTTCTTCCTTCTTCTCCAGAATCTGGGCCAGATAGCGGTCGGAAAATCCGTCTTTCTTGGCCTCCACCAGCAGGGCGTCGGGCAGTTTTTTGCCTTTGCAGGCCAGGATTTTTTCTTCCAGCGCCACCAGCTCCTTCATCTGCTCAATGAACCATTTTTTGATGTGGGTCTTGGCGTGCAAAGCGTCAATCGACGCGCCTTTACGCAGGGCTTCATACATGATGAACTGCCGCTCGCTGGAAGGCTCGCTGAGCAGCTCCATCAGCTCATCGAGCGGCCGGGCGTGAAAGTCTTTTACAAATCCCAGGCCGTAGCGCTTCTTTTCCAGAGAGCGGATGGCCTTCTGCAGCGCTTCCTTATAGTTCTTTCCGATGCTCATGACTTCACCCACGGCGCGCATCTGCGTTCCGAGCTTGTCCACCGCGCCGGGGAATTTTTCAAAATCCCAGCGGGCGAACTTCACCACGACGTAGTCGCCCGACGGCGAATATTTATCCAGCGTGCCTTCGCGCCAGTAGGGAATTTCATCCAGCGTGATGCCGGAGGCCAGAATGGAGGAGATGAGCGCAATCGGAAAGCCGGTGGCCTTGGAGGCCAGCGCCGACGAGCGCGAGGTGCGCGGATTGATTTCGATGACGACCACGCGGTCCGTCTTCGGGTCGTGCGCGAACTGCACGTTGGTTCCGCCGATGACCTGGATGGCCTCGACGATGTCGTAGGAATATTTCTGAAGGCGCTTCTGCAGCTCTTCGGAAATCGTCAGCATCGGCGCGGTGCAGTAGGAATCGCCCGTGTGAACGCCCATCGCATCGACGTTTTCGATGAAGCAGACGGTGATCATGTGATTCTTCGCGTCGCGGACGACTTCCAGCTCCAGCTCTTCCCAGCCGATGACGGATTCTTCGATCAGGATCTGGCCGATGAGGCTGGCGGAAATGCCGCGGCTCGCGATCAGCCGCAGTTCTTCCAGATTGTAAACGATGCCGCCGCCCGTGCCGCCCATGGTGTAGGCCGGGCGGATCACCACCGGGTAGCCCATTTCGGCGGCGATCTTTTCGGCTTCCTCCACGGAGGTGGCGGGCTTGCTTTTCGGCATTTCAATCCCCAGCTTGTTCATCGCCTCCTTGAACGCGATGCGGTCTTCACCGCGTTCGATCGCGTCCACCTGAACGCCGATGACCTTGACGCCGTGTTTGTCCAGAATGCCCCGGCGGTGAAGCTCGGAGGTCAGGTTGAGGCCGGTTTGACCGCCCAGATTGGGCAGAATCGCGTCGGGCTTTTCGTTTTCAATGATCTCCGTCAGCGTCTGGGCGTTGAGCGGCTCGATATAGGTCACGTCGGCCATGCCGGGGTCGGTCATAATCGTGGCGGGGTTGGAATTGACCAGAATGATTTTGTAGCCAAGCTTGGAGAGCGCCTTGCACGCCTGGGTTCCCGAATAGTCAAATTCGCAGGCCTGGCCGATCACAATGGGCCCCGAGCCGATAATCAGCACTTTTTTAATGTCTTCTCGTTTTGCCATGATGGATCCTTTACTTATTTTTATTTCCGGGATACTCCGCCTCCACGGAAATGGCGATGCCGCCGCGAACGGCGAATTGGGCCGTCACCTTGCACCAGCGGGGCGAAAGCGCGGCCACCAGGTCGTCCAGAATGATGTTGGTGAGATGTTCATGAAAAACGCCTTCGTTGCGGAAGGACCAGAAGTAGAGTTTAAGCGATTTCGATTCGACGATTTTCTTATCCGGGATATATGCGATGGTGATCCTGGCGAAGTCCGGCTGGCCGGTCATGGGGCACAGGCAGGTAAACTCTTCCGTGGAGAGAGTGACGGTATAGCTGCGTTTGGAGCGATTGGGAAAGGTTTCCAGTTTGCGGACGGGCTTCGCTTTTTCACCCGATCCCAGAAGGGAAAGTCCGGCCAGATCGCTTTTTTTCGAGAGTTTTTCCATGCATTTCTCCTGCGCCGCGAGGGCTCTCCTGTTTACCGGAAATTCATTCGGTTTTCAAGTTTATTCGGTTGCCAAAGCGTTTTTGGATGTGGTAGAGATAAACCAGCCACCAAAAAACCTCAAGGAGGCAACGCTCATGGCCGAAACACCGATCACCCCGCCCGAAAATACCTGGAAGTGCAGCAACTGCGGGAACACCGTCGTGCAGGCTGCGCCGCCGCAAACCTGCCCTGTCTGCCGACAGAAATGCGAATTTCTGAATGTCACCTGCTACCAGCCGGATTGCGGCTTCACCGGGATGGATAACCGGCTGAAACCCGCAAAATAAGCTTCGCCGGTCAACGCCTCAACGACCCCTGAAAAACCCCGTCCGGCTTCCCGACAACGCTAAAATATTGCTTGACAAAACGGCAACGCCTGAATAAGTACAACCAACGCTCGTTGTAAGCATGGGGTCCTGCCCGTTTCAAACCCTGAAGTTGCGGGAAAGGGTGGCATTGAACTTCGGTGTTATCGGGGCTTGCCTGGACGCTCTCCCGCCCCGGATCGCCCGTATCCCCGGCGATCCGGTTTTCCTTCAGGTCCGGATGGGGATACAAAAGAAAATTTTACCATGGGCGCCTGGAACGTACGGGAATTTGAAAGCCGGGTCATGGATACATGGCCGGAAATTATTATTTCAAGAAAGGGGATATAGCAATGAAGAGTTGGAAAGCGTTATGGTGTTCGGTATTCGTCTTTGCGTTGATCGTGTGGGGAACGGCTGCGAGAGCCGGGGAAATCGGAATCGGTTTTACAGGTCCTTTGAGCGGGCCGGCCGCCGAATACGGGCAGGATTGCTACAACGGCGTGGATATGGCGGTAAAAGAAATCAATGCCGCGGGCGGCGTAACCGTTCAGGGCAAAAAATATACCTTCAAGCTGGAAAAGCTGGATGACCGGGCCGACCCAACCCTGGCGAAAAACAATGCGATTCGGTTTGTGAGTCAGAACAAGGCCATTGCCGTTTTCAACCCCGTTGCCACAACGATCGGCGCCCTGATGGCCATTCCCGAACAGAACTTCATTATCGCTGCCTACTCCAGCGTCCATACCATCATGGAGAAAGGTCATCCGATGATCATCAATCCCGTTCCCAACTTTGTCGCCTACGCCAAAAACTTCTCCATCGTGGCCTGGGACAGAGGCTGGCGCACCGGCGCGATGGTTGTAACGCTGGGCGCTTACGGAGATGCCTGGCGCAATGTATTCAAGGCCGTCTGGGAGAAAAAAGGCGGCAAAATCCTGGCCGACAAACCGGCCAACTACTACACGGAAACGGATTTTTCGGCGCAGTTGACGGCGGCCATCAACACCAAGCCGGATTTCCTGCTGATAGGCGGTCCTTCGGCGCCCAGCGCCCTGGTGATCGAACAGGCCAGAAGCCTGGGCTTCAAAGGCGGTTTCATTCTGATTGACCAGGCCAAACCGGATTACATCGCCAAAACACTCGGCAACAAGCTGACGCTTCTGGAAGGCATGATCAGCACGGGCGACATCAAACGTCTGCCCCTTCCCATCATGCCGGCCTACAGCAAGAAATACAATGCGGCCTACAAGGGCGCCGTGGTCAACGCTGAAAACTGCCTCAACTACAACATGATGCACATCATCGCGCGCGCCATTGCCGCGTCGCAGTCGCTGGACGCCAAGGTGATCCGCAAGAATATTGCCAAAGCCCTGCCGACGGCCGGCGACAAATTCCCCAACGAACTGTTCAATATCGAAGAAAACGGCGTGATGAACTGCGGCACCATCATGCAGTACGTCAACAACGGCCAGTTCAGCAAGGTGGACTACGTCATTTCCTTCCCGAAAACCAAAGAGGAATTTGAAAAAATCAAAAAGATGAGCAAGAGCACGGACCCGAAGCAGATTCGCTACGTGCCGCTTCAGTAGCTTATCCGCCGGGAATCAAACCGACGTAATCCGCGCAGAATTCAACGGGTAAAAAAGAACCCCCGTTCTCCACAGCGAGAACGGGGGTTTTGTTTTGACGGGCTGTTGCCCAAAGCTATCTCTTTGAGCGGCCATTGGGAGCGTTTTGTTATATAAATCTTGGCGAAGCGAAAGATCAGCAATGACAACTGTTTGAGCCGAAGGCGAGTTTTGTCAAAGCCTTTCGCGAGCCTTAGATTTATACAAAACGCTCACAGGCAAGCGAAAAGGGTGTTTGGGCAACAGCCCGTTGACCTTTGTTTTGTTTGCGCGTCAGCTCCGGTAGAGCGCTTGGAGCTGTTCTCCGCAGTGATCCACGACTTTCAGGGGGCGAAATGGGAAACCGCGATCGCCGCGGTTGGGATCACCGGTGGTGCCGGGGTCACAGACAGAGGCGCTTATTTTCCCAGAGGTTGCGCGGTTCTCTGCGCTATTCGGACAGGATGGCCTTGAATTTCACAGGGTCCGTCGCATAGAGCACGGCCCGCTCCACGCCTTCGGCCCGGAATTCATGCACCTTGAGATACTCGGGATTATTGGCCATGGAAAGGAACGCCTTGCGCGACGGATAGGAAACGAGCATGAGCAGATCCCAGTCCTCGCTTCCCTGGAGCAGTTCTTTCGGCTTTCCGAAGTAAACCACTTTGGCGCCGACCGCCTCGACAAAGGGTCCCGATTCCCGGATGTAGCGAAAGTAGGCCTCCCGGCCGCCTTCCTTTTTAAACTTCAGCAAATTGAGCATGACGAACGGCTCCTGGCTGGGATTGTCGGCCAGGGCCCGAAACTGATCTTTGTTCGATTGGATACCGGACATGATGTTTTCTCCTTAAACCGATTTGTGGAAAGAGGCGACGCCGGTCATGGATGGGGTTGGACGCCGTCTGCGCTCCGGGTTTCATGAATCATTTAAAAAAGTCGTTCATCAGGCGGGCGACCTCTCCGGGCTTTTCCTCCTGAACGAAATGGGCCGCCTTGATTTGCTCGATCTGGATCGAATCAAAGCAGTCTTCCAGGTGGGCAATGTTTGCCGGAATAATGACGGAGTCTTCATTGCCGTAAATATAGAGCGAAGGCATGGAAAATCTCTTGCCGGCCAGGCCCGCCCAGTGGGGGGCGTCCAGCGACATGGAGCGGTAATAGGAAGCCCCTGTGGCCGGCGTATTTTCGATGCTGTAGCAGCGGACATATTCGTCGATGGCCTCCCGGGGGATGGTGCCGTCCCTGCCTTTCTTCCCGAAGAAAAAGCTGACCCATTCGCGTTCTTTGCCCCGAATCATGGCCTCCGGCAGTCCCGGCATCATTTGAAAGTATTGATACCAGTAGGGAAGATATCGCATGGCAATCATGGCTTTGGTGACTTCTTCCGCGCCTTTGACGTTGGTGAGGACGGGAATGTTCAGAATGACGAATTTTTTGATCCGGTCGGGAATCAGAAAGGCCATTTCCTGCGCTACGATGCCGCCCCAGTCATGGCCGGCCAGAAAGAAATCCTGAATGCCCAGCGCGTTGATGATTTCGATCACATCTTTGGCCAGCTCCACCTTCTGATAAGCTTTGACATCCAGCGTGCGCTCACTGTCGCCAAGACCGCGCAAATCCGGAGCAATCACGCGCCATTGCGGATCCAGAAATTCCGTCACACCCTCCCAGCAATAAGAGCTTTCCGGCCAGCCGTGCAGCATAACCACTGGAAACCCGTCCGCATTTCCCCGATCCCGGACATGAAAGGTTCCCCGCGGAACACGAATCGCGCCTGTTTTCATAGTCTTCACCGTCCCCGTGCTTCATGATTTATACAACGGGTGTTGTATTATTTATCCGGAAGGGTTTTGTCAAGGAATTTTAACAAGCCTTCCCCTAAAACCGAAATATTACTTGACAAAACTTCCCCGACCTATTAATCATCACAACGCTCGTTGTAAAAAGAAAGACCGGAATCAACCCAATAAAAACAAGAGGAGATGTTTTATGATTCAATCGAGACTATGCAAAATGATCGGGATCAAATACCCCATCATCCAGGCGGGCATGGGCCCGTTTTCCAACAACAACCTTTGTGTCGCCGCCGCCAATGCCGGTGTTCTGGGCCTTCTTTCCACCAGCGGCCTTTTCAACAAGAATGATCAGCCCTGGATTTACAAGGCCTTCGTGGAAAGCGGAGAGGCGGGCATGGACGACGATATGGCCACCGTGATGGAAAAGGTTTTGAAGCGCACCTATCGCCTGGTCAGGGACAAGGGCGGCATTTTCGGGATCAATGTCATGGTTTCGGCGGAAGTCAAACCCTATTCGACCATCATGATCGATACGGCCATCCGGGTCCGGGAGGAAAATCCGGACATGAAGAACAACTTCAAGGTCATCTTCACCTCCGCCGGTGATCCGGTGGGCTGGAAAGACAAGATCAAGGGCGCGGGCTTCACCTGGATGCACGTGGTTCCTTCCGTGAAGGGCGCGCTGCGCTGCAAAAAGGCGGGGGTGGACGTCATCGTCGCTTCGGGCCATGAAGGCGGATTTCACACGTCCTGGGAGCCGGTCCATTCCATGATCCTGCTTCCCGCAGTGGTGGATGCCGTGTCCGACGAAAACACGCTGGTCGTGGGCGCCGGCGGGTTCTGCGACGGCAGGACGCTGGCCGCCGCGCTGGTTCTGGGGGCTGACGGCGCGCAGATGGGCACGCGATTCCTGGCGACCAAGGAAAGTGATTTTCATCAGATCTGGAAAGAGGGCGTCGTCGCCGCCCAGGACCGGGGAACGCTGGTTGCCCGTGGCTTTGTGGGACCGGCCCGCTGGCTGAAGACACCCCGCAGCGAAGAGCATGCCCAGAACACGCTCAAGAAATCCCCCGGCGTTTTTCTGGGTACGCCCGACGACTATTCCAGCATGGACATGTCTCTGATCGAGTTCGAGATTGAATCCATCAAGGCGGTTTACGAAGGCGACCGGGAAAAGGCGCTCATGGCCGCGGGCGAAGTGGCCCAGCGGATCAACGACATGCCCACGGTGAACGACATGGTGCAGGGCATTGTCCGGGACGCAGAGGCAACGCTGCGCAGCATAGAGAAAAAGCATCTGGCGTAACGCAATAAAAAAAGCCGGGAGGCGACTCCCGGCTTTTCCCCCTTCGCGGCAACGGCGTCATACCGTAACCGCTTTAATCACATGGTTTTCCAGCAAACCAATCAGTTCCTCCTTGGCATATTGCTTCATGTTCCAGTTGCGCAGCGCGTGGAGGGACAATTCATAAACAATCATATTGGCGGTAAAGGAAGCATCCTCAAATTGAAACACCTTTTTCTCCCGGCCGCGCCGCAGAATCTCCTCGACGCACGCGACCACCTGGCTCTCCCGGGAAAGAATCACTTTGAGCAGGCGCTTGGGAAGCGATTTCGATTCCCTGTACAGAAGCAGGATTTCCGGCCCGAAATGATAGCCGGTGCCGATAAACTCGCGAATGACGGTTCGCAACTGCAACACGGGGTCGTCGATGCTCGTGAAATCCTGCTTTTCGAAAAGCTCGAGCTCGCGGCGGTGAATCATTTCGATGACCAGAAAGAGAATCTCCTCCTTGCTCCGGATAAAATAATACAGATTGCGGATGTCAATGCCCGTGGCCTTGGAAATTTCGCGCATGGACGTCTGCGCATAGCCTTGTTTCATGAAAAGCTTCGTGGCTTTTTTGATGATCTGGGATTGCCTCTTGAGAAACAGAGCGCTGCTTTTCCGCGGAGTTTCCTCCTTGTCTGCAACGGTTTTGGGGGTCATGGATGGCGGCATGGTCCTTTCACTGAATTGAAAGTTCCTTACAACAGAACGCTTCTTTCTGTCAATGTAAATTGAAAATATTACTTGACAAAATGACCCCTTCAAAATAATTGATACAACGAACGATCGCTGTACAGGAACGCCTCGCGGCCACCGTTTTCTTCGTAGTGAAGAACATCAACCAATCCGTTAACAACATAAGGAGGAAAAAATGAAAATCCAGGATGTAAAAAATGTATGCGTCGTCGGCGCGGGCAACATGGGGCATCAGATTGCACTCCAGTGCGCCCTTTCCGGTTTTAAGACCGTCAGCACGGATGTCGTGCCGGCCGTCCTCGAAAAGGCCCAGAAATTTGTCGAAGGCTACCTGCCGGGCCGCGTGCAGAAGGGAAAAATGACGGAAGAGGCGGCAAAGAAGGCCCGGAGTCTGATTTCGTTCACCGGCGATCTGAAAGAAGCCGCGAAAGACGCGGACATCGTCATTGAAGCCGTTCTGGAACGAATCGACCTGAAACGCAAAGTTTTCGCCGATCTGGACAAGTACGCTCCGCCCGCTGCGATCCTGGCGACCAACAGCTCCTTCATCGTGAGCTCCCGGATCGCCGACTCCACCAAACGCCCCTCCCAGGTCTGCAATCTTCACTTTTTCAATCCGGCGCTGGTCATGAAGCTGGTCGAGGTCGTTCAGGGACCGCATGTTTCCGACGAAACGGCGCAATGCATGATGGATTTCTGCCTGAAGATCGATAAAATCCCCATTCATATCAAGAAAGAAGTGGACGGCTTTGTCCTGAACCGGATTTTCGCCGTCATTCAGCGGGAAGCGCTGTGGATGCTGGAGATGGGTGTGGCCTCCTTCGAAGACATCGACAAGGCCTGTGTTTACGGCGCGGGGCACCCGATGGGCCCGTTCCGCCTCAATGATCTGACCGGCATCGATCTGACCTACGACATCTGCATGAGTCATTTCCTGGAGTCCGGCAATCCGGCCGACTTGCCTTCCCCCAGCGTCGTGAAGAAAGTCACCGAAGGCAAATTCGGACAGAAGACCGGCGAAGGCTGGTACAGCTACAAGAAATAATTCAAGATTGGCAAGCAAATTCCAATGCCGCACCTGTTCCCCGCCGCTGCGGGGAGCAGGACCGCGGCCTCACAATTCCGGAACACCCGACGGGATGAGGCAGGCAAAAACCAGCTTCCGGGCTCCCGTGTTGCGGATCTGGTGCTCCTCTCCGGGCGCGATAAACAACACCGTTCCCGGGCAAATCGGGCGCCAGGCCCCTCTGTCGTAAGCTTCCCCCTCGCCGGAATGAATAAAGAGTTCATGCTCCCAGGCATGCGCATGCTTCGGTGAATATCCTCCCGGCGCGATCTCAAAGATCCGCATGCAAAAATGGTCCGCTCCGTCATTCCTGCCGATGACGACGCGGGCGTCGATTCCTTTGGCCTGATCGTTGTCAATATGCGTCGGCGCCGCGGATGTGTAATGAAAAATTTTCATACAGTCCTCCTTTTCCCGTTTAGTCCACCAGGGGCGTAAAGACTTCGCCGAGCGTCGGGTGCGGAAGCACCCACGACCGAAATTGCCTTCTCGTCCATTTCCCGGATACGGCAAGCGCAAGCGGGGCCAGAAGCTCGGCCGCGTGGTCGCCGGCCACCACCGCACCCGCGATAACCTCCCGATGGAAAATCATTTTGACAAACCCCCGGCCCATCAGCTCGGCGCGGGCCATCAGATTGGCGCTGTAGTCGGAGCGAATCACGCTGATTTCCAGACCTTCGTCCAGGGCGCGCCGCTCGGTCAGCCCCACCCGCGCAATCTGCGGATGGCTGTACACCACGGATGGAATGATATCTTCATCGTATTGGCGGATTTCTCCGCCGAACATGCTTGCGACGGCGACCCTGGCCTGCAGGGACGCCCGGTGCGCAAGCATCATGCCGCCGGTGACATCGCCCGCCGCGTAAACGCCCCCAATGCTGGTCATCATGTTTTCGTCCACACGGATTCCCGCGTTCGTGTAGTCCACCCCCAGCACGTCCAGCTGATCCTTGTGCAAAACCGGCATCCGGCCCGTGCAAAGCAGAGCGTAAGAAGCCCGTATCGCCAGGTCTTCGCCGTTTTTCCGCGCCGACAGTTCGACGCCGTCCCCCGATTCTTCCAGGCGAACGAGCCGGGTCGAGGTATGGAGAACGACCCCCAGGCGCGCCAGCTCCTGGCCCAGCAGATTCGCCGCTTCTTCATCCTCCCGGGGCAAAATGCGGTCCAGCAGCTCCACCAGCGTCACCCGGACGCCCAGTTCGGCAAACAGCGTGGCGTACTCGACGCCGATAAAACTGCCGCCGACAATGATCATGCTGGGCGGCAACTGTTCGAGATGGAGAAGTTCATCGGACGTCCGGATGCGCTCCGACGTCCGGAGGCCCGGCAAAATCTGCGGCGCCGATCCCCAGGCGATCAGAATCTTTTCCGTTTTCAAAAACTGCTGGACGCCGTCTTCACCGATGCAGCGCACCTCCCGGGGTGAAAGAATTTCTCCGAGTCCGGTTTTGCTCTCCACCTGCGGGCCGGTGAGCATTTTTTGCGCTCCCAGAGCCGCGATTCGAACCATCTGGTCGCGGTGTTTTTTCATGGCGGCAAAATCGACGGTCGCGCCGGAGACGTTCACGCCGATTCGCCTGAGCTTTTTCAAATCCGCATAAAACCTGCTGCAGGAAAGCATCGCCTTGGTGGGAATGCAGCCGCGGTGCGTGCAGGTCCCGCCCCAGCCGGTTTTTTCGATGATGAGCACCCGCTTTTTCAGGGCGGCCGCCGTCCGGGCCGCCGTGAGTCCCCCCGGCCCTCCGCCGATGACAATCAGATCGTAGTTTTCGGACATGATTTTCCTCCCCGGGGAAATGTTTAACACAGGCTTGGGGACCGGGCAAACGGAATTTGTCCGCCCGCGCCGCCAAAACAAAACAGGCCGCTGCGGGCCAAAAGCCGCAGGCATTTTGAGGCGGAATTGCAGCTTGTCACAACCGCCGATATCTGGTAGTTCGATCGACAGGACTGAATCGATGAAAGACATTCTGACCGTATCACAGCTGAACGAAAACATTAAAACCTTCCTGGAGGAAACTTTCGGAATCCTTCTTGTGGAAGGGGAGGTTTCCAATCTGCGCCGCCCCCAGTCGGGACATGTCTATTTCACGCTCAAGGACGACAAAAGTCAGATCCGCGCGGTGTATTTTCGCCCCTTCGGCGCCCGCGCGGTCCGCTTCAACCTGGAAGACGGCATGAAGATCCTCTGCCGGGCGCGGCTCTCCGCCTATGTTCCGCGCGGCGAATACCAGCTCATCGTGGAATCCGTGGAACCGCAGGGCGTGGGCGCCCTGCAAAAAGCCTTCGAGCAGATCAAAGCCAGACTCGCCGCCGAAGGCCTGTTTGATGTCAGCCGCAAAAAGCCTCTGCCCTTTCTTCCCCGGCGCATCGGCGTGGTCACGTCGCCCACGGGCGCGGTCATCCGCGATATTTTAAACATTACGCGACGGCGCTTCCCTTCGGTGGACATTCTGATTGCGCCGGCCCGCGTGCAGGGCGCCGAGGCGGCGGGCGAAATCATCGCGGCGCTGTCGCGACTCCAGACGGCCGGCGGAATCGATGTGATCATTGTCGCGCGGGGCGGCGGTTCGCTGGAGGACCTGGCGCCGTTCAACGATGAAGCGCTGGCGCGCGCTGTTTCTTGCTGCACGATTCCCGTTGTTTCGGCGGTCGGCCATGAAACGGACTTTACCATCTGCGATTTTGTCGCGGACCTGCGCGCGCCCACGCCTTCCGCGGCGGCGGAGCTGGTCGTTCCCGAACGGGCCGAATTGCGCGCCGGCGTCGATCTTCTTGCGGAAAGGCTGGTCGCGGCCCAGCGCCGCGGGCTTTCTACCCGACGGGCAAGACTCGACACCCTGCAGGCCCGTTTCAAAGACCCGCGCCGCTTTCTGGCCGATTACGCCATTCACGTGGACGATCTGCGCGAGCGGCTGAAGCGCGCCCTGGCGCATCGAACGGAGGTCATCGCCGGCCGTCTGAAGCCGCTCAACGCACGCCTGCGCGGCGTCGATCCCCGGCGTCGGATCCGCGAAAAAGGCCTGCTCCTTGCCGGCCTGGAAAAGGACCTTCACGGCGGCTGGAACCATTTTTTCCGGGATCGCCGCGAACGGCTGCAAAACAACGCCGCGCTTCTGTCATCGCTGAATCCGCTGGCTGTCCTGTCCAGGGGATACAGCATCACCCGCCGTCTGCCGGAGGGAACCATCGTCCGGGAGGCACACCAGTTGACAACGGATTCGCAAATCAGTATTCAACTGGCCAGGGGCGGCGTCGAGGCGCGGGTCGAAAAACTACGGACGGAGTAAAATGACTCATGGCTAGCAGCTCATCGCATCCTCCCCTCTTTTGATGGGAGAGGGAAACGCAGCGGAGGGGACCGCCATAAAAAATATGAGGGGAGTGAAAAGGAATGGCGAAAGAAAAATTTGAAGAAGCGCTCGACAAGCTGGAAAATATCGTAAAAGAAATGGAAGCGGGCGACCTGCCGCTGGATGCGGCGCTGAAGTCCTTTGAAGAAGGCATCCGCCTGATTCGCTTCTGCTCGGCAAAGC
>ERZ795058.2959-NODE-2959-length-18719-cov-9.498553_pt1 | contig 18719 bp, 13 predicted proteins | sample MGYA00375142_ERZ795058 | MGnify/ENA primary metagenome ERZ795058 (study PRJEB30187, sample SAMN05720210) | activated sludge metagenome | isolation source: anaerobic digester from wastewater treatment plant | place: Japan | collected 2015-04-20 ... | reverse complement strand
ACTTTCTCCAAAAACTCTACTGTGTCAATCATTCCGTTGTGATAGCGTTTAATGGCATCTTCCAACATTTCGGAAAATTTCTTGCTCTCTACTAAGTTGATTTTTGTCCGCTTCTTGATTTCGTCTTTGAGTAGTTTTTTCAATAACTCAACGGCTAAATTCTTTTGTGGCAAGTCTTTCAGTTCTTGCAAAAAGCGTTCGTCAAGGATTTCAATGTTGGGTTTTTTCAGACCTGCGGCATCAAAAATGTCAATTACATTGTCGGCTGTGATGGCTTCTGAAATGATTTGCTTGATGGCGGTTTCCATTTCTTCATCCGTTTTGCCGCCTTCGTTTCGGTCGGATATTTTTACCAACCTTGATTTGATGGCTTGAAACAAAGCTACATCATCACGGATTGCCATTGCCCGCTCGTGGGGAACAGAAATCGCAAAGGCTTTCAATAAGTTTTTGGTGTTTTCGGTAAAACTCTGCTCTCCGTTTTCTTGACTGAAAATGTAATCCACGATAACGGGAATGAATTTCAGTTTTTCTTCGGGGGTAAGCGTGAAGAATTTACGCCAATCAAAATGCCTTAACTGGTAGTCTATTGCTTCGTGCAGCTCCAACATTTTGGCAACTGCCAATTCCTGGTCGAGTGTAGGTTTGCCTTCGCCACCGCTTGCGGTGTAATCGGCTAATGCAGTTTTCAGTTCTTGAGCAATGCCCAAATAGTCCACTACCAAACCGCCTTCTTTTCCTTCGGTAAATACTCGGTTTACCCTTGCTATGGCTTGCATCAGGTTGTGTCCACGCATTGGCTTGTCCACATAGAGCGTATGCAAACAAGGGGCATCAAATCCTGTGAGCCACATATCCCGAACAATCACCAATTTCAATGGGTCGTTCGGGTTTTTCAATCGGTCGCCTATGGCTTTTCTTCTGGGTTTGTTGCGAATATGGGCTTGCATATTCAAGGCATCACTGCTGCTGCCTGTCATTATTACTTTTATCGTGCCTTTGTCGTCATCATCTGAATGCCACAACGGACGGATTTTGATAATGGCTTCATAGAGTTCCACACAAATTCTGCGGCTCATACACACTATCATTGCTTTGCCTTCCAACACGGCATTGCGTTGCTCAAAGTGATACACCAAATCTTCGGCAATTTTTTGCACTCGGTTGGGATTGCCTACAATGGCTTCCAAGCGTGTCCATTTTGCCCGCATTTGTTGGCGGTTGCTCAGTTCTTCGCCTTCGGTGAGTTCTTCAAACTGCTCGTCAAGACTTACTTTCTCGTCTTCGTTAAAATGGACTTTTGCCAAACGGCTTTCATAGAAAATCGGAACGGTGGCTTTGTCGTTTACGGCTTGCTGAATGTCGTAAATGTCCACATAGTTTCCGAAAACAGCTTGGGTGTTTTTGTCGGTGGTTTCAATGGGTGTGCCTGTGAAACCTATAAAAGTGGCATTGGGCAAAGCATCACGCAAATGTTTGGCAAAGCCATCAATAAAATCGTATTGGCTTCTGTGGGCTTCATCTGCTATGACTACAATATTTTTCCGTTCGCTGAGTGCCTGTATGTCTGCACCGATATATTCGACACTTGGCTCGTTTACTACATTTTCATTTTCGGGCTGCACAATGTCGGCAGGAATTGGCATAAATTTCTGAATGGTGGTAAACACAATACCGCCTGATGCCACTTTGAGCAATTGGCGTAATTCCTTGCGGCTTTCTGCTTTCTGTGGTTCTTGTCTTAAAAGTTGTTGGCAATTGGTAAAGGTTTCGTGCAGTTGCTCGTCCAAGTCGTTTCTATCGGTCAGGATTACCAAGGTTGGATTTTCCATTCTCGGCTCAATGATGAGCTTGCCCGAAAAGAAAACCATACTCAAACTTTTGCCGCTTCCTTGTGTGTGCCAAATCACACCGCCACGCCTGTCGCCATTGCTTCCGCTGGCGGTTACAGTGCTTTCTACGGCTTTGTTTACGGCATAATATTGATGATATGCAGCTACTTTTTTCAGTGTTTTGCTGTCGCTTTTTTCAAATACAATAAACTGACGGATTAAATCCAACAGCGTGTGTTTGTTCAACATTCCGTGAAACATCACTTCCATTTCAAGTAATCCCTCACCCCCGCCTCTCCCAAATGGAGAGGAGCTATCAATCTTTTGTGTATTGCCTAAAATTGCGTTTTCGATTTCTTCAAAAACTGATTCTGGGGAGTTAAGTATTTCTTGGTTCTTAAACCTAAGCACCTTAAACCCTGAACTTGTTAAAAATTTATCTCTTTTGCTGTCGTGCTTTTGCTGTTCTGGTGAATTATGAACTTCGCCATCAAACTCAATCACTAACCTCAATTCATCACAATAGAAATCTGCGATATAATTTCCAATCTGATGCTGTCTTCTGAATTTGAGATTATTGAATTTTCTATTGCGTACCAATTGCCAAAAGATTTCTTCTGCTTTGGTTTGCTTTTTCCTTAATTCACGGGCTTCTTCGATTAACCCTGAATATTTAAGATTTCCACGATAACTGCTCCCTTCTCCCCGTGGGAGAAGGGCTGGGGTTGAGGGCGGAGTTTTCCAAGTCATAAACCTGCCGTAATCGCTGGTAATGGTGCCACAACGGGCATCCCAACCATCACTGATGATGAGTAAACTATTATAAGTGAATAGTGAAGGAATGGCTTGTTTGTAGGTTTGCAGTTGGTTGAATGCCGACTTCAGGTTGGCGTTTTCGTCCACTGCATTTTTGAGTTCAATTACCACTAAAGGCAAACCATTTACAAACAGAATAATATCAGGGCGTTTGTTTTGGTTGCCTTCTACCACCGTAAACTGGTTGACGGCTAAAAACTCGTTGTTCTCGGGGTTTTCAAAATCAACGATATAAATTTTCTCGCCACGAATCCCGTTTTCGGTTCTCATTTCCACATCTACGCCATCTGTCAGGTAGCGGTGAAATGTTTCATTGTTGATTATGGCATTGGGGCTTTCAGTACGTAATACTTTTTTCAGGGCATCTTCTTTGGCATCTTGCGAAATGTTGGGATTGAGTTTGTCAATGGCATCACGCAAACGAGTAACCAACACCACTTCGTTGTATTGCCTTTCGGGGTGCTCGCCATCAGGGGAAATGACAGTTCCCAACTGATAGGTATAGCCCAAACCTTGCAGATAGCTAAGGGCAATTTCTTCTATTTCGTTTTCGGTGATGGTTGCCATTCGTCTGAACTATGATTTATTTGATTTAGAGATTACCTTGATTTTGTGTTCATTTTATACGCAATTCCTTTAAATTCTTTGCAAAATTATTTCTTCTGTCATGAAGGATATTTATTTGATTAGGGGATTACCTTGATTTTTTTGTTTGAATTTTTTATTCGTAACTCTTTTAAATTCTAAACTCTTTGCACCAAAATTCAGAAGCAAACCCACTTCAAGGTCGTATGCTTCCAAATAGTTAATAGCTTGTGCCAAATGAACATCTTCCAGTTTAATGATGGCTTTCAATTCAACCGACACAATACCTTCCACCAAAAAATCAACACGTCTTGTTCCGATTTGTTGATTTTTGTAATACACCGGCATTTCATATTCCCGATTAAAAGCAATTCCTTCATCTGCCATTTCAATTTCCAATGCCCGCTGATAAATTACCTCCTGAAACCCATTCCCTAATGCCGAATGAACCCTCATCGCACAGCCTATAATCTTTGCAGTTAATTCAGAATATTTATGTTCTTCCTTAATCATATGCATCACTTAATCACATCAATCACAGTTCAGACGCATTTTCCCGCTTATTAACTTAGGAAGAAGCGTGTCACGGGTTTGGGTTAAGGATTCAATTTGGTAAATGGTTGTTCTAATTCTGTGATAAATAGGTTTGATAAGATTGTTCCATTCACATAATGTTTCGTCATTCGGAATAAGAACTTCGATATTATTTAGAACAGTTAAACTAACATTTGCTTGAACACCTTGGACAATACTTGATTTGATGTTATTCTGAACGGCTTCACTACGAAGCCATAAGTGGATATACTCTAAAAAAGCATTTTTATCAGATAACCTTATAAATGCTATTGCTTGATTGCAATTCGAAAAATTCAACGTCTCATCAACGATTGCTACTCTGCCAATTGTACCTGCAATTGAAAATAATATGTCATTCGTTTCTAATATTGAACGTTTCAGTTGATTTTGATGAACTTCTATCGGTATTAATTCAAGGTTGTTTTTAGAAATAGTACCAATATCAGATATATCTTTAACCTTCAAGAATGGAATTTGGACTTCTAATGAGCCTAAATCTTTCTGCGTAGGTGTAGTCCCTTTTGATAATTTATCTACCATTTCACCTAATACTCCCCTTCTCCACCCCTTCGGCAGTCCATCCACCAACTCGCCATCAAAGCCCGGAAACTTAAAATCGACAAACCACTCTTTAAAAACAGCTTGCGCCATAGCTTCCAACGTTTGGTTCATTTGAAGGTTGAGTTCTATTTTGTCGTCAAGGGAGGAAAGGATTTGGGCGATTTGCCGTTGGGTTGGTAGGCCGGGGGCTAGGATTTCAAGGGATTTTATGCTTTTAAGGCTAATAGTTTTTTGAGTAGATCCTGTTACAAATCCTTCTATTTCTTGTTTTCCTTTTGGACTATTCAGGTAATAGAAAAGGTATTTGCTGTCCATACCATTAGAACAAATAAATGCGGTATTTTGTCCTAAACAAAAATCAATTGGCTCATTTACATAACTAGTGATTCCATAACTACCAACTCGTGAAATTACAATGTCTCCTATTTCCGATTTGTGGTTTCTAGAAAAATCTAAGTAAACATCTTCTGACACCAACAAACAATCTTTTGTTCTAAGATAACCACCTTTTAAATCAGTTACCCGGACCATAGGGTAGCCTTTTTCTGTATATGTTGGAGTTTTATGTAAACTGTCAATCACTTTCGCAATATCCCCCAACTTATATGTTTTCCATTCGCTCATTTTTTATTCTGTTAGTAATTTAATCCTGAAAAACCAGATTCAGGCACTTATTTCTTCGGCAATTTCTTTGTTGCTTTTTCAATTTTCTTTTGTTCGCTGTCCACGCGGCGTTCCAGTTTTTTAATATCTTCGGCTGGTGGCAGTTCTTCGGGTTTTATGCCACGTTTTTCAAGCATCTCGCGAACGCTGGTATTGTTTTGTATGTGTTCGTTTGTTATAGGGTTTTCGCCGTATAAGTTTTTGCTTTCTACATTGTAGTTGGTCATTTCGGTCGCTAAGTTTTTTGCGGCAATGGTAAGTGTAGGCAAAAAATCAGCAAGCGGCCGGTTTGAACTTATTCCCAAACGGTTTTTCATATCTTCGGTGGTGTGTCCGCCAAACAATGCTGTATCGCCCTTTGAGCGTATTCGTCCGAAGCCTTTGTCGTCAACGCCGCGCTCGTAAATATTTTGCGAAAGTTGTTTTTCCGAAGCCCTTAATCTATCTCTTGTTTCGAGACGTGATAACAGGTTAAGGCGTTCTTCTATCAATTCTGCTTTACGGGTTTGCACTGCAAAATAGCTTTGTGCAAAGGCAATTTCTTCCTTCTTGGGATCGCCATTTTGTGCTATCAGGTAACACGCATATCGGGTAAGCATAAAATCAACGACTTCGCGTTTACCACCTTTGCCAATCTCTATCATTTTCGTGATCTCACGAAAATGATCATCTACGTTGATATTCTGCGATTTGCACGATTCAACGGCACGGTTTATTGCTAACGTGAAATTTTCCCAACGGGCATAACCGAGCAATTCCTGCAACTCACGGGCAAACCAAACTTCGACCTGCTCGCTATCGTCGTTGTTATTAATAAAATGAACTACAGTATCGAAAATTGATTTTAATTGATGTATGCGTTGTATATCCATAATTGCTATTTCTACAAATTATATCCGATTTTTTCGAGGTTCTTTTTTATTTCATTATCCAAAGCATTAGCCTTTTGCATTTGTTCCTTTAAGGTTAAAGTTAGTTGTTTCATTTTATCGTTAAAAGCAACTCCGTCTTCTTCTACTTGCTTAAAGTCAATATATCGTCCTGGGGTCAGGATATAATTGTTCTTGCGGATGTCCTGAATGTTGGCAGACTTGCAAAAACCTGCGATGTCTTTGTATTCAGCAAATAGCTCTTTGCTTCGCCACTTGTGGTAAATGTCGGCAATGTTGAAAATGTCGTTGTCTGTTAGTTCACGTTGTTTGCGGCTTATCATTGTGCCAAATTCCCTTGCATCAATAAAAAGCACTTCGTTGGTGCGGTTTCTGAATTTGGTGGTTTCGGTTTTGTTGCGAGCCAAAAACCACAAGCAAGCGGGAATTTGCGTATTGTAAAACAACTGCGAAGGCAACGAAACCATACAGTCTACCAAATCGGCTTCAATCATTGCTTTTCTGATTTCGCCTTCGGTGGCTATTTCAGAACTCATACTGCCGTTTGCCAAAACAATTCCTGCCGTTCCAAAAGGGGCAAGTTTGCTCACAAAGTGTTGCAGCCAAGCGTAGTTGGCATTTCCTGATGGTGGAATACCGTATTTCCATTTGTGTGTTTCGGCTTTGTTGATGTTATAATCACTTACGTTAAACGGTGGATTGGCAATAACATAATCCACTTTCAATTCAGGGAATTTGTCGTTCATCAAGGTATCGCCCAACTCAATTTTAGCATCAATACCACGAATAGCCAAATTCATCTTTGCCAACTTGTATGTGGTCGGGTTGCTTTCCTGTCCGTAAATGGAAATTTTTCCTTTTCGGTGTTCGTGCAGCTCAATGAATTTTTCACTTTGCACAAACATTCCACCGCTACCACAACAACCGTCATACACTCGTTTTTCTGCTTCGGGGGCAAGCATTTCTACCAAGAGTTTTACAATGCTGGCAGGCGTGTAGAACTGTCCACCTTTTTTGCCTTCGGCATCTGCAAACTGCCCCAAGAAATACTCAAACACAAAGCCCAAAACATCCTTGCCTTTTCCGTTTCCACCTTTGCTCAAGGTTATTGAGCCAATCAGGTCAATGAGCTCACCAAGTCTTTGTTTGTCGAGTGCAGGTCGGGCATAGTCTTTTGGCAAAACACCTTTGAGTGCAGCATTGTCTCTTTCAATGCTGTCCATTGCTTCGTCAATGTCTTTACCGATTGTTGGCAGTTTAGCTCTGCCTTGAAGCCATTTCCAACGCGCCTGTGATGGCACATAAAAAACTCGTTCGGCTGTGTATTCGTCTTTGTCCTCTGGGTCGGCTCCCGTTTCGTGTTTCGTGGCTTCTAATTTTTGATACAATTCATCAAAAGCATCTGAAATATATTTCAAGAAAATCAACCCCAAAACGACGTGTTTGTATTCAGCCGCATCCATATTGTTGCGGAGTTTGTCGGCTGCTTGCCAAAGGGTTTTTTCTAATTCTAAATTCTCACTCATTTGTTGTCTGTTATGCTAAATTTTTAATTGGCAAAGTTAATTTTTAAATGCTTGTTATTGTTGTCAAACCGTGACTAATGTCGGACGGTGCGTTGGGGCAAAAGCAAATGTGCTGCATTGCGTTGGCTTTGAGCGTGGGGATGCAGCTCTTTTGATTTTGCTGAAGCGTTGGCATTTTGTCTTTCATTTTTCTGTTCGTTTTCTGTCGGTCGTGTTGTCTTTTAGGGTTGCACACAACGGTGGGATATATATGAAAAGCGTCACTGTACATAGGACTAGCCCCACCAAACCAACTTTGAGGCACGGTATGTTCTTTGTTCCATCCCTGACCACAATCACTTGCACTACTGCCACCTTGTGATTCAGTATAAGGAACAGAAGAATAGATATCTTCCAATGTTTTATTTACTCCATTATTAAAATCAGACGGATTGGTAGTGGCTGCATAGACTGTTGATAGCAAATTACTGTAACTAATTACCGTGTGATTATTAATAATAGTGTATAAAGCTATGCGCAACGCATCATTTGCACTCGAAGTTCCATTCGCCGAAGAATAGTAATTGGCAGGAATATCCGCCAATGCCGGCAATGATAGGACAGAAAAAAAGAATGCGAACGTTCTTTTCCGCATACAAGATGTGAATTTCATAAATTCAAAGTTTTAGACAGGGCAAAAATACGATATTTTTCTCAGTTAATCCTGTTTTCTTGTTTTTTTAACCTTCAACACACAATTATTAACAAAAAAGCGCAGATATGTTGCCATATTTGCGCTTGTAAAAGTGACTCCGGCGGGATTCAAACCCACAACCTTCTGATCCGTAGTCAGATGCTCTATTCAGTTGAGCCACGGAGCCAATCCGTTTTTTTTATTTGCGGATGCAAAGGTACATTGTTTTTTTCAATTGTGCAATATTTATGTGATTTTTTTGTTTTTTTGCTGAGTCAAAAAAATATTTGTCATATTTTCATTACCTTTGTAGCCGTTTTATTAATGTATATAATCAGTAGAAAACTAAGGATAATAAATGCAGGAAATTAGGAATATCGCGATTATAGCCCACGTCGACCATGGAAAAACTACATTAGTAGATAAAATGTTGCTTGCCGGAAAATTATTTCGCGGTAACCAGCAAACCGGCGAATTGATGCTGGACAACAACGACTTGGAGCGCGAACGAGGCATAACCATCCTTTCCAAAAACGTTTCTATCAATTATAAAGGCTGTAAAATAAACATCATAGACACCCCCGGGCACTCCGATTTTGGCGGCGAAGTAGAGCGCGTACTCAACATGGCTGACGGTTGCCTGCTGTTGGTCGACGCATTTGAGGGACCAATGCCACAAACGCGTTTTGTGCTGCAAAAAGCCCTACTACTCGGATTGAAACCTATTGTGGTGATTAACAAGGTGGATAAACCCAATTGCCGCCCCAATGAAGTACAAGATGCGGTATTCGAATTAATGTTTAACTTAGACGCTACCGAAGACCAATTGAATTTTCAAACAATTTACGGCTCAGCCAAAGAAAACTGGATGTCGGAAGACTGGCGCAAAAAAACGGACAACATCATGCCGTTGTTGGACACCATTGTCCAACACATTCCTGCACCGGTCATTAACGAAGGAAGTGCGCAAATGCTCATTACATCGTTAGATTATTCGCCATACGTGGGACGTATTGCCGTAGGGCGCATCCATCGTGGCGAATTTAAAGAAAACATGGACGTGGCATTGGTAAAACGCAACGGCAGCATGGTAAAATCGCGTATCAAATCATTGAATACGTTTGACGGTTTGGGCAGAACGGCTGCTTCCACAGTACAATGCGGCGATATTTGCGCCATTATTGGCATTGATGGCTTTGAAATAGGCGATTCTATTTGCGATGTTGAACATCCCGACCCACTACCGCCTATCGCCATTGACGAGCCGACCATGAGCATGACGTTCACCAACAACGATTCACCATTTTTTGGCAAAGACGGCAAATACGTTACTTCACGCCATATTCACGAACGTTTGATGCGTGAATTAGACCGCAATTTAGCCTTGCGCGTAGATAAAGAGGAAAATATGGACGTTTGGCGCGTTTCCGGACGTGGCGTACTTCATCTTTCAATACTTATAGAAACCATGCGCCGCGAGGGTTACGAGCTGCAAGTTGGACAACCGCAAGTCATTACCAAAGAAATAAACGGTGTTTTGTGCGAACCTATTGAGCAACTAACCGTTAATCTTCCTGAAGAATATTCCAGTAAAATTATCGATATTGTTACGCGCCGCAAAGGTGAGCTTATCTCTATGGAAACTCAAAAAGACCGACTGCACTTGGAATTTAACATTCCTTCGCGAGGCATTATCGGACTGCGCAACCATATATTGACAGTTTCGGCGGGAGAAGCCATTATGGCACACCGTTTTTCGGAATATCAACCTTGGAAAGGCGAGATAGAACGCCACACCAATGGTTCAATCATTGCCATGGAATCGGGTACTGCATTTGCCTACGCCATTGATAAACTGCAAGATAGAGGACGTTTCTTTATCTTTCCGCAAGAAGAAGTGTATGCGGGACAAGTGGTTGGCGAAAACGCCAAAGATAACGACATTGTGGTGAACGTTACAAAATCAAAAAAGCTGACCAATATGCGCGCTTCCGGCTCAGACGACAAAATACGGTTAATTCCGCCGGTTGTTTTTAGTCTGGAAGAGGCTTTGGAATATATTAAGGAAGATGAATACGTAGAAATTACGCCCAATCATTTGCGAATACGCAAAATCATCCTCGACGAGACCGAACGCAAACGCGCTGCAAAAAATTAAGAACTATTTTTTTGAAAATCTTACAATCGAGGCTTTACTTTTTGCAACCGGAATAGAGTAAAAAAGCTTCCGTCATTTCGTTAGCGTAGGTTTTAGACACAGGAATTTCCTTAATATCCACTATGTCAAACTCCAAGCTCACTTCATCATTTTTACGTCGCAACGCTGTAATACGCTCAAAATTAACCATATACGAACGATGGCAACGTTTTATAGGCATATCTCTCAATTCGTGTGCCACTCGCTTGAGTGTATTGCGCAACATAAAACTGGTCATTTTGTTGTTGCTTTCGTAATTGATAATAACGTAATTATCAGCCGACTCAATGTAAACTATTTTATTGGAAGCCACAGAGAAACGTATTTCGCCCTTTTCGTCTCGGAATTGCAACACTACATTATCTTTCGTTGGCTTCATACTTTCCTCTATTCGCTGCAATCGCCTCTTTTTATCTTCATAAGAGAAATAAAGCCACGACACAGAATAGGGAAGTAAAATCACCAAAAATGTATTAATGTTGGCACTTTTGAATACTTCTATCACATCGTGCCACGACCACCAACTCAAATTGTCGTTCACAGCAATGGTCATACACGTGTAGCATACCGAAAGCACGAACACTTCAGCCACAACCCACACGGCATATTCCAAATAGTAGAGCGAGTGTTTGCGGACAAAACGGTACATCAAGAAACGGCTAAAGGCAATTACCAAAATGCCGACCAGCACCAATAGCGACGAAACAAGAAAATATTTCGGTCGCGACATTTCCTCATACCACGTCATCGAATCGAACGGACAGTACAAGTTGATGAAGCACAGCGAGAATATTGCCGTAAACACGATTAGGCGTACTAAATTGGATTTGTTGGTCATATATTTATCAACAACTTTCCCCTTAAAACGCAAATCATTAAACCAGTTTGAGCTCATAGAAAATTAGTTTAGTTGGCAAATGTACGCATTTTTCTTTAAATAAAGATTATTTTTGAAATTTTTATATTGTACTATTCGCCAAAAAAAGATTAGCTCTATCTAAACCAATCTTTTTAAGTTTTTTATTTTTTTTGTTAATCAAAAGATTATCTTAACAAAAGAATTACTATTTTTCAGGAAATAGACACCTTTCGGCAAATTATCAAGTGTTATCGAAGGGGTTGAAACAGCTTTGTTCCACACCATAGTTCCGGAGGCGTCGTATAATGAAAGTTGCGTACCAACCTGCAAACCAATTATTTGTAAAACTTTTCCGGTACGTACAACTTGAAGCGCATCTACCAACGGCAGTTCATTAAGGTCGGTAGTTGTTTTTTCCCACTGCGCATAAAGTGTTACCGTTGCACCTTGTACAGACGACAAATTCGACACACTTTGACCATCGGCATACGCAGTTCCCGTTCCGTCGGCTTTTGTATTCCAGCCTGTAAAATTATAATCAGCACGCGTAAACGCATTTGGCGTCAGCGTTTTGGCAACATCATAAGTGTGACTTACCACCGCCATTGTTCCGCTACCACCATTGGCATCGTAAGCAACAGTATATGTATACGCTCTCCACAAGGCTTTGAGTGTAAGAGAAGCGTCATTGGCTTTTCGAACACGCAAATAAATTTTTCCGTCGTTGTTCTTTTGGCTGTTGTACATCCTTTTTATCTGGTCACCATCGTTAGCTGTATTGTCCGAGCCGGCCATATATGAATTTAGGAAACAGGCATTTTTCATTTCGCCCTTGAAATAATTACCAACCGGAGAGGTAGCACTTGTACCCGCTTCAGCGCCAAGGAATATACCATTAGTTTCATGATAATAAATATTGCGCAAAGTTCCTGAATTAACACTATTGCCAAAAGCAGTTGTTTTGCCCATCAACACACCATCGATGAAAAAACGCACAATATTGCCGCTATAAGTGAACGTGAACATGTGCCAACCGGAAGTAAGCTCGCCCCAGGTTTTTTTTGAGCTCAACGACTGACCTACGCCTGTTACAATCGTTTCCTCCGCATCAGAATAGGTATTAGTCGATGTTTCACCATTGAGTCGTACATTTGTAGTCACGCGATTGCCTAATTTATTAGCGTGGTTGCAATGTAAAGCAATATAACATCCAGTAACACTCTGTATGTTCCACCCTCCACTCTCCGAACAACTAAAAATGCGCATAGCTTTCGCGGCTGTTCCTTCTGTGTCAGTATTGTAATTCTTCCAATCGTCCATTTTTGCCCACACGCTAGCTGTATAATAATTGGTTCCTTTGTATTTGTAGTCTGTTCCTAATGCTACCGCCTTATTCGTACCGTTGAACGCTACCGCTGTTGGTGTTGAACATTCGAATGATTGCGTAGCGCAATTATCGCCAGCAGCTGAGCTATATGCCTGATAACCTGTGATATATTTTGATCCATTACCACCCCAACCAATAAAATCATAACCAGTTCGGGAAATATCCGATAACTCTACCATTTTTCCATCACCGACATCAAACGACGTATTTCCATTGTAGGTTCCGCCATTAGGATTAATCGTTACAGCTACAGGCTCCGAAATTTTTCCTGTTACTTGCACTGTGGTAGTTGTCGAACCGCTAGAAAATGTAAGCGTGGCAGAATTGCCGGTTGTCGATACAGGCTTATAGGTTACGGTTACCGTTCCTCCATTCTTGTCAATCGTTGCCGGTGATACGGAAACAACAACATTATTCGAAGTAATAGAAATATTGTTGGTAAGATATGCACCTGTAACGTTTATAGTAGTCGTTGCAGTACCGTTCAGCAACGCAGACATAGTAAGCGATGTTGGATCGACCGTGATGGAAGGCGTAACCGATGCCACTTTGTATTTCACCGTACAATAGACCGGATCGGTAGAAAGACTTGTCGTTGCACCGTTATACTTATATGTAGCCGACTCCGAAGCAATGTACATATAATATGTATTTCCGCTACGGTATTTTGCTAAACCTTCCGTCATGGGAGCAGCACTCACTTGGTTGGGACTTGACAATGTCCAATACGGAATAGTCTTTCCATTGAGCGACACCGTACCACTTCTTGAACCTGCACTTGGACCATATACTTTATTAGTGTATGTATGGATAGATGAAGCATTGGTACGTCCATACGACTGGCTGAGCATTATCTTGTTGGCAATTGCAGCCACACCTTGCGTTTTATTACAGTGCCAAAGAATGTAATCGGGAGTAGCGCCACTTGCGCCACCGAGACTGGTTGTTTTGAAACCATTGGAGGCGTTATAGCCCGAAGCACCGGTTTCATTTATTTTATAACCTACCGTCCAAGCAGTGTAACTGCCGTTGTGATGAGATGCATCGGTTGTATAACCGCCAGCAGCATACTCAAATTCACCTACCCAAAGAACGCTATAATCATCATCGAACGAGCAATATGAAGCATTAACAGGAACACGAATGGCTTCGTCAAATCTTGCTGTGATGGTAGTTGCGGACACAGTAACTTTGCTCAAAGCCATACGATACAAATATCCACCACTGCTGACAAATAGGTTGTTTTTCGTAACAGCAATTCCACCGGCATGACCGGTATATGCGCCACCGGTGGTGGTTTGCAAAATTACCTCTTTGATAAATTTGCCAGGGTTTCCCGTTACAGGATCGTTTTGCGTCATGTCAAGAATAAAAACAACCGAATTAGTATTGCCCGTGGTTAAATTTTCTTTCGGATCAACATAGCCGCACAAAAACATCCATTTTAAATCTTCCGAATAGTCAATGCCTTGTATCACCACATTTTGTCCTTTCAACAAACCGGGTTGCGTAAAACCAACGGACGACATTGTGCCATAACCATATTTATTAATATTGGTAGCATTATTGATGGTGGTAGTTTGGTTCTTTTTTATAGCCACTTGCGTATATTTCAAACCATAAACCGGTATAATAAACACCATTAATGCCATTGCTACAAACAGTTTCAAAGAAGGGAGAAACATAAAACTCCATAGTGTGGTTTTCATAGCTGATATTTTTAATTGGTTATTAATCAATAATTTGTAAATATTTTATGATAATAAGAGCAGAAATAATACTACAGTAAAACACCTATTTGATGAGGCAAATTTATAGTAAAAAAAGGAGATATGCAAAAAAATGTGCTTATATGTAAAATTGTACCACAAAAGGGCATCCACGCCGAATTATACACAAAAGCCACAAATGAGAACATTGCGCAGCATCCGCTCTTTTTTATTATCTTTGCAAAAATAATCAGACCACACAATGACCGAAATTAAAACGGAAATTTATCAAGATTCTGCCATTTTGGTAGGACTCATCACACCGCAACAAAATGAGGATAAAGCCACTGAATATTTGGACGAGCTGGCTTTTTTGGCTGAAACGGCAGGCGCAACGCCTATCAAACGTTTTTTGCAACGTTTGGATTATCCCAATCCCAAAACTTTTGTTGGGCAAGGCAAACTGGAAGAAATAAAAACCTACATTGCCGACAATGAATTTGAAGGTATGATTATTTTCGATGACGAATTGTCGCCTCTGCAACTCAAAAACATTGAAAAAGAACTAAAAATCAAAATATTAGACCGCACCAATCTCATTTTGGATATTTTTGCTAAACGAGCCCAAACAGCCTATGCCAAAACACAAGTGGCTTTGGCGCAATACCAATATTTATTACCAAGACTTACCCGTATGTGGACGCACTTGGAACGGCAACGTGGCGGAATTGGTATGCGAGGTCCCGGTGAGACCCAAATAGAAACCGACCGCCGCATTATTTTAGACCGAATTTCAAAGTTGAAAAAAGACTTGATGCAAATAGATAAGCAGCAACAAACACAACGACGTAACCGCGGAAAAATGGTGCGAGTAGCACTAGTTGGCTACACTAACGTAGGGAAATCTACACTTATGAACGTGCTGAGCAAAGCCGACGTATTTGCCGAAAACAAACTTTTTGCCACTTTAGATACCACTGTCCGCAAAGTTATTATTGATAATTTGCCTTTTCTCCTGTCAGATACTGTGGGATTTATCCGCAAATTGCCGCACCACCTGATAGAATCGTTCAAATCGACATTGGACGAAGTGCGCGAAGCCGATTTGTTGGTACATATTGTCGATATTTCTCACCCGAATTTTGAGGAACAATACGAAATTGTCAATAAAACATTGTTGGAAATAAACAAATCGGAAAAACCAAGCATACTGGTATTCAATAAAATAGATGCTTTTACATACACGCCAAAAGAGATTGACGACCCTTCACCGCTACGACGGGAAAATTACAGCCTCGACGATTTGAAAAAAACATGGATGGCTAATCTGCAAGGCGACTGTGTTTTCATTTCTGCTCTCAATAAAGACAATCTTAACGAATTAAAAACGTTATTGTACAACAAAGTCAAGGAAATACATATTACGCGTTTCCCTTACAACGACTTTTTGTTTCAACATTATACGGATGAAGAATTATTATAACACAATCATAATCTGTTTGTTAGTTGTCTTTTGTTCGTTCAATGCGTTTGCACAAGAAAGCGACACCGAAATCATTGATATTGATGTCGTTGAACAATTTTTGCAACAGCAAACTGCCGGTAGCGGTATGGATTCACTTAGTAGCACCAATGTCGTAGAACAATCTTTACAACAAACCACCGCAGACACCACTACAACCGTTATCACTCAACCGAGTTTAACAGCAACGCCAGAAATAGAACTGCTTGACACTAACACTATTGACCGTTTTATTTCAAAAAAAGAAGCGGCTATTCTATATAGAAACGCAGTTAAACGCCGTGCACATAATCCGCTTTTCATGGATTGGGTGTTTCCTTACAATGATTTTCCTGACTGTTTCGAAACCAAAGAAGAAGCCTTGCGCACGATACAAAAAGGAGCACGACGATACATTCTTAAAAACGCCGCTGAACTTTTTACTTACGACAAAAACCAATTACCAAAATTAACGGATTTTACAAAAATAGAAGACGACCGTTCGAGTTTTGATGGTATTTCCGTCAGCAACAGAGTAAAAATAGAACACGAACCGATACAAATAAAGCTACCTAAACTCAGTCCTTGGCAAAAACGGGGACGCATTCAAATACAAGCGTCACAAAACTATATTTCGAGCAATTGGTACAAAGGCGGGGAAAGCAATATTTCAATACTAACACTCGCCAACGGGCGCATCAACTACGACAACAAAAAGAACATACAATGGGAAAATGCTTTGGAAATGAAGTTCGGTTTCAATAGCACAGGAAAAGACACGTTACGGAAAATACGCACCAATGAAGACGTTGTGAGGCTCAATTCGCGTTTGGGTATCAAAGCGTTCAGCACATGGTTCGCCACTGCCGACTTAGAATTTTCCACTCAATTTTTCAATACTTACGTTTCCAACAGCTACGAACGCACCACAGGTCCGCTGTCGCCCATACGCTTTTACGGCAGCGTGGGACTCAACTATAAATACAAAAAAATGCTATCGGTACTGATTGCACCGTTTTCTTACAAACTAACCGCTGTCGCCGATACTTCGAAAGCTGACGGTGTGAGAAGAAGTATCGCCGACAAACTTGGCATAGAAAAAGGCAAAAAAGCAAGTAACGAATTTGGTAGCCTCGTGAAAGTTGAATTCAACTATGCGTTTACGCGAGAAATCGAACTCGAATCAACGCTATCGCTTTACACCAATTACAAAGGAATAGAATTTGATTGGGAAGTTATTGGCAATTTTATGATTAACCGCTTCTTGAGCGCGCGTGTTTCGCTACGTCCGCGCTACGATTCCACGATTAAGTTACCAAATAATGAAAAACCAAAACTACAATTTAAGGAATTGATTAGTTTAGGATTTCACTACAATTTTTAGTACGCGTCCATTATCGGGACACTCTTCGAGCAATTTATGCGCCGATTTAAGCAGCACCGGATGAATCCATTTCGGGGCAATATCGCACAATGGCTCCAACACAAAACGGCGTTTTTCCATTTGAGGATGAGGTACGCACAATTCGAGAGTATTTATCACCGAATCGTCATAAGCCAGTATGTCAATATCAATAATTCTGTCGGAATAGGTTGCAACCGAATCGTTTTTCGTGCGACCGAGCCGATGTTCAATATCCTGTATCAAACGAAAGAGACGAAAGAGCGAACAGCTCGTTTCAACCTCTATCACTTGATTGATAAATAAATTTTCGGACGAAAATCCCCATGGTTCAGTTTGATACAATGCCGACTGCGCAACAATTTCGCCCACTTCTTGACGAATGAGTTCAATCGCTGCCTCCAAATGACGACGAGAGTCGCCCAAATTACTTCCCAAACAGAGAAAAGTTCGAGCCATAGACGCCGTTAGGCTATTAACGACCGGTAGGCTTCGGCAGTGAGCAACGTTTCCGTTTCTGCCATATTTTCCACACGGATTTTTACCATCCAGCCTTCGCCATAAGGGTCGGAATTGACTAATTCGGGTTGGTCTTCCAACAATGGATTTGCTTCGAGCACTTCACCCGACACAGGCAGAAAAAGGTCGCTAACAGTTTTTACAGCTTCTACAGTGCCAAAAGTTTCACCTGCATTCAATGTTTCGCCTACAGTTTCGATTTCTACAAACACAATTTCACCCAATTCGCTTTGAGCAAAATCGGTAATGCCAACATAGGCACAATCGCCTTCAAGGCGAAACCATTCGTGGTCTTTCGTATACTTTAGGTTGGTTGGAATATTCATAAAACATACATTTTTAATAAGTTAATAAATTGAGATTACAAAAACATAAAACGTACTTTTAGTTAGTACGACCCGGGTAAACTTCGAGTGCCTTTTGCAACAGTATCAGCGATTTACGAAGATCTTCCTTATCGAGTGCATAAGCTATTCGAACTTCATCGCGACCATTTTCGCGCGTGCTGTAAAAACCGGTTGCAGGAGCCATCATTACCGTCTGTCCTTCGTATTCAAAATCGGACAGCAACCACGAGCAAAACTTATCAGAATCGTCAATAGGCAGACGTGCCACCGTGTAGAACGCTCCCATCGGTATAGGCGAATAAACACCCGGAATACGATTTAAACCATCAATTAAGAATTTACGACGCTCCACATACTCATTGTACGTGTTCAGCAAATATTCCTCCGGTGCATCCATAGAGGCTTCAGCTATTATTTGACCAATCAACGGGGGTGAAAGTCGTGCTTGACAGAATTTCATCACATTTTCGCGCACTAATTTATTTTTGCACACCAATGCGCCGATACGAATACCGCACTCGCTGTAACGTTTTGAAACGGAATCGACCAAAATAACGTTATTCTCAATATTGTCCAAGTGAAACGCCGAAATGTAGGGCGCACCCGTATAGCAAAATTCGCGGTACACTTCGTCCGAGAAAAGGAATAAATCGTATTTTTTTACCAAATCACGTAT
>ERZ795058.2958-NODE-2958-length-18730-cov-5.216493_pt1 | contig 18730 bp, 12 predicted proteins | sample MGYA00375142_ERZ795058 | MGnify/ENA primary metagenome ERZ795058 (study PRJEB30187, sample SAMN05720210) | activated sludge metagenome | isolation source: anaerobic digester from wastewater treatment plant | place: Japan | collected 2015-04-20 ... | reverse complement strand
CGAGATGTGAGACTGTGACTGGAGTTCAGACGTGTGCTCTTCCGATCTCCGCTCGCCGCCCCGTTCGACCGGCCAGGCGGGGTCGAACGGGGCGGCGAGCGGGCCGCGCGGGCGCTCAAGCGGTTGGGGGACGGCGGTTTCCCGGGGCGGCGTCATGCAATCATGCTAGCCGAAGCCGGGCAGCGACTCCAGCACGGGTTCGCGCGGCCGGCGACAAATGCGAACAGGGCCGCGGGACCTGAGTAAATGTCTCCTTATGTCTCTTCCTTTATGTCCCTTGCGTCCCTTATGTCTGTTCAGTACCCGCGCCGTGAACGCATCTTCTCGTAGCGCTGCCGGCAGTCCAGGCACAGGTGCGCGTGCGGGCGGGCGATCAGCCGCTGGATCCCGATCTTGGCGCCGCAGGCCAGACACAGCCCGTAGTGATTGACGTTGTTCTCGAGCCGATCCAGCGCGGCCTCCACAAGCGTCAGGCGCTCCTCTTCAATCGTGCGGACGCCCAGATTGGCCTCGGCGGTCTGCAGATCGGTCGCGTGCTCGGCCATGTGGACCGAGAACCCGGGGTGTTCCTTGGCCAGATCGAGCGTTTCCATGTTGAGCCGGTGGATCGATTCGAGCTGACTGATCAGTCTCGCCCGTTCCTCGCGCAACGCATCGCGCAGTTTCTCCAGTTCCTTCTTGCTGTAGGGGGTGCGCTGGGGGAACGGCTTGGGGTTCTCGGCAAGGATGATCCCGTTATACATCCCGGTGGGGCGATCCAGATCGGGAATCAGGCGATCTTTCTCCTCGCGCGCACGTTCGCGAGCCTTGCGCGCGACGGTATACGCCTGTTCGGCGGCGGCCTTGCGCACCGCGTCGCGGCGCGCCTGGGCCCCATCGGCCGGCTTCTTCTCGGCGGCGGCCGGCGCCGCCGATGGGCGCTTGACGGCCGGGCGGGTAGCCTTGGCGGCCGGACGGGACTTGGGCGTCGCCTTGGGGGCGGCCTTCTTCGCCGTAACCTTCTTCACCGCAACCTTTTTCTTCGCCGCGGACTGCTTCTTCACCGGCTTGGGCGCGGCGGGTTTCGGCCGGGCGGCCGGACGCTTCTTCGCAACCGACTTGCCGCCGGCGGCCGGTTTCGCCTTGACCGCCTTCTTCGGCGCGGCCTTGCGCACCGCGCCCTTGCCGGCCAGCGACTTCTTCGCGGCCGGTTTGGCCGCGCGGCGCTCGGCCCCGGCCGACGGTTTGCTGGCGGCCTTGCGCGCCGGGCTCTTCGCCCGGACGGCCGGCGCCTTGGCTTTCTTCGAGTTCCGGCTGGTAGCGCCGCCAGCGGTTTTGCTGATCTTCTTCTTGGCCATTATCCGATCCTTTTAATGACATCAAGGCAGCGACCGCATAGGCCCGGATGGGCGCTATCCTGACCCACGGCGGGGTCGATCATCCAGCAACGTTGACACTTCCGGCCGGCGGCGGCAGCGGCCGTCACGCTCCGCCCCGGCGACTCCAGCGTTTGCAAATGCTGGACCTGAACTGCGGAAACGATAAACAAATCTTTAAGAATCTCAATGTTTTTGCGCAGAAAGGCGACCTCGGCCTCATCCGCCGACGATATCTCGACGGCGGCCTCCAGACTGTGGCCGATCCGCTTTTCGCGCCGGGCCTCCTCGAGCACGCGGCTGACCTCCGAGCGCAGCTCCAGCAGCCGCTCCCATTTCTCCTCCAGGTCGGGCGCCGCCCAGGACTCGTTCGGCGTGGGGAACGACGCCAGATGAACATTGGATTCGGGCCCCAGGCGGGCGAAACCCCACACCTCGTCGGCGGTGAAGACCAGGATCGGCGCCACCATCCGAACCAGGTTATGCAGCAGATGGTGGCAGGCGGTCTGGGCCGAGCGGCGGGTCATGTCGCCCGGCGCCGAGCAGTAGAGCCGGTCCTTGATCACGTCCAGATACAATGCGCTGAGCTGGACCGAACAGAAGTTGTGGATCAGATGATAGATGCGGTGGAATTCGTAGCGCTCGTAAGCGTGGCGGACCTTCTCGATCAGCCGATTGAGGGCGGAGATGATCCAGCGATCGAATTCCTCGAGCTCGGCCACGGGCAGCGCATCGCGCTCCGGGTCGAAGTCGCTCAGGTTGCCGATCAGAAACTTGAACGTGTTGCGGATCCGGCGATAGGCGTCGGCAACCCGGCGCAGGATGTCCTGCGATATCGTCAGGTCGGCGCGGTAATCCTCGCTGACGACCCACAGCCGCAGGCCGTCGGCGCCCATCGTCTGGACGATCTCCTGCGGCGCGATCACATTGCCCTTGGACTTGCTCATCGCCTCGCCCTGGCCGTCCAGAACCCAGCCATGCGTCATGGCGGCGCGGAACGGGGCCTCGCCGCGGGCGGCGATGCGCAGCAGCAGCGAGGTCTGGAACCAGCCGCGGTGCTGGTCCCCCCCCTCCAGGTAGAGGTCGGCCGGCATGGTCAGGTTGGGGTCGGCCTCGCAGACGGCGATCGATGTCGCGCCCGAATCGAACCAGACATCCAGGATGTCGTACAGCTTCTCGAACTGGTCGGGGGAGGTTTCGCCGGTTTCCTGGCAGATGAACCCTTCGGGCCAGAAGTCGCACAGCGGATCGGTCCACCAGGCGTCCTCGCCCTTGCGGGCCATGACTTCGAGAACGGTATCCAGAATGCGGACATCCAGGACGACGGCGCCGGTCGCCTTGGAACGGATCGCCGGGATCGGCACGCCCCAGGCGCGCTGGCGCGAGATGCACCAGTCGGGCCGCGACTCGACCATATTATAGATGCGATCGCGCCCCCATTCGGGGATCCAGCGGATCTGATCGATCGCCTGGAGGGCGAGTTGCCGGATCCGGCCGACCTCCAGGTCGATGAACCATTGTTCGGTGGCGCGGAAGATGATCGGCTTGTGGCTGCGCCAGGAGTGGGGATACTGGTGCTCGATCTTGCCGGCGTGCAGCAGCAGGCCCTTCTGCTCCAGCATCTCGATGATGCGGGGATTGGCGTCGAACACGCCGACGCCCGCCATCGCGGGAAAATCGGCCGTGAACTGGCCCGCCTCGTCGACCGGCACGAAAACGTCCAGACCGTATTGCTGGCCGACATGGAAGTCGTCGAGCCCGTGGCCCGGAGCGGTGTGAACGCATCCGGTGCCGGCATCCAGCGTCACGTGGGTTCCCAGAATGATCAGGCTCGTCCGGTCGTCGAAGATCGGGTGGCGGCAGGTCTTGCGTTCCAGATCCTTCGGATTGACCCGGGCGACGACGGGAGCCTCGCCCAAGCCGCAGGCCTGGCGGAAGGACTCGGCCAGTTCGCGCGCGACGACAAAGTGCTCCGCGCCCGACCGGAGCACGACATACTCATAATCCGGATGCAGGCAGACGGCGAGATTGGCGGGCAGCGTCCACGGCGTGGTCGTCCAGATCACGAGCGAAACGTTCGCCAAACCCGCCAGGCCGGCGACGGCCTCGCCCTCCGTCAGCGGAAACTTCACGTAGATCGAGTCGGAAACGTGCGTCGCGTATTCGATTTCGGCTTCGGCGAGCACCGTTCGAAAAACCGGGTCCCAGTAATTGGGGCGCATGCCGCGCCGGACGACGCCGCGCGCGACCAGATCGCGGAACGCCCGCAGGATGCCCAGGCTCGTCTCGTGCGACATCGTCAGGTAGGCATTGTCCCAGTCGCCGCCGACGCCGAGCCGCTTGAACTCCTCGCGCTGGGTATCGACCCATTTCTGGGCGTAACGCCGGCATTCGGCGCGGATTTCGACCGGCGACAGCTTGCGCGCCTTGCCCCCCAGCTTCTGCAAGACCTTCTGTTCGATCGGCAGGCCGTGGCAATCGAACCCGGGGCGATAGTACGCCTTGTGGCCGCTCATCGCCTTGTAGCGGATGAGCACGTCCTTCAGAATCTTGTTCAGGGCATGACCGATGTGAATCGCGCCGTTGGCATAGGGCGGGCCATCGTGCAGACAGAAGACGGGGTCGTTGGCGTGCTGCGCGACGATCCGGGCCGAAAGCCCCTCGGCTTCCCACTGGGCGAAACGGACCGGTTCGCGCTGCGGGAGCCGGGCCTGCATCGGAAATTCCGTCCGCGGCAGATTCAAGGTCTCTTTATAGTCGGTCTTTTCCTGTTGCGTCATGGCCTGGCGGATCAACCTCGATAAGCCTGGGATCTGTCGGCGCCGGTCGCCGCACGGCCATTCTAGCCGGAAATCCCGCGCGCGCCAATCCGGGCCAGCAGGCCCAGGATCAGGCGCTCCAGGCGCGGTTCGGCCGAACGGGCGGTGGCGATGATCTCCTCGATGGCGACCGGCCGCAGCGCGTCGGGAAGGCATTCGTCGGTCACGGTCGATAGCGCCACGACGCGCATCCCGGCGTGCCGGGCGACGATCACCTCCGGCACCGTGGACATCGTGATGATGTCGATGCCCAGCTGCGCGAACATCCGGTATTCCGCCCGGGTCTCCAAGTTGGGGCCGGTCACGGCGACCATGACCCCCTCCTCGAGCCGGATCTGGTTTTCGAGCGCCACCTGCCGCAGGATCGCGCGCATTTCCGGGTCGTAGGGCTCCGACATGTCGGGAAACCGCGGGCCCATCGCCTCGTCATTGGGTCCGATCAGCGGATTGTCGCCCATGAAATTGACATGGTCGTCCACCAGCACGATCGACCCCCGCCGGATAAGCGGATTCATGCTCCCGACGGCATTCATGACGATCAGCGCCTCGCAGCCCAGCGCCCGCATCACCCGGACCGGGAACGTCACCTCGCGCAGCGAGTAGCCCTCATAACGGTGGAACCGCCCCTGCATGACGACGACCGGCTGGGCCGAGAGCCGCCCCAGCATCAGATTGCCGCTGTGAGACTCGACGGTGGACAAGGGGAAGTGCGGGATCTGCTGGTACGGGATGACGGTTTTTTCCTCGACACGGTCGGCCAGGCCCCCCATGCCGGTGCCGCAGATGATCCCGAACCGGGGCGCTTCGGCATGACGCTCGCGGATGGCCGCGGTCGCCTCCGCGATCGATTGCTTGTATTGTTCCAGATCAAAGGCTTCCATCATGAGTCCCTGGCGGAAAGTATTTCATTCACGCATCGCGCGCCACGGCCGACAGCCGCGCCCGCGCCAGATCCAGATTCATGCCACGCAGGAGCAGGTCCTTCTGGCGCGACCGTTCGCCCCGCAGCAGGATAACGTCGGCCGGTCGCAGACCGAGGGCATCGGCCACCACCCGGCACAGCGCCTGGTTGGCTTTACCCTCTACGGGCGGGGCCTGCACCCGCGCCGTCAGGCGCCCTTCCCGGAGCCCCTCCAGTGCCGAGCGCGAAGCGTTGGGGAGCAGACGCACCTGCAACAGGCAGCCCTCGGGGTGTTCGCGGAGGCAGGGCCACTCCATAGAACCGGACATCATAGGCACCCGGACGGCATGCGGGCAAGGCAAAAAGCGACAAAACAGCGGGGGCCGCCGGACCAACGAAGCCCCGCGATTCTGTTCCAGCGCCGGCCATCTTCGCATCCTTTATGTCGTTTATGTTTCATTATATCCTTTTTATCGCTGAATTCCCCCAACACTTCGCTTTTGCCTGTCCTTCGGATACTATAGAATGGTCCTGCCGCGTTGCACGGGAGCGTGACGGCAGTCTCCGGGTCAATCGACCATGGAGGGTCTGGAACCGCTCGCTGGACAGGATCGGCCGCGGTCGGCGCGCCAGTTTCCCGCCGCCTGCCCACCCCCGATCCGCCGCCGCTCCGGGGATCGCCTGGACACCATGACGGGAGTCGATGATGACGAAGATACTGGGCGTGGTCGGCAGCCTCCGCAGCCGCTCGCATACGCGCAAGCTGGTCGCGCTGGCGCTGGAGGAGGCCGCGGCGATCGGCGCCGAAACCCGCCTGCTCAACCTGGAGGAAACGCCCCTGCCGATGTTCAACCCCGAGCGCCGCGGCGCCGACCCGGTCGAACAGCAGGTGCGCGAGCTCGTCGTCTGGGCCGACGCCTTCATCCTCGGCACCCCCGACTACCACGGCTCGATGTCGGGGGCGATGAAGAACTTCCTCGATTTCTTCTGGAAGGAGTTCACCGGCAAGCTGTTCGCCTACATCGTCGCCTCCCACGAGAAAGGGCTCACGGTGCAGGATCAGCTTCGCACGGCGGTGCGCCAGTGTTACGGCTGGAGCCTGCCCTATGGCATCGGCTTCAATGGCGATGCGGTGTTCGATGGCAACGATGAGCTGATCGACGAAGTCGTCGCCGAACGGGTCCGGATGCTGGCCCACGATCTGACGGTCTACGGCGGGCTGATCCACGGTCAGTTTCTGCGGGAGATCCAGAACGAACCGCGGGCGCCTGGTTTCGCGCGCAACTTCCGGCCTTGATCTATTCCAGTCAGCGGCCGCCGGCGCAGGCGGCTGATTTCAAGCCAGCCCGCCGCGCGCGCGGCCCGGCGAAATCTCCATTCAGTCCGCGTGGCGGTAGCGCCGCGGGTTGATCTGACCGGCGAGGCAGAGCAGTTCATAGGAGACGGTCCCGGCGGCGCGGGCCGCTTCGGCCGCCGTCAGCACCGCGCTCCCCTGCCGCCCGAACAGCACCGCTTCATCCCCCACCTGAACGTCGCAGCACTCCGTCACGTCGACCATGAACTGGTCCATGCAGATGCGGCCGAGGATCGGGCAGCGCCGCCCGCGGAGCAGCACGTGGCCGCGGTTGCCGAGCGTGCGCAGCACCCCATTGCCATAGCCCGCGCCGATCAGCGCCAGTTCGGTCTCGCGCACGGTGCGGTGCGTCTGGCCGTACGAGATCGGCCAGTCCGGCGGCACGTGCTTGCGGTAGATGACGTGCGAGACAAATGTCATCACGGGCTCCAGTCCCGCGATCAGACTGGAATCGCCGTAGATCGAGATGCCGGCGCGGAAATCGTAATCACCCCCCGCCTGACCGTCGATCAGGGCGACGGCGTCGGAGCCGCCCAGGTGCGCCGGCAGGTCCAGCAGGCCGGTCATGCGGCGCAACCCCTCGAGCAGCTCAATCTGGCGCCGGGCGCTTTCCGGATCGCCCTTGGGATTGGCCAGGTGGGTCCAGACCGACTCCAAGGAGAGGTTGGGCAGCGCGCGGATTCGCGCGATCTGGCTCGGGAGTTCCTCGACGCGCCGGCCCAGCCGCCCCATGCCGGTATCGACCTTCAGGTGAACGCGGGCGAGCTTGCCCAGCCGACCGGCCGCTTCATCGGCCGCGCGCGCGTCCTCCAGGTCGGTGATCGTCAGGGCGGCATCGAGGCGAATGGCCTCGCCCAGCGCCTCGCCGGCCAGCGTCGCGAACAGCAGCAGATCGCCGTCGTAGCCCGCCTCGCGCAGCGCGATCGGCTCCTCGATCGTCATCAGGCCGAGCGTGATGTCGCGGCCTGACCACTGGCGCAACTGATCAACCTCGCCGGCGACGGCCAGCAGCCCATGACCGTAGCCGTCCTTCTTGGCGGAAACGATCAGCCGGCGGCCGGGCGCCAGCCGCTCGTGAACCCGCCGCAGGTTGCGCCGCAGCGCCGGCAGGTCGATCAAGCACCAGGTCCGCGCCCAGCGCGCCGTTTCCTCGCGCAGCCGCGCGGTGAACGGCTCCATCCCCTCGGAGGCGTTGGCGCGGCGGCTTGTGAGCTTGTCTCCCTGTTCGGATTCTGGTTTCATGACGTTTACTGCATCGTGCCGCCCGGCGGAGTCGGTCCAAGGAACGTCGATGTTAACGCAGACGAACGGAAAGATAAACAAGCTCGACGCGGCGGATCGGTCGGTTCACGACTGGTATCGGTTCGTGCTGTCGTTTCCTCCGCACCTGGTTCGTGGTTATCTGGAGAAGTTCGGCGTCGACGGCTCCGGATTGGTGCTCGACCCCTTTTGCGGCACGGGCACGACGATCGTCGAGTGCAAGAAGCAGGGGATCGCTTCGATCGGAATCGAGGCGAATCCGATGGCCCACTTCGCCTCCACCGTCAAAACAAGCTGGTCCATCAACCCCGGGAAGCTGATCACCTGGGCCAACGAAATTGCCGATTCGGCGTCCGGGGAATTCGAGCGCCAGGGAATCGCCGATGTGGAGCTGTTCGATTCAAACGACGGCCGCGAACGGTATGAGATGCGGACCCTGCCCGCGGAACAGATGAAGCTGCTGTTGAAAAACTCCATCAGCCCGCGCCCGCTGCACAAGACGTTGATCCTGCGCGACCTGATCATTGGCTCGGTGGATCGAAGCTGCGCCGCATACGGCCGGCTCGCGCTGGCAAAGTCGCTGGTTGAGGACATCGGCAATCTGCATTTTGGGCCGGAAGTCGGGGTGGGGGTGATCAAGGAGGACGCTCCCGTTATTCAATCCTGGCTCGCGAATACAATTGGGATGGCCCGGGATCTGGAGACGGTGCGACCGCGCGGGAAAACGGAGGCCACGGTGCTTCACGGCGACGCGCGCGATCTCTCGCATCTTGTCCGCGACCGAAAGTTCTCGGTCGTCTTTACCTCTCCCCCTTACCCCAATGAAAAGGACTATACCCGCACGACTCGCCTGGAATCGGTCCTGCTTGGCTTCATCAACGACAAGAGCGAACTGCGGCGAATGAAGCAGCACCTGATCCGATCCAATACCCGGAATATCTATCAACAGGACCGGGATGAGCAGTGGGTTAAGGGCAACAAGCGAGTTCAGGACCTGGCCGACAAAATCGAAGCTCGACGAATTGAGCTGGGCAAAACTTCCGGGTTTGAGCGGCTCTACGCCAGGGTGACCCGGTCCTACTTTGGCGGAATGTACCGGCATCTTGCCGATCTGCGCGACTTTCTCAAGCCGGGCGCCTGGCTGGGCTATGTCGTCGGAGATCAGGCCTCCTATCTCCGCATCATGATCCGAACCGGCCAGATTCTGGGCGAAATCGCCGAGGAACTGGGCTACCGCGTCGAGAGTATCGATCTGTTCAGAACCAGGCTGGCCACGGCCACGCGCGAACAACTCAATGAGGAGGTGCTCGTTCTGCGATGGCCCGGATGAAGCCTGAAACTCCCGTGTCCAGATACTCCGAGCTGATCGAAGCGGTTTTTCTGGAGCATTATTCGCCCGGCGTCGACCAGTTCACCTTCGATCGCGATGAGCTTGTGCAACATGCCAGACGACGGCGAATCCGGCTTCCCAAAAACCTTGGCGACGTCATCTACAGCTTTCGATATAGAAAGAACCTCCCGGAAAAAATACAGGCAACGGCGCCGGAGGGAATGAGTTGGCTGATCCGATCGGCGGGTGTCGGTCGCTATCGGTTCGTCCTGACCAAGGGCGAAATCCGTTTCAAGCCCAACGCGTTGATGTCGGTGACCAAGATTCCCGACTCGACTCCGGGACTGATCTCGCGCTACGCGCTGAACGATGAACAGGCGCTCTTGGCCATCATTCGCTACAACCGACTGCTTGACATCTTCACCCGCGTGGCTTGCTATTCGCTACAAAGCCATTTGCGCTCGTCGTTGCCGGCTATTGGACAGGTCGAAACCGATGAGATTTATGTCGGCGTCGATCGCCAGGGGGCGCATTACGTCTTCCCCGTTCAAGCGAAAGGACAGAAGGACACGCTGGGCACGCTCCAGATCGAGCATGACATACACCTGTGTCGCCATAAGTTTCCGGGTTTGATCTGCCGGCCGATCGCCGCTCAGTTTGCGCGGGGCCGGACCGTTGTGCTCTTCGAATTCGACGACAATGCACAGGAACTGCGCCTGGTGCGGGAATGCCATTATCGGCTGGTCAACCCCGACGAGATTTCGCGGGAAGAAATGGAACGCTATCGCACTCTGAGCGATGAGTAACGATGTACGCGCAGGCCGTCACGATCCCCGCCGCGCCGTCGGAGCCCAGCGGTCTGCCCGAGCCGCAGACGCGCGGCTACTTCTTCAATCTGGTGCGCAGCATCTCGCCGACGTCGCTCGAGTTGGAGCTGCGGCGGGTCGCCGAGGCGGGGTTCAACCTCGTCGTCTTCCCCGTCTACAGCAACGGCTGGACGCTGTTCCAGTCCGCCACCGCGCGCGAATATGGCCTCCCCTCAATCAATCCGCGCCTCAGCAAATGGGACGCCGTCGAGCAGGTCATCCGGCTCGCGGATCGTTTCGGCCTGACCGTCTGGGGCTTCGCCCGACCCTATAATTTCCACCCCCGCTACTCGATCGCCGAACACCGGCTGCTCCGCAAACACCCCGACTGGCGCCTGCGGGCGCATCCGCAGCATCTGACCGCGCGCACCCGCCGCGCCGAATCGCTCCATCCCTGCCCGCTCAACCCCGACTACCGCCGCTTCGTCGGCAGCCTGCTGGCCGAACTAGCCGCCGGCTACAATATCCCCGGCATCGTCATCAACTATACGGCGGTCGGCATCGAGGGCGGCCCGATCAAATCCTCCCCCTTCTGCTTTTGTGCCTCATGCCGCGAACGGTTCCGCGAAACCCACGGCGTCGAGCTGGCGGCCGAGGCGCTGCACGGCGACCTGGAACTGGTGCGCGCCTGGCAGCGCGACCAGATGCACCTCCATTTGCGCTACCTGCGCCATCGGCTGCTCAAGATGCGCCATTCGCTGCGGCTGGTGGCGCGCGTGCGGCCCCAATGGCGCGAGGGGGCGTTCGATTCGCAACTGCTGACGCCCGGCGTCAGCCTGCTCGACTGGTCGACCCTGGCCCGCGAAGGGGCGCTCGAAACGCTGGTCATCGATCACGACAACGAGCGGCTCGGCCCGCTGTTCAGCACGCGGCTGGCCGCCGATTACGCCTACCTGGGCGATCAGGTCCTCTTTCTGCCGATGCTTTCGGTTCACGACCTGGACGATCTGAGCATCCCGATGGCGGTCCTCCGCCGCTATCCCTGCACCGGTTTCATCGGCGAGTTCCAGCGCAGCTTCACCGATGGCGACACGCAGTTCCTGGCGCGCCAGGTCTTCGGCAATCCGGCGATCCTCCCCTCCGACCGGCCACTGCAAACCGCGGCCTACTTCCTCAATCTGGTTCATCAGACGCATCAGGATCAGCCCGAACTGCGCGAACTGACCCGCGATATCCTCCGCCTCATCTCGCGCCAGTCGCCCCACCCGCACGACTTTGAACTCCTGCGCGTGATGGAGCAGAATCTGCGCGGCCTGGAACAGGCGATCCGTCGCGGCGCGCTGGGCTTTGGTTCCATCCCCGAGCGGACGCTGATTCACCTCGGCCTGGCCCGCCGCTTCGTCCGGATCGCGTTGATGGATGTCCCCACCTGATGCGTCCCGCGTTCAACCGGCACCTCGGGCAGCGACCGCTCGTCGCGCTCCTTCTGTGCTATCTCCTGCTGGCGCTGGCCATCCTCCATGGCGGCGGACCCCGGCAGGCCGGTTCGCTGCGCGGCACCGGCATCCGCGAAGCCCCCGACGATGAGGCCGTTCTGCCCGGCATCCTGCGCGCGCCGCTGATGCTGACGCGCACCGTCCCGGCCGGCTCCGACACGCTCGGCCATGACTATCCCGCCTGGCTGTGGGGCTGGAGCCAGATCCGCCGGACGAAACAGATCCCCCTGTGGAATCCCTGCCTGTTTGCCGGCATGCCGTTCCTGGCCAGCCAGATGTTCATGCCGTTTTATCCGTTCAACTGGCTGGGGGCCGTGCTGCCGTTCCCATTGGCATTCAACATCCAATATCCGCTTCACCTGGTGCTGGCGGCGCTGGTGATGGCCTTCACCGTCCGCCGGCGCAGGATGACGTGGTGGACCGCATTCCTGGTCGGCATCGCCTGGGGTTTCGGCAGCCACCTGGCCACGCTCGCCGGGCCGGGCCATCTGCAGAAGCTGCAGGCGCTCGCCTGGCTGCCGCTGGTGGCGTGGGGCGGCGCCTGCCTGGGGCGGGGCGCGGGGCGCGCCGGCGCTCTCGCCCTCGGCGCGGGTCTGGCCCTGCAGATCACGGCGGGCCACTTGCAGATCGTCTATCTTTCGCTGCTCGTCGCATTGCTCGAGGCGCTGGCGGCGCTGGCGGTCGCATTCCTCCGCCCACGCGATCCGGCCCCCGCGGCCCTCAGCCGTCTGCAACGGCGCCGCGCCCTCGCCCGGTCGCTCGGCTGGACGGCCCTCGGGCTCGCCGGTGCGCTCGGCCTGTCGGCGGTGGTCCTGATCCCAACCCTGGAGTTCGCCCGGATCTCCAATCGCCAGGGGTCGCTTTCGTGGGACGAAGCCACTCGCGGCTCGCTCCCTCCGGAGGAAAAGTTCGAATTCATCTTCCCCCGCCTGCTGGGCGACAGCATGCCCGCGGGACGCGGACCGTACCTGGGCCGCTACGGCGAAACCGATAGCGGCGCGACGCCGGAGCGGATCGTCAGCGATTACGTCGGCGCGGGTGTTCTGCTGTTCAGCCTGCTCGCGCTGGCGCTGCCGGGCCGCCGGCGCGTCGCGCTGGCCTGGCTGCTGCTCGCCGCCGGCGCGCTGATCCTCTCCATCGGCCGTTATTACGCGGGGCTCTACCGCTTTCTGCTGGATTGGCTGCCCGGCCTGGCGCACTTCCGCTCGCCCTCCACGTCGATGGCGGTGCTCAGCTACGCGCTGGCCATGGCCGCGGCGCAGGGGGTCGAGTGCTGGCTGGCCGAGGGCCGAAACCGTGCCCACGCGTCGCGGGGACCCGCCGGCTGGATCGGCCACGGGATGATCCTGCTCGCGGCGGGCGCGGCTGCGCTGGCGCTGGTCGCGGCGTTCTGGCTGCGCGATGCCCGCCAGGCGGATCTGCCGCGCGCCGTCGCGCAAGCCGCCGCCGCGCTCCATACCTTCCGCTTCCTGGCCCTCGTCGCCGGCGTGGCGGGGCTGTGGCGGATGGTCCGCCGGGGCGAGCGCGCCGCCCGGCCGTGGATTGCGCCGGCGCTGCTCGGCGTGCTGGCGCTGGTCTGGGCCTGGGACCTTGTGCTCAACGTCCGCCCGTTCTGGACCGTCGAGGCGGCGGCGCCCTACGAGCGCCACATCCAGCACCACTGGGCCGAACGCGTCTGGCGCAGCGAGGCGCGGCCGGTCCGGTTCCTCGTCCCGGGCCGCGAACTGCAGAACTGGGCCATGACCTACACCGGAACCGGCCCAGGGCCGATCATCAGTTCGATCAGCGGCTATCATCCGGTCGTGCTCGACGTCTATGAATCGTTCATCGAGCGGCTCGGCTTCCTGCATCCCAACCTGCTGCGGCTGCTGGCCGTCAATTATCTGGTCTGGCCCGACGACCCCGATCTCCCGTTCCCCGAGGGCTACCTGCCGGTCAGCCGCATGAGCGGAGAGGTCCTGCTGCACAACCCGCAATACCCCTACGTGCGGCCGATCCGCCACTTCCGCGAGGTCGCCAGTCTGGACGCATTGCTCGACCGGCTGGAGGATCCCCGGTTTCAACCTTACGAATCGACGCTCGTGCTCGAAGAGGGCAAGCACCCGAAGTCCCTGCTCAAGGGGACGCCGGAGGCGACGCACCTGTCGGCCGAAGCGACCTCGATCGCGCCGGGCGACGTGACGATCCAGATCCGCACGCGCAACTGGGGCGCCGTCGCCCTCAGCGAGCTCGCGGTTCCCGGCTGGCGCATCCAGCCGGTCGATCCCGCGGCCGGCGTGCGAATCGAACCGTTCATCGCCGACGGGCTCCTGCTCGGCTTCGCCTTCCCGGCGGGCCGTCACACGGTGCGCTGCACCTACGATCCGGTCAGCCAGCGGCTGGGGCTCTACATCACGCTGGTGACGCTGGCCGCGCTGGCCTGCGCCGCGGGGCGAAAGCTGGCGGAGCGAAGACGGGCTGGAACTCAGCCGGCGACGGGCGAGGCGTGGACGTCGTAACCGTCGGCGCGGTTAATCTCTACATCGATGAACTGGCCCGGAGTGAGCGGCGTTGCGCTCCAGACGAACACCCGGGCATCGATCTCGGGGGCCTCGGCGGCGCCGCGCGCGATCCAGCAGCCGGCGTGCGGCTCGTGGCTTTCCACAAGCACGCGCTCGCGCCGGCCGACCCGCGCGCGGCTGTGTTCCGCCGCGATCTCGGCCTGCGCCGCCATCACGGCGTGCCAGCGCCGTTCTTTTTCACCCCGGCGCACGCGCGGCCGCATCGTCGCCGACGGGGTTCCTTCCTCATCCGAGTATTGAAAGGCCCCGAGCCGCTCGAACCGCAACCGTCGGATCCCCTCCAGCATGAACTCATGCTCCGCCCGCGTCTCGCCGGGGAAGCCGACGATCATCGTCGTCCGCAGCGTGAGTCCGGGTACCGCCGCGCGCAGGCGCTCCACCAATTCGAATGTTTTCACCTCGTGGAACGGGCGGCGCATCCGCCGCAGCGTCTCGGGATGCAGGTGCTGCAGCGGCATGTCGAGGTACGGAACGATCTTCGGTTCGGCGGCCATGACCTCCAGGAAGTCGTCCGTCACGTTGCCGGGATAGAAGTAGAGGCAGCGAATCCAGAACTCGCCGGGCAGGGCGCACAGATCGCGCAGCAGATCGGGCAACCGCACGTCGCGCCAGCGGTCCATGCCGTACATCGACAGGTCCTGGGCCACCAGGTTGATTTCGCGCACGCCGTCGGCGAGCAGCCGCTCGGCTTCGGCCAGCAGAATCTCGCGCGGCACCGACCGCAGCTTGCCCTTCATCGCCGGAATCGAACAGAACGTGCAGGCGTGGTTGCAGCCGTCGGAGATCTTCAGGAAGGCGTGCGGCGTGTGCTGCAGCCGACGCCGGTGCATGAGCTGGTAGATATCGACTGTGGGGGTCTCGGCCACCTCCCGCGTGCGGGCCTCCGCCCGGTCGGCGTTCAGGATCAGATTGGCTAGCTGGCGGAACTGGCCGACGCCGACCAGGCCGTCGATTTCGGGGATCTCCTCCATCAGCTCCGCGCCGTGGCGTTGCGAGAGGCACCCGGCGACGAACAGTCGGCGCGGGTTGCCGGTCGCGCGCTTGCGTTCGGCCAGCTCGACGATCGTATCGATCGACTGCTGGCGGGCGCGGTCGATGAACCCGCAGGTCGTCACGACGACCGCGTCGAGCGGGCCGTCGGCCGCTTCCCCATCGACGACCAGCCGGCAGCCGCCGGCCTCGAGCAGCCCGGCCAGGTATTCGTTATCGACCGTGTTCTTGTCGCATCCCAGCGTGACGATGCCAACATGGAGCGGTCGCGTGGAAACGGGGGAAAGGGGCATCGGGAAGCCTGTCCGCTTGCAATCGGGAGGGTCGGGCCGCATAGTGAGGATGGCCGCCGCGGCGGTTCGGCGCCGGCCGCACGCCTCCCCAGTCTATCAGCCCCATGCCCCAGCCGCCAATCGAAACACCCGAACGGATTCGCACTCAAACGCCTCCGGCCTCGGCTGCAATGCATCGGCACCTTTGGCTGGGGAAGCTCGTGATGCCTCATCGCTCCGCCCGGCTCGACGCGCTCATGCTCGCCCTCGTGCTGCTGTTCGCAGTCTGGCTGCTCGGGCGGATGATTGCTGCCCTTCATCTCGGAGCCGTCGCCGCAGCCTTTCACAATCTGCTCTCTCTCTTCACGCGGCCGTGGCATCCACCCGTCGATGCGATCGCGGGCTTTGCTGTCGGGATGATCCTCTTCGCCGTACTCGTCGGTTTGGGTTACGCGATTCTCACATCGACCCGCTCCGGGCGGCGGATGCTGCCGCTGCTCAGCGAGCGCGTGCTGCTGGCCCCGCTCGTCGGCGCCGTCCCGGTTTCACTCATCATTCTCCTGTGGGGCCTGGCCGGCTGGTTGGGCCGGGCGCCGTTGATTGCGCTGCTGGCGGGATTCGGTCTGCTCAGTCTGCGCGGATGGCTGCGGCTGGGGCCGGCGCTCTGGGCCCGGCGTGCCCTGCTGGTCCGTTTCATCCGGGGCCAGTCGCCCCTCGCGCTTGCGCTGGGCCTCCTCGTCGCGCTCTGGATCGTGCCCTACACGCTCTCGCCGGCGGTCGAGTCCGACGAACTGCGCTACCACCTGAGCGCCCCGGCCCAATGGCTGGCGCGCGGGCGCATCGAATACCTGCCCTGGCAGGCGTTCTCCAACTTCCCGTTCCTGGCCGAAATGCTCTACCTGCTGGCGATGGGTGTCAGCGGACCGCCCTACCAGTGGCTCGCCGAACCGGCCAGGCTGCTGCACCTGACCATGCTGCCGGTGAACATGGGCTTGATCGCGCTGCTGGCGCTGCGGCTCCGGCCGCGCGCGGCGCGCCGCCGTGCCCCCGACACCAGCTCCGCCTGGTGGTTCCTGTTCCTGCCGTCGGCGCCGATTCTGGCCGCCTGGGCCTTCGTCGATCTGTTCATGTCGGCTTACTTTCTTGGTTTCGTCTATCTCGGCCTGGTCAGCCTGCGGCGGCCGCGCCGCGCGGTGGGAATGCTCCTGGGCCTGCTGGCCGCCGGCGCCGTCGGAACAAAGTATTCCATGATCCCGCTGGTGAGCGTGCTGGGGCTCTTCTGGGGCGGGTTGTTGATCTGGCGGAGCGGCAGGCGGCTCGCCGCGCGCCGGCTGGGCGGCGCCGCGCTCACCGGCTTCCTCTTCGGCGCGCCGTGGCTCATCCGCAATCTGGTCTGGACCGGAAACCCGTTCTATCCGCTGGCCTGGAGCTGGTTCGGCGGCGGCGAGTGGTCGCGGGAGAACATGGCGTTCTATCTGGAAAAGGCCGGGGCGAAGGGGATGCACCTCTGGCCCGACCGCTGGTGGGGGCCGCTGGCCGACTGGCTGCTCACGCCGTGGAACGTGACGTTTCACATCGACCGCTACGAGCAGCATTATCTGGGGCCATTGCCGCTGATGGCGCTGGCCTTGGTCCTCGGCTGGGGGCTGGCGGCGGCGATCCCGAAGTCGCCCCGCCCGCGCCCGCCCGGGCGCCGACCGGCTCGGCTCTGGCTCCTCGCCGGCATCGTGATTTCATGGGCCGCCTGGTTCGCCACCTATCAGAGCGCGCGCATGCTCCTGCCGACGATCGGGCTGCTGTTTGCCGTCGCGGGCGCGGCGTGGAACGGCTGGATCGGCGCGCAGCCTCGCCGCTCGCTGCGCATGGCCGCGCGCGCGCTCTGGGGCGTCGCCGCCGTCTACTGCGTCATGTTTCTCGTTGCGGTGCTGGGCCAGACCGGGCGCGGGAGCGCCGGCAAGCTCGACGCCATCGCCGTGGGGCTCGGTTTCGAGCGGCCGGAAGTCTATCTTGCCCGGCGGCTCAATTACGCCTCCGCCGCGCGGCGGCTCGGCCAGCTGGCCGCGCCCGGCGACAAGGCGCTCCTCATCGGCGAGCATCGCACGCTGCACTTCCCCCTGCCGGTCGTCGCCAGCGACTGGTTCGATACCCCCCAGCCGCTCCCCTGGCTGCGGCGGCTCCCCGCCGACGACGACGTCTTCGATGCCCTCTGGCAAGTGGGGGTGCGTTTCGTCCTTCTCAACCGCGCGGAACTGGCGCTCTACTATGAAACCGATTTCCTCCCACGCCTGAAGCCGGGCGAGGCCGAGCGCCTGGGCGATCCCTTCATCCCCCACGGCCGCGGCGCGGGATTCCTGCACAGCCCGCGCCTGACGCCGCTCGGCGAACGCGGCGGCGTGGCGCTCTACCGGCTCAGTCCGCCCGCTTCATGATCGAACCGACATCGGCAGGATTCGATTTCGATCCCGATAGCGATACCGCTACCGATTTTGACGTTCATCGCAGGCAATACAGATATCCATCCTGCGTCGGCACGAGGATCGATGCCGACCCCGCCTCGCCCAGCTCGGCGACGATCGGCGACCCGACTGGCGATCCCAGATCGACCGTCCACAGCACCTGGCACTGCCCGTCCGCCTCCTTCAGCGCATACAGCTTGCCGTCCGCCGCGCCCGCCAGCAGCTCTTCCTGTCCATCCGAATCCAGATTCACCACCGCCAGGTCGCTGACCCGACCCGGCAGGCTGAACCGCCAGCGTTCGCTGGCCGCCTCCCCCGCCGCGACATGGTTGTAGGCGATCAGCAGCCCATCCACCTGGCTCGTCACCAGTTCCTTCACGCCGTTGCCGTCCAGATCGACCACGCCCGGGTAATGCGCCGCCGTCGTATCGCGCGTCAGCTTGACCGACCACAGCGGCTCGGATTCCCACGTCGCCACGTAGGTCGCCGCGAACGCATGCGAATGCACCAGTTCCAGCGGCGCCTGCCCATCCATCTCGACCAGCAGCAGCTTGCTGTAGGCCGGCCAGATCTTGTCCGCGCGCTGATCGAGGATGTTTTTCGCCGCCAGCAGATCCTCGCCGGTGGTGGCATCGATGATGCCGAAGAAGTTCTCCGACGCCACGAACAGGTCATCCCCGCCGTCGCCGTTGTAATCCGCCACCGACGTCGGCACATGAATCCCGAATGTCGACGGTTTCCCGCCGTACAATCCGTAGGTCGTCCGTTCCCACAGCAGCCGGCCGTCCGTCGCGTCGTACGTCGCCACCGTCCACGGCACGCCCCACGTCTTCTCCCCTTCCTGCCAGCGGATCGTGATCCAGTTGCCCGGCTTGCCCGCCAGCTTGCCGGTCGCCACCAACACCATCTCTCCCGGATCATCGCCCGCCGTCAGCCGCAGTTTTTCCTGACCCGCGGCATCGACCGCGACGACCGCGCGGCCTTGCTCCGCCGTGGTCGTCAACAGCTCATTCTCGCCGTCGCCGTCGACGTCGCCGATCGTCCCGATGAACGTCGTATGCAGGTGCACCCCCCCGCTGGCGGGTGTCTGCCGGACCAGCGTCCGCTCATCCCCGCCCGCGGCGTCGAGC
>ERZ795058.2950-NODE-2950-length-18778-cov-5.433851_pt1 | contig 18778 bp, 22 predicted proteins | sample MGYA00375142_ERZ795058 | MGnify/ENA primary metagenome ERZ795058 (study PRJEB30187, sample SAMN05720210) | activated sludge metagenome | isolation source: anaerobic digester from wastewater treatment plant | place: Japan | collected 2015-04-20 ... | reverse complement strand
AGCCTTGATCCGAATGTATCAGCGTATCGGTGCGAAGCTCGCCGCCATGGTTATTTATCAGCTGTTTGACCGTATCAAGAACAAAATCCACCTCAAGGGAAGTACTGCATACGCAGGCCAGCACCTGCTTCGTAAACGCATCCATGATCACCGAAACATAGGTGTACTTCAGAGAGCCGCCCGCATGGTGGGAATAGCGAGGTATGTAGGTTATATCTGTCAGCAACACTGTTCTCGGGCCAAAAGCCTTGAATTGCCGGTTTAAAACATTCGGAGCGACATTGTTCGTCTGCATAGCCTTGGAAATCCTGCGATATGGGTTCGGCTTGCGGATGGGACAGCGGAGGTTGTACTTTGCCATAAGCCGCCGTATTTTCTTTGGATTCATAACAACCGGCGGCTTCTGATGCAGCAAGCGCATATGTATGCCCCTGACGCCTTTGTCATAGCCGCGATACTGAAATGCCAGCAGAATCAGCTCAAAATCCGCTCGATCCTGCTCTTCAAGCTCCTTCCGTTTCTTTTCGCAAGCGACCCAGTTGTAGTAGCCGGAGCGGGAAACGCCGGCGAGCTTGCACAACTCGGAAATGTTGAGAAGATTGTTGTCGCGGCTGATCGTCGCGCGTATTATCTCATATTTTACTGAAGGTGCTGCGTTCATATACATGGCTACTTTTTCTCCTGTCCCGCCAAGATAATTTTTTTTAGAAACTCTATCTCCTGGGACATGTATGCAACCTGATTGTACATTTGCGCAATGTCGGCCTCGCTTAACACCGGCAGCTTCGATTTGTTGGATCTGCGCGGCGGTTTGGGAAAGTCGTAGGTCTTTTCAGGCTGATCGACCTGCGGCTCGCTGCCCTCGGTAAAGGAAAGCCCTTTCTCTTTCTGATGCCTGAGTGTTTTTAGAAGACCATTGATCCTGCTTCTTGTCAGGATCGCCGTGTTCAGCCCGGCATCTTCAAATATCTGTTTCGGGTCGACGCCATCGCAGTATCTTTGCCAGAAATGCTCCTTGAAAGCCTTTGTATACGATACGGACTTCCTTGAAACATAGCTGATATGCGGCGAGTCCAGCAGCTCATGAATTTGTTCGGCGGTGAGTTCGACATGCTCATACTTCCCGTCGTCCCTTTTCTTTGGGCGGCCTGCTCCGGGACGCGCGCCGCCCCTGTTTGTACCATCCTTTGCCATTGAAATCCTCCTTTTGGAGAGCGAAGAAGTCGTTTGAATTATCATAGCATGATTTGGTGTCCATTTTATGAATTCCAAACTTTTTTATCTGTCCATGATATTGATTCCCTCGCTCGGTTATTTGTCCAGCGTTTTGATTTCTCGTTTCCAAATTCATTTCAATGGTTGTCCATTTTTTAGGGTGCATATCAGGGGAAATTGAAATCTACACAACTATCCATAGCGGACAACGGCGTGGGGCTTCGTACACAAAAACGCAGTTTCAAACGGGTGATTAACCCAATTCTGACCGAAACCCTATGCAATACCATGTGATTATACGGTATAAATTAGAACTACACAAAACAAAAAGACCGGGAGAGCCTGTATCAACTCTCCCGGCATTGCTGCTTATTCGTTTGCGCTGTCGGTTAAGGGGTATTAATCTGAATAACCTTTACTGCCTCCGAGCGGATAAGTTTTCCATCAAGGAACTCATAAGCCAAGTACCCAAGCTGGTCGAGGGCAGCGAACTTTTCGGACAGTGTGCGAACGCCAATGGGGCTCCTGCCGATAACCCAGTAGTAGCTAAAGTCACCGAAAGCGATAGGCTTGGCACCAGCATCCGCATCTGGCATATTCTCGGACATAAGCACCTTCTTACCCAGGATGGTATCATCACTTTCACGCCAGAGGTAATTCCCGGCATTGTCCTTCAGGGTACGCAGTGCAAGGGCAGTCTTGTCGTTCATCAGCCAGACAGCGTTTTTACGGTACTCCGGATTTACAGAGAAGTACAAGCCGATAACATCATCGTAGGTGATTTCATCGAGGGATGCAGCAACTTCCGCTCCGCCGGTGGCGTTCAAAATGCCTGTGGGCATTTCATTGCCGTTGCCGTTGATAAAGGCATTGTCCTCAGCCCTTCCGAAGCTCTTGGCAAAACGTTTTATAAGATAATTCTCAATATCGAAACTGGTGTCGTGTATGAAGGCCTCATCCATTTTTACTAAAGCCGCCAGTTTCCAACTGTCTACAGTGTTAATGGTAAAATCGTCGATACCTTCGTAAATAGGAACGGCATCATTTTCCGCTACCCACTGGGCGAGGTCGTTGCTGTCCTTTGCGAAAATACGATAACCGGAGCCGTAGGCCTTTATAACCGTACCGATATTGCGGAACAGGCTTTCTTTCTCAAGAGCCGCCATATACTTATTCTGTGCGCTGTTCGGCATTGCATAAAGACCGGTTCCGGTGCTGCGGCCTTTCGAGAGTTCATCATAACTGCTTTCATGACCGCGCATAGCGTTCCAGAAATGCTTGTCATATTCCGGTGAGCCGGTATAGGGTAATCTTTCAGTGTAAGTACTCATAAATTCTTCCTCCTATTTCTTGTCGCAAACGGGGCATCTGTATAAGCCCAGTTCGTTATAACTGAGTGGTCTGGCAACTTGCTTTAGCATACCGCTGTGGCAATCCGGGCAATGGATATCATAAGTAAAAGCCATCTCCATATCGTGGGACTGTTTTGCATGGAGACGATAATACTTGTGTAACTTTCCATGATCATCCTTATGGATTTCATCACGTAGATAAAGGTCGCACATATTCTCAACATATTCATCTGAGCAGTATGAGCCTTTCGGACGAAGGAGTGTTCCCTCCTTGTTCATTTTTGAGATTGGATAATTTGCCATTTTGAATTCCTCCTAAAATTGTTATTGTGGTGTCTTTTTGATTTTTTACCGGTCATACTGTTTTACCGGAACGATAGGTGTACTCGGCGCTACGGCAGTATTGGAGCAGGTCATCGTAACCGTTGATGTGGATGTTGGAATACCCATCAGTGACGGTATAGCGGATTTCTTTCGTTATGGTCACAGGCTCCCCGGAGCGATTACGAAGATGTATTTTCCCTTTGGCGCTGTTATGGCTTCTGCCATAGAGCAGATCAATCAGATTCATGCCGTTTTCCTCCCTTCATGAAGATGTAGTCGCGCATTTGGCAAAAGTTTGAAGCCTCTGCATATGAACGGAAGTAAAACTCGGACGCTCCGTCTACTACCTTCCACCGGGCAGGCTCAGCATTCTTGCTCATGAAAAGCACTACCGGTTTCATGTCCTTGCGGCGGTATAGCGACATACCGTCATAGTGGTCATCACTAAAATCCGAAGGGCTGCTCTGTTTTGTGATTTCGCTCTCGGCATCCATCATGCCGATAATTCTGATATGGTTCATATTCCTTTCATCCAATCATAAAAAATATCATTTATATAAACGGCGCTTCGGTGGTGGCAGCAGTGGCAGTGCCGGTGGCAGACATTTTCACAGCTGCCACTGCCAAAAGCCAAGTATCCCAAGGGTTTTAGCTACTTGGTGGCAGTGGTGGTCGTATTTGCCCACTTCATATACACAGTCCATAATCTTTGTTATACTTCCTCTCTGTATATACAGTTTTTCAAAATTCAGCTTAGAAGTTGAAAGCACTGCCACCACTGCCACTAAACACCGGAAACCCTTGAACTGTGGGCATTTTTCCAGTGGCAGTTCTCATTTTTACTGCCACCAGTACTGCCACTAAACGGAGAGAGCTACCACTATGCAAGGAATTCGGCCCCCTCATATCCATAAGCCTGTGCATATTGTTCTTTTGCCTCCGGTGTTAATGTGTAATTCCGATAATAGGTACCGTTGTTACGTTTAACCGACATATCGGCAAAGGTTGTGTCGAGGTGGTCGGCAAGCGTCTTTCGGAAGTCACCGGCTGTCTTGGCGTAACCGTTGTTATTATCGTAGCACCATGCCTTATACACCTTGTAAATGCGCCCGGTAGAACAGCTATCCTCAATCCTGCGGCGCGGCCTTTCGGTCATGCACTCATTGTAGAAGCTGATAACGGAGTTGTTTTCACTCATATAGGTTTCACGCGCCACGCTTACGGAATCCGGCTCGGAGAAACGGTAGCCATTGGCGATAACCGTCTGCAGAGCCTTTACTGCTTTATAGACGATGCCATCACGCTCGGCATACAACTTATCAAGAAGTGTTTTGTCCTGCTTGTCTTTGGGGATAACGTTAGGACACTCCACCACCATGATGCGGTCATAAATCCATTTGCCATCATCGCCCCCAAACTTGGGGAGTCTGTTCATGCAAAACCAGAGCAGACCGTTATAGGTAAACTCAAAGGCTTGCTGTCCTTTGAACTCGGCATACAGGCTATCGCCGCCTGTTATTTTCTTAAAGGTTTTCAGTTCATCTACCGAGAGAAAACTCATATCTGAACTACCGGCAAGACGTGTGCCATAAATCGCACCGGTGCCAAATCTGGATTCGATATCCTTAAGGTCAGTACCGATAAAGTTCCCTTTGCCAAGCAGACGCTCTACAAGGCTCTTTAACTGAGATTTGCCGGTATCGCCATCGCCTACAAGGAAAAGTGCTTTTTTCATTCTCCAACCTTTAATGTTGGATATGCAGGCGCCTATGAATTCCAGTAGCAGTCGCTCTATGGCCTTATCGCCGTTTGTTAGGGTGTGCATATATCTGTCAAACACCGGTGTGGGTGTGTCTTCACCTGTCCAGCCACATGGGATTTGGATGGTGGAGAGGATATCCGGCGAGTGGGGCAGGAGCGTCATTTCATCTTCCCTTATACGGAGCAGACCATTATTGAAGTTTATTAAGTACTCAATTGAATTGAGGTCATCCTGTCCTACATATTTGAGATCAGTTATGATTTGATTGTATGCCTCAGCTACTTTGCCCATGGATACAAGTTCTTCGTCATATTCCGCTATGTGGCTTTTTATGACGCCCTTGATCATATCGGGGGCATACAGCCGATAACAGCCGCCTTCATATACATAAATGAGGAGAGCCTGTCTGCCGTTGTCGCGGACGAAGATATATTTCAGATGCTCTCGCGTCCATTTAGCCAGTAGCGGCGGGAACACATATGGCGCTCCTTTTCCATCGAATTTAATGAAGTAAGGATGATCCATTTTAGATTTATGGAAGGTGCCATGACAGGCTTCAATGCCAACGGCTATAGTGGATTCGCGGTAATCGTCACGTTCCCACTTGTCGCGGTACAGAGCAGAGCCACGAAATACAGCATCAATAGCATCGGGATCGGGGCCGGTGCGGAATGCGATAATAGCGCAGAGTGCGGCATCTGCTTCGGACTGGGAACCGTAATCGCTGAAATCTCCCTCGTCATATAACTTCTTGAACTTATCGCCGTTTTTCTGTTTCCGGAGATTGCAGACGATGTCGAAGTCGGCCCGATTACCATCACGATTGGCGCTGTAGTTAGTTTTTTCCTTACGGCGCATATTCTTATCCAGTGTTGTGAGAACGGCGGAGGTGCATTCGCGCAGAGGTTTATCCTCGATGATGTTACCGGTATAAACAGCGAAACGATTTGTGATGCCGCCTACATACAGTTCAAGGTCGGTTGTACTGTTCTTCTGATAGAATTGCTTATCCAATCTGACCTTGCCTTTTTTGTCTATATATGTAGGCAACTTAGTTAAGTCGCATTTGCCGTAGATATGTATACCGCCCCCGCTCACAGAGTGTTCCGAGTAGGAATCAAACCGGGCAAGCAGTGTTTGCACCAGCGGGTCTGAAAGTTCCCTATGGTCGATATCCAGGAAGAAATAGTTCTCCGGGATTTTGAATCCGACACCGGCTGCATGAAACTTATCTGCCGCAGCCACAGCTTCATCGTAGGTTACCCATGTGTTGCTGTGTGCATCGTCAGTTCCGGTTGAGCCGCCATTGGCGGCAAAAGGATTCTTTGTCGGCTTGCCATTTTTATCCACTCCCCAGCGCCACAGAAACCATATCCGCATCTGCTTTAGCTCCTGCATTGAATCGCTCATCATGTCCACCTCCTCTCCCGTAGATTTTTATATGCATATATTTAATACCAAGTCGGTATTTCGGGCTTTGAAACGTCGGACTCCAGATTCTGCAATTCGGCGCACAGCTTGTCATAGTTGATGAGCGCTTTCTTTCCAATATATATGGCCGGGAGTTTTCCGGCTTTCAACATGAGCCGGAGTGCGTGTTCGGACAGCAATCCCGTTTTAGCTATTTCACGCACCGTCATCATGGTCGGCGGCTTTCTTTCATTGTCCATTCACTGTCATCTCCTTCCTAACAGGTTTCTGCTTTTGGGCATAATAATTGCCGTTCCTCATATTAAGGACGGCATAGTATGGTGTCGGGTCTAAAATTCCTGTGTAATTCCGCATATCCAGTTTTTCTTCTTTACATCGCCGGTTTTCCCGCTGTCGCTTTCGTTCCTTCATATTATCCTCCAAATAAATAGACTTCTCCCTTGCCACGATTTAAGGTCGACATCCGCCTTGAGCGGGAAACGACCGGGCCTTAGCCCAATTACTCTGTAGAGCCTGCATTATCCTTTGCCTCAGCCTCAAGGCGCTTCTCAGCGCGTTTACGCCAGTAGTTTTCGTTGTGCTTCTTAACCTTATCTGGATTATTCTTACGCCACCTTCGGAAATACTCACGCTTTTCCTCTTGTGCCGCCGCTTCGAGTCTCTTATCATCCATGCTGTTCACCTCCTGAGATATTTTCGCTTTTATTTTCATTTTCTCTTGACAAACTTCGTTTCGCTTGTTATACTAATTATAGTACAGGTAAAGCGTAATGTCAACAGAAACGAAACCTAAAATAGAATGTTCAAGTAATACGAAATAACAAGGAGATGAGACGATGGCACTACAAGTAGTTGGATATGACGGAACATTCCCCACTATTTTGAGGGGGCTGCTTGACCGTCACCCTATGACGGGTGCAAGGACAACACTGAAAGAACTGGCAGAGGCTATCGGTATACGGCAGCAAACTGTGAGTTTATATAAGAATGGAGAAACTCAGCCGACACCGGAAACTCTGGTAAAGATTGCAGAGTTCTTCAATGTGTCTGTTGATTATCTGCTGACCGGCATCAGTTCTCAGAATAAGTCCATCCATGAGGAACTCGGCCTTTCTGAAGAAGCCATCGGTATGCTCAAAACAGTCAAAGAAACAGACGGTTTTATTGGCGGCCCTGCTCTGATAGACATCCTTAATGAACTTCTGTCCGATAGAGACTTTTTTGAGTTTCTTGAAGATGTTTCATTCAAATCATCACAGGTTAAATCGGTCTTGAGTGGCAACTTTGACCGCAGCCACATGGGGAATATAAATGTTGAAGGCTATTTCATTTGGGATTTGCAGAAATATGTTGAGGAATTTATTCTCAAGCAGCTTGTTAAACGCGGACTTTCCATCGAGGAAAAAACGGTAAAAATAACTCGCCTGGAATCGGAAGAATGAGTTGACTTCTTCACAGTTTAGAGCGAACATACTACTGATAAAAAAGGAGGGATGACCGATGCCGAGTGTAAAAAAGCGTGGCGATACTTACAGAATTATGGTATCGCAGGGTTATGACATATACGGTAAACAAATACGCAAAACAACTTCATACAGACCTCCCGACGGTGTGACGGAGGGTAAAGCTGAAAAGCTGGCTATGGCCTACGCCTACGAGTTTGAGAAGCGGTGTCAGGGCATGGTGAACATGAATGAGAATATCCGCTTCTCGGAACTTGCCGAATGGTACTACAGCCAAGTTGCTGTCCACAAACTGAAACCAGCCACCTACGCAAACAACCGGAGGCTTATGGATTTGTATGTGCTGCCGTATATCGGCAATATGAAGCTGAAAGAAATCAACACAGCAAGGATTGACGCTCTGTTTAATGAGCTTCATCGGGATGGTCGCAAAAGGGAGACTTACCGGCTACGCGATGTTGTCACACTGGAATATGGCACACGCCGACCGCTGGCTCGTAAATCCGGTGTGAACATGAATACGCTGAGAACGCTTGGAAACGGCGGTACTGTTATTAAGGATACCGCAGAAAGGATTGCCGATTCACTTGGAGTAAAACTGAAAGATGTATTTATTGCCGAAGAGATAGGTGGCGGTCTGGATGTGGGTACGATTAAGCGTATCCGTACAGCACTGTCACCTATCTTTTCAACAGCGGTCAAGAAGGAACTCCTACTGAAGAACCCAGTCACGAACGCTACCACACCTGCTGGTGAGGAAAAGGAGCGCCTTTACCTCGATGCCGAGCAGTGCAAGGAACTGATGGCCTTTCTCGATGAATTCAGCAATCCACAGTTGCCGAGGGTCATAAAAACGCTCATGTATACTGGAATGCGGGTTGGGGAGTTGACCGCTCTACACTGGGAAGAAGTCGATTTGGACAGGGCCATGATTACGGTCAAGTATAATCTCTACCGGCTGGACGGCGAATATCGGCTTTCCACGCCCAAGACCAAGAGTAGCGCCCGTGTGATTGCCCTGCCGCCACAGTTGGTGGAAGTCCTTCGGGAGCAGAAGGTATGGCAGGATGAGCGCCGGAAGGCCGTAGGCAGCCGCTGGCTCGAACGTGGGGCCGTTTTCACTGGGTCATACGGCGAGTACATGAATAAAAATTATATCAATCTGCAATTCAAGCAGCTTCTCGCCAAGCACAACTTCCCAGACATTCATATCCATGACCTGCGCCATGCGAACGCTTCACTTCTGATAAATATGGGTGTTCCGGTAAAGGTAATATCCGAGCATCTGGGCCACAGGGACACACGCACCACAGAGACCATTTACGCCCATGTCTTTGCCGAAACCATGGTTCAGGCATCCAATGCCATCAGTGAGGCTCTGGCAACGGTAGAGGAATGAGTGCCCAGTCATTATTGCGAGATAGCAGCTGTGCGCAAAACACAGCACATAAAAGCCTTCCCACACAGAAAAACACCAAGCTGTACGGCAGACACAGAACGCCTTACAACTTGGTGTTTATTTGGTGTTTTAACCTTCAAAACGGTCAATTACGAAAGGTCACGATACACATTTTTGAACGCCACAAAAGCCCGCAGTACCGCACTTTCCGCAACTTTAGGCTACGGTATGGTGGTGATAAATTACTGCTTGAGAATGAAGAAATAGATGCTTTGGGAGAGATAGGCAATATAAGCATGGGTACATCGGCTACGACATTGTTTACACTCCTTAGAAACAAAGTAAGCATTACAATACCTAGAGTATCGGTTGTCAACTGGGATGAGCTTTCCAAACAGTATGTAATACCGTGTGTTGCAGTACAGGTAAATTATATAGATGGTTTGGAAGGATCGAATTTATTAATACTGAAGGAGGACGATGTAAAGGCTATTGCAGATCTTATGATGGGAGGAAAAGGGGAAATTAATCAGGAGCCTATTAGCGATTTTCACCTCAGCGCAATAAGCGAGGCTATGAATCAGATGATCGGCTCGTCATCAACATCTTTATCTACCATGTTCAACAAAAAGATTTATATTTCTCCCCCCAATGCATTTGTTATACATTTTACAGATTCTAAAGATATTGAACAGTTTAATTCAGGTGGGACAATAGTGAAGATTGCCTTTAAAATGGAGATTGGAGATATTATAGACAGTGAGATCATGCAGCTTATTCCAATTAAATTTGCAAAGAATCTTGTCGAAAACCTTCTGAATAATGTTACAGTTCCGGAAGAACCCGTGGACATAGAGGAGCATATAGCACCTCAACAAAAACAGGAAACCTATACAAAGCCCGATACCCAGTCGCAGCATGAGAAGCAGAAGATTTACAGCAATGACTATGAGGAAAAGGAGGAGTATAGGCCTGTGAGAATGGAGGAACATAAAGTGGTGAATGTTCAGCCTGTACAATACCAGACCTTTGACAGCGATCAATTGGCTGCAGAGAAGGAAAGCATAGAGCTTATTATGGATGTGCCGTTGGAAATTACGGTTGAGCTGGGGCGAACAAAAAAGCTTATAAAAGATATTTTGGAATTCGGACCCGGAACAATACTTGAGCTGGACAAGCTGGCAGGAGAACCGGTAGATGTATTGGTAAATGGAAAATACATTGCCAAAGGCGAGGTAGTAGTAATAGACGAAAGTTTCGGAGTCAGAATCACGGATATTATAAGCGCGGCAAAGCGCTTAAGTAAAATACAGTAGATTACAATTTAGATATACAAGGAGGAAGTATTCAAATGGCTAACGGTATATTAATTGTTGACGATGCGGCTTTTATGAGGATGATGATTAAGGATGTATTGTCAAAAAACGGCTTTGTGATATGCGGTGAGGCCGAGAATGGTTCGAAAGCTATAGAAAAATATAATGAGCTCTCTCCGGACTTGGTAATAATGGATATAACAATGCCTGAAATGGATGGAATACAGGCTGTCAAGGAAATCAAAAAAATAAGTGGTGGGGCAAAGATTATCATGTGTTCTGCTATGGGGCAGCAAGCTATGGTAATAGAAGCAATACAGGCAGGTGCAAAAGATTTTATTGTCAAGCCCTTTCAGGCTGAGAGAATTATAGAAGCGGTGAAGAAGGTGCTTGGCTGATAAGGAGCGGGAAATATGGATAGTGGGTCGATATATGGTATTCTTTATTTTTTATTCATGTCGGCTGTTATTTTAGCCGCTGCCTATTACGTTACAAAATATTTATCCCGAAAAGGATTCAACAGGGGAAAAAATAAGAATCTGAAGATAATTGAGTCAGTACCTCTTGGAATTGATAAAAGCCTCTTACTTATTAAAGTCGGGGAGCAGTACATGCTTATTGGAAACAGCCAAAAGAATATATTCCTTCTTTCTGAAATAGATAAGGAAAAACTGTTAGTAGGTGACATAAGCGAAGAATACGGCGGCCTGGATAATGAAAATTATGAATCATACATTAATAGAATTCATGAAAAAACATCGGCTGCCAATTCAATTAAACAAAATTTGGTTAGACTGAAAACCATTGTTAGGGGTAAAAAAACTGATGATTAAAAGGGAAGATGCTTTAAAAATTGCTATTTTCATAATCCTTATACTTATCCCGGGAGTCTTCAGTGTCTGGTGTGAACCGCTTCCGATACCCAAGATAGGCCTTGATATCGAAACGGCTGAAAACCCTAAGGATGTTGCACTCAGCATGCAGATACTATTCTTGCTGACTATACTTACACTGGCACCATCACTTCTGATAATGCTTACATCTTTTACAAGGATAGTAATAGTACTCTCATTTACAAGAAATGCTTTGGGCACACAACAAATGCCGCCGAATCAGGTACTTATAGGCCTTGCTTTATTTCTGACATTCTTTGTAATGTCGCCGGTTATATCGGAAATAAACGAAACAGCTTTCAAACCGTATACGAATAACGAGATCTCACAGGAAGAAGCAATTAAAAAAGCTTCAGTTCCGATTCGCAATTTTATGTTTAAATATACAAGAGAAAAGGATCTTGCATTGTTCTTGAAGCTGGGGCAGGTAAACAAACCTTTAGCTAAGAGCGATATACCAACCTCTGCGCTTATACCGGCATTTATTATAAGCGAGCTAAAAACAGCTTTTGAGATTGGTTTTTTCTTATATATACCGTTTTTAATGATAGATATGATAGTATCAAGTACCCTTATGTCCATGGGCATGATGATGCTGCCGCCCATTATGATATCAATGCCATTTAAAATTCTGCTGTTTGTTATGGTTGACGGCTGGAATTTAATAATTAAATCTCTTATTCTGGGATTTAAATAATTGAGGTGTTGTCTATGAACCAGGGTATGATAATTGATGTTGCACAAGAAGCAATTAAGGTTGTTCTGATGATTTCTGCACCGATATTAGGCATGTCTCTTTTGGTAGGCCTTATAGTAAGCATAATGCAGGCAACTACACAGATTCAGGAGGCTACATTGTCTTTTATACCGAAGGTTATCGCGATTTTCCTCACATTACTTATTTTTGGTCCATGGATGATGAATATTATGAATGAATTTACCATTAGACTTTTTGAGAATATACCAACGTATATTAAGTAGTTATGGATAGTATAAATGCGATTCTTGTAGATAAGTTTTTAGTATGGCTTCTGGTTTTTGTGAGGATGTCTTCGATTTTTGTGGTTACCCCGGTATTTGGCAGAAGGGAAGTACCTTCATATTTAAAGATAGGCTTCGCGTTTTTCTGCTCATATATACTGGTTCCTCTGATTGGAGATATTCAGCTGGAATACTCGAACCTATTGAGCTTTGCAGTTATTATAGGCAAGGAATTCCTTGTTGGCATCGTTATCGGCTACGTCAGCTTTCTTGTATTTTCCGCCCTATATGTTGCAGGACAGATTATTGATATGCAAATAGGCTTTGGTATGGTTAATGTATTGGATCCGACAATGAACACACAGGTTCCTATAACAGGAAATTTTATATATATATTGACCACATTGTTTTTTCTTTTAATAGACGGTCATCATGTTTTGCTTTCAGCTTTGTTCAAGAGCTACAGCGTTTTGCCCATTGACGGTTTTGTATTTACTGAAGTCATGGTAAACAATATAGCAAATGTTTTTACGGATGTATTTGTCATTGGGTTTAAAATAAGTGTTCCTGTGATTGCGGCAGTTATGCTTGCAGAGGTTGCCCTTGGAATACTTTCCAAAACAGTACCTCAGATGCATGTATTTGTTGTAGGTATGCCCTTGAAAATCGGAATTGGAATTCTGACTTTATATGTAATAATGCCGGCATTTGTAAAGATAATGACTGTGACCTTTGACAGGATGTATGGCTATATCTACTTAATAATAAGGAGTATGGCTAAAGGATGAGAGAATACTTGTTTTATAGGATAGATTTGCAGCTTTTCGGAGAAAAAACTGAACCTGCAACTCCGAAGAGAAGATCTGAGCTGCGTGAGAAGGGTCAGATTCCGAGAAGCAAGGAATTGGTGACATCAATGGTGCTGCTGATTACCTTCTGGAGTATGAAGCTGTTATCCTCTTTTATTTTTAAAGATTTGGTTATGGCACTAAGAACATTTTTGAGTTTTTCTAAAGATATTGATTCGCAATTTAACAATTCGGACATTATGCGGATATATATTAAATGCATGGTTATTGTTTCAAAAGTTCTTGCTCCAGTGCTTTTAATAATTGCCCTAGTGTCGGTAATAGTAAATTACCTGCAGGTAGGACATGTTTTTACCGTCAAACCGTTGGTGCCGAATCTCAATAAAATAAATCCCGTCGAGGGGTTTAAAAGGTTATTTTCAAAGCAAGCGTTTGTAGAGTTGCTAAAATCTATTCTTAAGATAGGGATCATCGGATATGTTGTATATAGCTATTTAATCAGCAATTACATAATGATTCCCGAACTGCTGGATATGAATATTGAAAGAACGTCCGCATTTATTGGAAACACGATAATAAATGTCGGGATAAGGGCCGCAGCAGTGCTTCTGTTTCTATCCTTTTTCGATTATGGATTTCAGATATGGGATTATGAAAAAAACATCAGAATGTCAAAGCAGGAAATAAAGGATGAATATAAACTTATTGAAGGGAATCCCCAATTAAAATCAAAAATAAGAGAAAAGCAAAGGCAGCTCTCTTTAAGAAGGATGATGGCAGAGGTTCCCCATGCCGATGTAATAATTACAAACCCGACTCACTTTGCTGTTGCAGTAAAATATGACCCGTCGGCTTCAGACGCCCCATTGGTAACAGCTAAGGGCAAGGATCTTATTGCACAGAGAATCAAGGATACGGCAAAGGAGAATAAAGTTCCCATTGTTGAAAATAAGCCCCTTGCTCAGGCTTTATATAGTAGTGTTGAAATCGGTGAAAAAATTCCCGAAGAGTTATATAAGGCAGTAGCGGAAGTATTGGCATTTGTATATAGCTTGAGAGAAAAATAGAAGGAGACAATATATGCGCAGATATAGTGATATTATAGCTATTGCGATTATAGCTATAATTATGCTTATAGTAATACCGGTGCCTACTTCCCTGGTTGATATACTGATTACTATGAATATTTCATTATCATTGGTAATATTCCTGTTGTCAATGTATATCAAGGAACCGCTGCAGTTTTCCATATTTCCGACAATACTTCTGATTACAACGCTATTTCGCCTGTCGTTGAATTTTTCAACTACCAGGCTGATATTGGGAAAGGGATATGCCGGAAAAGTTGTAAATGCTTTTGGCAACTTTGTAACCGGAAGCAATGCGGTGGTTGGGTTTATAATGTTTTTGATTCTTGTTGTAGTGCAGTTTATCGTAATTACTAAGGGCTCTGAAAGAGTTGCTGAGGTATCAGCAAGGTTCACTTTGGATGCAATGCCGGGAAAGCAGATGGCAATTGACGCAGATTTGAATTCCGGTTTAATAAACGAATTGGAGGCCAAGGAGAGAAGAAAAAAGATTCAGAAGGAAGCTGATTTCTACGGGGCAATGGATGGAGCCAGTAAGTTTGTAAAGGGTGATGCCATAGCAGGTGTTATTATTACTTTAATAAATATTACTGCCGGTTTTGCAATTGGAATGCTGCAGATGGATCTTTCATTCACAGAAGCTCTTTCAAAGTTTACCATTCTGACAATTGGAGACGGACTGGTAAGCCAGATTCCGGCACTGTTGATTTCAATAGCGGCGGGCATGGTTGTAACCAGAGCTGCCTCAGAGTCTGATCTTGGCACCGATATTATCACGCAGCTGCTTTCGGAGCCAAAGGTGCTTTATATTGCAGCAGGAGCATTATTGGTATTAGCTTTTACAGGGCTTCCTCCGATACCTAATATTATATTGTCGTTTTTTCTGGCATTTATGGGATATTCTTTGCATCGTACAATAAAAAGCACACAAAAGGAAGAGGAAATTAAAGCCCAGGATATAGAAGTTGAAGAAATCAGAAAGCCTGAAAATGTTATGACTCTGCTTCAGGTGGATCCTATTGAACTTGAATTTGGATATGGGATAATACCCCTGGCAGATATGAACCAGGGAGGAGATTTACTGGACAGGGTTGTTATGATAAGAAGACAGTGTGCCCTTGAACTTGGGCTGATCGTTCCGGTTATAAGACTAAGGGATAACATTCAGCTTAAGCCGAATGATTATATAATAAAAATAAAAGGCGTAGAGGTAGCCAGTGGAGAATTGATGTTTGATAATTACCTGGCAATGAATCCCGGTACCGCAGATGGCGAGCTGGATGGAATAAAAACAACTGAACCGGCTTTTGGACTGCCTGCAGTATGGATTAATGAGAGTCAGAAGGAGAGAGCTGAGATGATGGGTTATACAGTGGTAGATCCGCCTTCGGTAATTGCAACACACCTTACAGAAATTATCAAGAACCATGCCCACGAACTTCTCGGAAGGCAGGATGTGCAAAGGCTTGTTGATAACATAAAGGAAAGCTATCCTGCGCTGGTAGAAGATGTTTTGCCCAAAATGCTGAGTATTGGCGACATTCAGAAGGTTCTGGCCAATTTGCTCAAGGAAGGCATATCTATAAGGGACATGGTCACGATAATGGAAACCCTGGCAGATTATGCGCCCGTGACCAAGGATTCCGATATGCTTACGGAATATGTGAGGCAATCAATGAGGAGAAGTATTACAAGGCGTTTTATTACAGATATGCAGGTAAAAGTGATTACGTTGGATGCAATTCTTGAACAGACGATAATGGATTCACTGCAGCAAACTGAATACGGTTCTTATTTGAATATGGAGCCAGGTGCTGCACAGCGGATAATAACTAACCTCCTTAAAGAGCTTCAGAAATTTACATCTGCCGGGGAACAGCCCATAGTACTGGCGTCCCCAGTTGTAAGACTTTATTTCAAGAGGATGACCGAACAGGTTGCACCGGGACTTGTAGTATTGTCATATAATGAGTTGGATCCGTCGGTTGAGGTACAATCAGTAGGGGTGGTGAGTATATAATGAAAGTAAAAAGATATGTAGGGGAAACAGTCCAGGAAGCTATGCAGAAAGTAAAATCAGATTTGGGAAGGGATGCAATAATACTAAATACAAGAAAAATGAGAAGAAAGGGTTTGATGGGCTTTTTTGCAAAACCTCTTATTGAAGTTGTTGCGACCGTAGACAATGACATACTCTTAGGGGTCGGACCGGACAAACAGCAAGATGCCGGGCCGAAGGAGCACGATAGCAATCAAGAATACAATAGTGAAGCAGAAAATTTTATTAAAGAGCTGAATGAAAAAATGCAGGGGCAGAAAGTCGGCACACCAAAGAGCAAATCTGCGAAACTGGATGAATATGATGATAAGAAGCTTATACAACAGGACTTTTTGGAACTAAAAAACATGCTTAACAAGGTCTACGATGCTGTGAAAGTTGATTATGAGAATATCAAGCTTTCAGACAATGTCAGAAAATATCTGAAAGTCCTTGAAGATTCCGAGGTTGACAAGGTAATAATAAACGAAATTAAAGATAAGCTAATGGATACTCTGGACGATGAGAAGCAGCGGAGTGATGTAATTGTAAGGAATGCAATCTATAACATTTTATGCGGATATATGAAGGAACCGGAACCGTTTTCGTTTTCCAGGGGCAAAAAAGTCGTAATTGTAATAGGCCCAACAGGAGTAGGGAAAACTACTACTCTTGCTAAGCTGGCGGCAAATATGGTTCTTACAGAGAAAAAAAAGGTGGGGTTGATCACCTCAGATACATATAGAATAGCTGCAGTAGAGCAGCTTAAGACATATAGCGAGATAATAGGGGTGCCGCTATCCATAATATATACGCCGGGAGAAATTTCCAGCGCGATAGAAAAGTATGGAGATAAAGACCTGATACTTGTTGATACTGCAGGGAGGAGTCATAAGGATAAATATCAGCTTATGGAATTAAAGACCCTCATTAAATCAAGCATTGATTATGAAGTATATATGGTAATCAGCGCTACAACAAAATTCTCAGACTGCATAGAAATAATTAAGAATTATAGCTTTCTTGACGACTATAAGCTGCTTTTCACCAAGCTTGATGAAACCTCAGCCTTTGGAGTCATATTAAATGTTGCTTATATTACAAAAAAGCCTGTATCATATATCACTACCGGGCAAAGTGTTCCTGATGACATTGAAATTGCAGATAACGGTAAAATAATAAACTGTGTATTGGGAGATAAGCTATATGAAAGATCAAGCTGAGAGATTAAGAGAGATTATAGATAGCATTAAAAATTATAAGGATGATGAGAAAAGCGCCGGGGTTCTTACTGAAAAGCCTGGTTCAAGGGTTATAGCTGTTACAAGCGGCAAAGGCGGCGTAGGAAAGACTAATTTTACCGTTAATTTAGCTATTAAATTTGCACAAAACGGGTTAAGGGTGGTAATAATTGATGCGGACCTAGGTTTGGCAAATGTTGATGTTGTTATGGGCAAAATGTCCAGGTATAATCTTTCGGATGTGATAAACAGCAATAAAGACATACTTGAGATACTTGAGGAAGGATACGAAGGAGTAAAATTTGTATCAGGGGGTTCAGGGGTTCAGGAATTAGTGAAGCTGAATAAAACACAACTGGTAGATCTGCTGATGAAGCTTGGGAAGCTGGACGAGGAGGCTGATATAATATTAATAGACACAGGAGCAGGACTCTCTGAGAATGTTATTAGTTTTGTCCATGCGGCAAAAGAAGTTATATTATTGACCACACCGGAGCCTACCTCAATAACGGATGCATATGCACTGATAAAGACTATTACTCAGCGGGATAAGGCAAAGATGATAAAGGTAGTAGTAAATAGAGCTGATAGCGCGGCCGAGGCTTTTAACATACTGGACAAACTTAACATTGTAACACAGAAGTTTCTCGGGGTTAGACTGCAGAAACTCGGTTACATACTGAATGATGCAAGTGTGGCAAGGGCAGTGAAAATTCAGCAGCCTTTTGTTATAAGCTTTAATAGAAGCGAGGCTTCAAGAAATCTTAATGACATTGCTTTGACGCTTATGGAAAACAAAGAATTCAGTTCGGTTTCAGTCTCAGGAATAAAAATGTTCATAAACAAGCTTACCAGCTTATTCAATTAGTCGCAATACAATTTAAGTCAATATAGTTGCTATATACAGGAATTAATCAGGAAATTCGGTCATCTAACGCTTGCATTATTTAATCATAAGGAGAATTGTTATGCTGGATTTGGGAAAGTACTTTTCAGCAGGTGAGATAATTGAAATGAACTATATCGATGCGGGAGGCCATATTAATAAATACAGAAGCCAGGTAGTGGAAGTTCATGAAAATGGGTTTATCGATACATTAATACCAATACACAAAAGACGCGATATTTATTTGAGGAAGGACGCAGTTTTAAAGTTGATTGTAGGAAAAGAAGAAGCAATTTATGAATTAAAGGCGGCAGTATCTGAAAAGCTTTTTGGGAGAATACCCCTCTTGAGACTTAAAGTATTTCCTGAAGTGAGAAAAATACAAAGGAGGGATTTTTATAGGTTGAGGATATTGAGGGACATTGGAGTCAGGCTTGTAAAGGATGTCAAAGGAGAAGAATCAGACAAATATACATGCAGCTTGATTGATATTAGTGTCGGGGGGCTATTATTCAGTTCCCGCAAAGAATTCAATGAAAATGACAAGCTGGAAATATCCCTTAATCTAAATAACAAAAAA
>ERZ795058.2943-NODE-2943-length-18789-cov-14.723978_pt1 | contig 18789 bp, 18 predicted proteins | sample MGYA00375142_ERZ795058 | MGnify/ENA primary metagenome ERZ795058 (study PRJEB30187, sample SAMN05720210) | activated sludge metagenome | isolation source: anaerobic digester from wastewater treatment plant | place: Japan | collected 2015-04-20 ... | reverse complement strand
TCGACCGGGCCATCGGCGACAAGAGCGGGGAGTGGTTCGTGAAAAAAGGCAAGGAATTACGGGAGATTACGAATTTCACGGGTGCGGCGGCGGCCGGACCGGCACCAGGAAACGGCACGGCGGGCTTCGCCGGCCCCCCCGGCGGCAGCGAAGCAGCGCGCCTCGACGCCTACGACCCGACGATCTTTATCTTCGATGCCTACCCGGGGGGGATAGGCTTTTCCGAGCTCCTTTACGGCCAGCACGAAGACCTGCTCGCCGCCGTCCGCCACCTCCTCCGGAGCTGCCCCTGCACCCACGGCTGCCCCTCCTGCGTCGGTCCGACCCTGGAGGTGGGCCCTACCGCCAAGGAGGTGGCCCTGGCCATCCTGGATCGGTTGTAGGTCCGCGCCCAAAATCTCTTTTTTCCTCGTTGACTTCCCCCGACAATCGCCCTAACATGCAAATTATTAATCTCCGGTGATGAAAAAGTAAGAAAACACGGCGATGAAGGTCATCTGACGCCATCGCGACAGCGGCAGGCGGCACCGAACTCCATCCGGAGCAGCGGGGACCGCAAGCCGGGCAAAAGGCAGGGGGGCAGGGCATGACGGCCAGGACATCATTTCCGGCATCTGGCGGGAACCGTCTTCCGGGATATTCCACCCCGGACGCCGGTGCCCTGCTTCACGGCCACAAGGAAAAGATCCCTTTTCCCGTCAGTCCGGTCATCCACTCCGCCCTGCGGGCCATTTATGCCGGCGGCCCGAAACTGAAATGGCAGGCGGACCGCAACGGCCGTCCCTTCTATTCATATGTCACCAAAGCGGGGGACATCACCTTTTTCTGCGAGCCACCACCCGATTATTCCCGCCGTTTTCATCCGACCATCGCCATGTATTACACCCCGCGCCTCGGCTTCATCTATGCCGGCAGCCTGCGGGACAAGGTGCGGAACCTCTCCGTGGAGACCGCCGACGTGCTTCTCATCCTCATGTCCTACGTCGCCCGGCTCGCCGATCCGCGAACCGGGATCGCCCGGATCACCCTCGAAGAAATGGCGGCGATGCGGGATGTCCACCTCCGCCGGGGGCGCTCGCAAAACCTATACGCCGCTCTCAAGGAAGAGGTGCTGCGCATTGCCGACCTGCGCCTGTCCATGACCTGGAAGGATTACCGGACCGGCGGCGGCGTGGCCTTCGGCAAAGAACGGCCGGACCGGCTGCTCGATATCCTGGACGTGGAATATGAGCAGCAGGACCGTCCCGGGACGGCCTTCCGCTTCCGCTGCGGGCAGGCCCTGTCGCATTTCCTCGACGCCGCGGGTTTGTTCTGGATCGGCTATTACAGCCGTTCCCTTCTCCATCTGAGCCCTTATCATGAAGTCTTTACCAAAAAGGTAGGGACATACTGGACCCTCATCGGCACCATTGCCGGGAAAAAAGGCGGACTGCCCCGCGCCACCCCCCGAACGATCCTCGACTTCTGCGGTGATGACGTGCATGGGCGCAATCCCGGCTACACCGTCGATGCCTTCTTCAAGGCCCACGAACGTCTGCGGGAAATCGGGGTCATTGCCGACGATGATCTGCGGGAACCCGTAAGCCGGACACGGGGATACATGCAGGCGTGGCTGGAAGACCCGATTACCGTCCGGCTTTCCGAGCGATTGTGGAAACCGGCGCCGCGGTTTCACGAAAGGAAGCCGTCCAGATCAGACCGTCGGTTCCCATTCCGCTCGCAGGAGTTCCGGGATCGCGAGGAGGTTCCCCGGGACGTCGCCGCCCTGTGGGCCGATCCTATGGTCTTGAAAAGGCTACGCGCCCGCTTCTATCTTCGCCAGGAAGACCTGTCCCGGGCCGTCGGGATCTCCCGCCAAACCCTGTCGCGCTACGAACGGGGGATATGCGGGATTCCCCCCGCCTGCGCGGACAAGATATTGACTTTTTTGCATAAAAAAGTCGGACGGGACTGGGAACAATAACCTGCGGACTTACCTATCCCCCGTTTTTGAGGCACCCATCCCCTAAGAATGCACCGGCAACAGCGCCGGCGAGCTAATATTCACGTATCTTGTCCGCCTGTTAACTTCACTAATAAAAATTAACCGCCGGCAGGCTGAAAACGGCACGGTGTTATCATCGCTCCCAAAATCGACCGCCGGATCTCGCCAACAGGGAGGAAAACAATCATGAAGGCAACGACAAGAATTACGGTCCTGCAGCGGCAACTCACCGTCCAGGGATGGGGAGGTGCCCTGATTGCCTATTCCCGCAACATCCTTTACTATACCGGCACCGCCCAGCCCGCCTGGCTCGTCGTATTGCCGGACGATTACATGCTTTATGTCCGGAGCGGCATGGATTTCGCCCGCCGGGAGGTGTTCATCCCGCCGGAGAGGGTGCAGGAGGAGAGAAGCCTCGAGAAGATAGCGGCCTCTCTGAAGGCGAAACTGCCGCCCGGCGGCGGAAGGATCGGCATCGAGACGGACATCCTCACCGCAACGCAATACCTGTCTATCGGCGAGCTTTTCCGCGGTTACACCTTCGCCAACATCTCGCCGCTTCTCCTCGCCCAGCGTCAGGTCAAAGACGCCGAAGAAGTGGCGCTGCTCCGGGAGGCATGCCGGACCATCCATGCCGGTCATGAGGCGGTCCTGGCGACCCTGCGGGCCAGCGTCACAGAGTTGGAACTGGCCGCTGCCGTGGAAAACGCCCATCGCCTGGCGGGCCATGAGGGCGTTTTCTTCATCCGCCAGCCGGATTTCTTCATGAGCCGCGGCCCCATCGGCTCCGGACCCAACCTGCTCCGCAACAGCGGCGTTGTTTACACCATCACCGGCGTGGGCTTGAGTCCTGCCGTCCCGGCGGGTCCTTCCCGACGGGAAATCAGCGCCGGCGACATCGTCATGGTGGACATCCCCGTCCTCGTCCAGGGCTATCATGCCGACCAGACCCGGACCTACTGCGTGGGAAAGGCGAAAGAAGAAATAATTTCTCTTTACGAAGACTTGCAGATCATCGCCGATCATCTCATCGCCCGCATCCGGCCCGGCATCTCCTGCCGGGACATCTACCGCCTCGCAGTGGAAAAAGCCGCCGCCCTGGGAAGGCAGGAGGAATTCCAGCACTTCGGCGGCGGCCGTCACTCCCGGTTGATCGGCCACGGCATCGGCCTGGAGTTAAACGAACCTCCCATCCCCTCCGAATATGACAATTCCCCGGTGGGGGAAGGCTATGTCATCGCCCTGGATCTACATATGCTGGACGAGCGACTGGGGGTGGTCAAACTGGAGGACATGATCCTGATCGGGGAGGGGGGCAACGAAATCCTGACGATCAGCCCCCGGAAACTCTTTGAAGTGTGAAAAAGGAGGTGTTTTTATGTACTTTGCAGCGGAGGTGCTGGAAAAATCCAGTACGATGAGGCAGAAGTGGGAGGACGAGGTCCGCAGGGTCGTCGCCAAGAATCCCGATCAGAAACCGCGCTGGTCCACCGTGTCCGATCTGGAAATCAGGCGTCTCTACGGTCCAGAGGAAATCGAGCAGATGGATTTCGAACGGGACATCGGTTATCCGGGCCAGTTCCCGTATCTGAGAGGCAACCAGCCCACGGGTTATCGCGGAAAATACTGGACCTTCCGGATGTTCTCCGGGATGGGGGATGCCAAGACGACCAACGAACGCTGGCACCTGCTGCTGAAGGAAGGGCAGACCGGCCTCAGCACGGCCTTCGATTTTCCCACGTTGATGGGTTACGACACCGACTCACCCAAAGCCAGGGGGGAATGCGGGAAGTGCGGCGTCGCCATCGATACCCTGGAAGATTTCATGCAGTTGGTGGATGGGATCCCCATGGACCGGGTGACGACGTCCATGACGATCAATCCGCCGGCGACGGCCCTGTGGGCGATGTACTGCGCGGCGGCGGAGCTCAAGGGGATTCCCCTGACGAAGATTGGGGGGACGATCCAGAACGACATGCTGAAGGAATTCATCGCCCAGAAGACCCTGATGTGTCCGCCCGATCCCTCGGTGAAGCTGATCAGCGACACGGTGGAATTCGGGACGAAGTACGTACCCCGGTGGAACACCATCAGCATCAGCGGGTACCATATCCGGGAGGCGGGGGCGACGGCGGTGCAGGAGCTGGCCTTTACGCTTCGGGACGGGATGGAATACGTGGAGGACGTGATCCGCCGCAAGGGGCTGGATGTGGATGAATTCGCCCCGCGCCTTTCTTTCTTCTTCAATTCCCACATTGATTTCTTCGAAGAGATTGCCAAACTGCGGGCGGCGCGGCGGATCTGGGCGAAGGCGATGCGGGACCGCTATAAATCCAAGGATCCCCGTTCCTGGTGGATGCGTTTCCACACCCAGACGGCGGGCTGTTCCCTCACGGCGCAGCAGCCTTACAACAATGTCGTCCGGACGGCGACGGAGGCCCTGGCGGCGGTGCTGGGCGGGACCCAGTCGCTGCATACGAACTCCCTGGACGAGGTCCTCTGTCTGCCTTCGGACCATGCGGTGCAGATCGCGCTCCGGACCCAGCAGATCATTGCGGAGGAGACCGGGGCGGCCAATACCATCGATCCCCTGGCCGGGTCCTACTTTGTCGAGGCCCTGACCAACGAGATGGAGGAGAAGGCCTGGGAATACATCCACAAGATCGACGAGATGGGGGGCATGGTGGCGGCCATCGAGAAGGGCTTCCCCCAGTTGGAGATCTCCGATGCCTCCTATCTGTACCAGCGGCAGATCGACGCCAGTGAGAAGATCATGATCGGCATCAACAAGTACGTCTCCGCCGAGGCGACCCCCATTCCCTTAGTCGAGATCGACGATTCCGTGGAACTCCAGCAGATCGACCGTCTCCAGGCCGTGCGCCGGAAACGGGACAACAAGGCCGTGAAGAAGGCCCTGGATGACATCAAGGCCGCTTGCAAGAAAGGGGACAACGTCATGCCCTACTGCATCGAGGCGGTGAAGAGCCTGGCCTCCGTCCAGGAGATCTGCGACGTCTATCGGGAAGTTTACGGTGAATACCGGGATCCGGGATTGTACTAAGAGAACGACTTGAGGAGGGAAATTCGCTATGGCAGAGAAGAAGATCCGCGTAATGGTTGCCAAACCCGGTCTGGACGGTCACGATCGCGGCGCCAGGGTCCTGGCCCGCTGTTTCCGTGACGCCGGCTTCGAGGTCATTTATACCGGCTGTCACCAGACGCCGGAACAGATCGCTTCCGCGGCGATCCAGGAAGATGTGGACGTAGTGGGGCTGAGCTGCCTGTCCGGGGCCCATCGTTATCTGTTCCCCGCCGTCGCCAAGCTCCTGAAGGAGCAAGGCGCCGACGACATCACCGTCGTGGGCGGTGGGATTATTCCGGAACAGGATTTCCAGATGCTATATGACGCCGGTCTCAAGGCGATCTGGGTACCCGGCGCGACCCTGGACAGCATCGTGGATTGGTTCAGAACGAATGTACAGCCAAGGAATTGATATCATGGAAAAAGTGAAAAAAATTAGAGGCGGGGACGTCCGAACGGCATCCCGTCTCATACGTAACCTGGAAGATGGGATGATCGAAGCGCGATCCACCATCAAACACATCTTTCCCCTAACCGGCCGGGCTCATGTCATCGGTCTGACCGGTTCGCCGGGGGCGGGGAAGAGCACCCTCGTCGATGGCCTGGTGGAGTCCTTCCGTAAGAAGGAAAAAACCGTGGGCGTCCTGGCCGTGGATCCGACCAGCCCTTTCACCGGCGGGGCGATCCTGGGCGACCGGATCCGCATGCAGCGCCATGCGGAGGATCCGGGGGTTTTCGTCCGCTCCCTGGCGACCCGGGGGGCCCTGGGGGGGCTGGCCAAGGCCGTGGGCGACGCCATTCACATCCTCGACGTCATGGGTAAAGACAAGGTGATCGTGGAGACTGTCGGCACGGGCCAGCAGGAAGTGGACATCATCAACCATTCCCATACGGTCCTCGTGGTCCTGATTCCGGGGATGGGCGACGAGATCCAGGCCATCAAGGCCGGTATCATGGAGATTGCCGACATCTTCGTTATCAACAAGGCCGACCGGGAAGGCTCCTCCAAGCTGCGGCGGGAGATCATGGCCATGCTCGACATGGCACCGCCGGAGACCTTTGCGGCGGGCTGGCGCCCCCCCATCATCAGGGTGGAAAACGCCTTCGAACCGGATGGTTTCGGCAAGAGCCTGGAGGAACTGTCGGCGACGATAGAAAAACACTACCAGCATCTCGTTCAGCACAATCTCATCGGATCCCGGGTCCGCCGGAAGGCGGTGGTGGAGCTCAACGAGGCGATCCGGAACAGCGTCCTGGAGCCTGTTCTGAACCGCCTCGTGCAGAACGGCGAGATCGAAGGGATGATCCAGAAACTGATCAACAAGGAGACGGATCCCTACACCCTCGCCGAAGATGTGGCGCGACGTTATCTCAAGGAATGCAGTGGTTAAATTTGTTTTGAGCGGCGGTAAAAGCCCGGGATGATGAACCTCATCCCGGGCTTTCATCTGGACCACAATCATCGTCCGATCAGGATAGGGGAGAGACAGTGGCGGCGGACAATATAATCGAAGCGACCCTGGCAAAGTTCAACCGGGGCATTGTAATGGTCATTACCGGCAATGGTAAGGGAAAGACGACGGCCGCCGTAGGACAGGCTCTCCGCGCCCTGGGTCATGGGCGCAAGGTTTTCATGATCCAGTTCATGAAGGGCAAAAAGTACGGCGAAGTCCTGGCCGCCGAGCGTTGTCTGCCCGAATTCACCATCCGCCCCAGCGGTCTGGACAGTTTCGTCATGCGGGATAACCCGGCGCCCATCGACCGGGAACTGGCTCAGGCGGGACTGGAGATGGCCCGGCAGGTGGTTGCCGCCGGGGAGCATGAACTGGTCATCCTCGACGAGATCAACGTCGCCCTGGATTTCAAGTTGATCAATCTGGAGGACGTCATCGCCGTGGTGGCCAATAAACCGCCGGCGGTGGATCTCATCCTCACGGGACGGTACGCCCCCCCGGAGATTGTCGCTCTGGCCGATACGGTAAGCGAGATTCAGGAGATAAAACATCACTACGCCAAGGGGATCAAGGAACGGGCCGGGATGGAGTTTTAAGCCCCGCCACTCTTTAATTCCGGGGGAAAGCGGTGATTTTTGAACAAGAATCACCTTCGGTGATTTGAGAGCGGGTTCGCAGTGAACCTTAACGGGCATCCATCCCGGCCGTGCTGACCTTTCCGGAGACGCCGAAATCCGGGGCGTCATCGGAGTGAAAGACGTTCATCCGACAGCGGCGTCGGTTGAGATGCCTAATAACTGGGAAGATGCAGAACACCAGCGACGCGACGCAAAAGATCGCTTCCCTAATCGCATTCCTCAAAGAACAGGGGGCGACGGCCGCCCTGCCTCTGGCGGTGGACCGGATCGTCGTTGACGAGCGGGTCCGACTGAAGTGCCGGGTGCCCATCTGCGACAGTTTTCACAAGAACCTCATGTGTCCCCCCTTTGTCATGTCCGTGACGGAATTCCGGGAAGCTCTGAGCCGTTACCAGGAGGCCGTTGTCCTCCAAGTGGCGAAAGAGATTGCTGGCCTGGACGGCTGCCGGCCCCATGAGGATGTGTATGCCCCGGCGGGAAGGCTTCACGAACTGGTCAACCGGGGAGAAAAGGAGGCCTTTCTGACCGGTTTTCGCTTCGCCGCCGGGTTGATCGGCGGCTGCTGCCGTCTCTGTCCGGTCTGTGTGGCCGTGGAAGGCGGGATGCATTGCCGTTTTCCCTTTCAGGCCCGCCCTTCCCTGGAGGCCATGGGGATCGACGTGGTGGCTACACTAAAGAACGTAGGCTTGTCCCTTGCCTTTCCCGTCCAAGGACGGGTGACCTGGACGGGCTTGATCCTTTTGAGGTAAAGTCGGTATTGGCAGCGGAGCAATGAGCAACGGTCAACAAAGGTGTTATTGAATAACGGCGGCAATACCGGATGGCGTGGCGGTGGAGGCCGTGGGGCCGGGTCAAAAAAAAGAAGACCGCCGATTGTTGATGAACCGGGCCGCCGAAACGGGACTTTCATTTGTACAAAAGGGTTTTAACATAAATAAGGAGGAGAATCGGGCAATGGCAATCTTGAAGGAAGCGGGGATACCCATCGGCCGCATGTTGTTCATCCCCAAGGAAGGCAATCTGACCCGGAACGATCTGGAGATCGAATCCACCGGCCAGTATCAGTTCCTGGAACGACCGGACTGTTTTGTCGTGAAAAATGCCGAATGCTGCCGGAGTATTTCGGTCAAGGTCAAAACCAAAGAGTCATAACCGGAGGGAAAAAGGGATGCGGGTAAGATAGCCCCCAGGCGTGATCATAATCGGCCCCCCTTTTTCCATGTGGAAATTACGGTCGAAAGGTGATCATTTGTTTAATCTCTCAGGGTGAATTCCCCGAAGCTTGCTTCGTTCCTTGAAGTTTTGATACCTCGCAGCTTGCTGCGAGGAGATTCATTCAAGGGGTCAACCGGCCATCCCGTCTGGGATGGCCGGTTGACAATGGAATTTTCCCGTTCTATTTTCACTTTATCGACGCTACGGTTCCAGCGTGCGAATGGTGCGTTAGTTCTTAGTTGGAGCAACCTGCTCCACCTGCGGTGCCTCAAGTGGGTTTGTCGGACTGATCGGCGGCGGGATCCTTGAGATTCTCCACGTTTTTTCCGAAGGGCTTGGAGGCTGCCTCGTTATAATCAGCCAGGCAAAGCTCCGCGGCGATTTCCGCCGCATCGGTGATGATCTCCCGGCAGTGCAGGGCATGGTCCCGGCAGAGCCAACTGTCGTGCCATGGCGAGGTCAACTCCCGACACAGGGTATTGCCGTACTTGTCGGAGAACTTGATCGGGATCTGATTGAAGAGACGGTAGGCCCCGGGCTTTCCGTAGAGCTGGTTCACCGCCTTTTTTACCACCTCTTTGCCCTCTCCCTCCGGCAGGCCGCCGCGGCCGTGGACGCATCCTACAGCGATAATCGCCCCGGTGATGGCGCCGCAGGTGTCGCCGTAGAGACCGACGCCGCCGCCGAACCCCGTGGCCACCTTCTTCACTTCCGGTGGCAGACCGGTGTCGATTTCTCCGGTCACCGCTTCGACGATGCACTCCGCACAATTGTAACCCAGGGTAAAATTCTTCCTGGCCCGTTGCTTGATGGCTGCGATCTTTTCTTCCTTCGACATGATTCCCTCCTATCATGGAATATATTCGTCTTTCTTTGCCCCCGTGTGGGACAGGAAAGATCATTGCTGAGTGGTCGTCTGCTTTTTAGTTTCTTTTGGGCTACTTTTCTTGCTGGAATCTTTCTTGGTAACCGGGTTTTGGAGGGAGTAGCCCGCCTCTTTTGCCTTGTAACCCCCATAGGCGCCAGCGCCGGCCGCCGCTGCATACCAGCACCCCGTCAAACCGGGAAGTAAAAATAAGGCAATCATAAACAGAAACAATTTTTTAAGGATAATCATGGCATTCTCTCTATCGAAGCTTGATCCGGTCGCTTTTGCTCGACAGTCACCTTTACCGCGGTATTCTCTGCAACCCCGGCGTGAAAATGTCAAGAATTTTTGTTCCGTAACGCCCACCTGACCTGGCGGCAGATGCCCCGGATGATCTTGACGTCCCGGGAAAAAAGTCCCGTCCGGGACAGCAGCCGCCGGATGTGCATGAGCCAGTAATCCGGATTCTGAGGATTGAGGAAGCCGATTTCCATCAACACCTCCTTGACCTGTTCGTACATCCCCTCGATTTCCCGGGAAGAGGCGAGCTTTGGGGTGAAAACACTTTTTCTCTCTGCTGCGGCGAGGGATATCTCGTAACAGAGAATCATCACCGCATGAGAAAGATTGATGGATTTGAGTTTTTCCGACACCGGGATGGCCACGACGGAGTGACAATAACGAAGATCGCTGTTGCTCAAGCCTTTGTCTTCGGCGCCGAAGAGGAGGGCCACCTCATTGCGCCGGGATAACTCCGCCAGGGAAGGCGATATCTCCCGCGGGGAGAGGACGGGACCCCGGGCGGACCCGAGCCGGGAGGTAGTGCCGACAATGTATTGAAACGGGGCGAGGGCGTCGCCGAGGCGATCATGATAGCCGATCCGATCCACGATGTCCGCGGCGAAATGGGTGGACATGATCTTCATCTCCGCTGGGGAGAAAGGGCCCGCTTCGGAGATGATGAGTTTGCCCATTCCCATATTCTTCAGACAGCGTGCCGTGGAGCCGATGTTGCCCGGATACTTGGGTTTATGGAGGACGACGGTGAAATTGTCCAGATGTGTGGAAATCATTACCCTTACAACCTACGATGATTTGTCGTCTTTTGTCAACCCGTCATCTTCGGCGGGACCGCGAATGATCCGTTGCCCCATCATGGAATCACGGTAGAACGGACCTTGATGACTGCATTGACTATAATATGTCATCCTCATAAACGCCTCGATATCGGCCATCAATTCCGGGCGGTGCATATACCTGTTGGAGGGACAGACGATGATTTCTGCCCGGGGAAGCCGCGCCGCTATGAGACGGATATTGGTTGCGGAGTGCAACTTGTCCGTGGGGGCGTAAGCAAGGGCAACGGGTATCCGCACCGTTTCCAGATGCGGCCAGACCTCGTAGCGGCCGTCGATGGCCGCCTGGGCCGATAGTTTGATCCGCTGGGGATGGGCGGCCTGCAGCGTTTCCGTGTAACGCTGCATCTGTTCCGGTTCGTTCTTCACATCGACCATGAAGTTCCTCACGTACCAAAGGACGATATGCTTGAGTCCGTGATACAGGAATGCCGGCAGCGTAAGCATCCAGCGGATATGCCAGGGCGCCGGGAAGTCGCTGTTGGGGGCGATCAGGAAGGCGGCCCCCGCGGTCAGTTCTCCCCCCTTCAGGGCCTCCAGCAGGGCCGTTGCCCCCAGGGAGCTGCCGATGACGGTGGTGTTTGACACGGCAATCTCCAGTTGGCGACTAACGCTGATCAGGTCCGCCGCAATCCGGCCGATGCTGAAATCCTCCGGTTGCAGGTCCTTCTTCTCGATGCGGGCCGATCTCTTTTCTCGTGTTTCGATATAATAAACGGGCCTGACGGCGGCCATGACCTTCAACAGGGGCGCCCATCCCGATACGGCGGATACCCAGCCGGCTACGAAGATTATGGGTGCCTCACTGACGGGTCGTTGGGGCCGCCAGGTCATAACCCGGATGCTCACGTCCCTTTCTACGCAAACGGAAACATCCATGAACACTGCACCGGGGGGAGCGACAGGATCGGCAGGGTGGCCGGCCATATTCGTTTCCTTTATCGTCACGACCTCCTCCCGCGCCATTCGACCGGCAGCTCTGATCGCCCTGCCGGTCCCCCTCCCTCATGACTGCTTGCTATGGAGGTTAGGGTTTCAGCCTGTATAATAAGGTCCCGGGAAACGTGTACCGTCGCCGATCATAATGGTCCTGGAATAGACGCCGCTTACTATCGTTAGATGCATTCCTCCAGCGGCAGGGTAAACGCCCGGAACCCGGAGCCGGGATACTCCGCTCTGAGGCCCCGAATGACCTCGAGAAGACGGGGAATCTCCTCGTCCTGCACGGCCATGAATATGCTGTTGTTTTTTCCGGGTGAATAATGGGTGCCCAACTTTGCCTCCGACTCCTCGCCCCGTCCCGTAACCCCATGCACTTTCGTATATTTTCCAAACCCGGCTTCCATGAACGTTTTGCTGATGCGTTCATCGAAGTAGTCCGCATAAACGACAAGAAACATTTTCATGATGTCGGCCTCCTTTTATCGGAAAATACAATCCTAAGTGCCCGATTTAACTTGCAACGATTTCCTCCCCTTCAAGGGGGGGGTTATAAGGGGGATGGGTCTCGCACTTTCATCCCCCTTTGCTACGGAGTACAGTCTTGCACGTTTCAACACCCTTAATGACGGCGTACCGTCATGAGGGCTTCATCCCTCTCCGCAACAACAGGCCGTCATGAGCATCCCCGCTTCCGGTTTATACCAAGGGAATATGCCGTCAGTCCTTGAAGACCGCCCCAGTGCTGGCCGATGTCACCAGTTTGGCGTAGCGGGCCAGGTAGCCGGTAGTGATGGCGGGTGCCTTGGGCTTCCATTCCTTCTTCCGTTTTTTGAACTCCTCCGGCGTAACCTTGAGGGTTATTTTCTTTTTGGGGATATCGATGGCGATGATGTCCCCCTCCTGGACCAGAGCGATGGGGCCGCCATCCGCCGCCTCCGGGGAGATGTGCCCGATGGCGGCGCCGCGGGTGCCGCCGCTGAAGCGGCCGTCGGTGAGGAGGGCCACGGTGGTGTCGAGGCCCATGCCGGCGATAGCCGAGGTGGGTCCCAGCATCTCCCGCATCCCCGGGCCGCCTTTGGGGCCTTCATAGCGGATGACCACAATGTCCCCCGCCTTGATCTTGCCGCCGAGGATGGCCTGGATGGCGTCGTCTTCCGCATCGAAGACCCGGGCCCGGCCCTCGTTGACCAGCATGTTTTCCGCCACCGCGGACTGCTTGACGACGCAGCCTTCCGGGGCGATATTTCCCTTGAGGATGGCCAAACCGCCTTCCTTGATATAGGGATTGTCGAGAGACCGGATCACTTCGGCATCGAGAACTTCCGCCATCTTGATGTTTTCGCCGACGGGCTTGCCGGTGACGGTGAGGGCCTGCTCATCGATGACGCCCAGGGGGTGGATGCGTTTCATGAGGGCCTGGATGCCGCCGGCCGCGTCGAAGTCCTCGATATGATGCACCCCCGCCGGACTGAGCTTGCAGAGGTTCGGGGTCTTCTTGCTGATCTCGTTGAAGAGGCCGAGATCCAGATCGATGCCCGCCTCGTGGGCGATGGCGGGGATGTGGAGGACCGTGTTGGTGGAGCAGCCCAGGGCCATATCCACGGCGATGGCGTTCTTGAAGGCGGCGAGGGTGGCGATGTCCCGGGGTTTGATGTCTTTCTTCAGGAGCTGCATGATCTTCATGCCCGCCTCTTTGGCCAGGCGGCGCCGGGCAGCGTGGACGGCCAGGACCGTCCCGTTGCCCGGCAGGCCGAGGCCGAGGGCCTCGGTTACGCAGTTCATGGAATTGGCGGTGTACATTCCGGAGCACGAGCCGCAGCCGGGACAGGCGCAATCTTCGATGGCGTTCAATTCCTTTTGGGAAATCTTCCCGGCTTTGACCTTTCCCACGCCCTCGAAGACGCTGATGAGGTCGATGGGCTTGCCTTTGAGCTTGCCCGCCAGCATGGGGCCACCGCTGACGAAGATTGCGGGGATATTCAGGCGCAGGGCGGCCATGAGCATCCCGGGGATGATCTTGTCACAGTTGGGGATCATCACCAGGGCGTCGAAGGGGTGGGCCATGGCCATGGATTCGACGGAATCGGCGATGAGTTCCCGGGTGGCCAGAGAGTATTTCATCCCCGTGTGCCCCATGGCGATCCCGTCGCAAACCCCGATGGCCGGAAACTCCACCGGCGTCCCGCCGGCGAGCCGAATCCCCGCCTTGACGTCGTCGGCGATGATCCGCAGGTGGATGTGGCCAGGGATGATTTCGTTGGCGGAGTTGACGACGCCGATGATCGGCCGCCCGATCTCTTCGTTCGTATATCCCATGGCCTTGAACAGGGAGCGGTGGGGCGCCCGCTCCAGGCCCTTCTTCATCAAGTCGCTGCGCATGTGTCCCTCCTTGTATAAATACTTTTAATTGTTGAATATTTATTTATGCCTTTGTAAGTCCATTCCCACCCCGACCCTCCCCTTGAAGGGGAGGGAGCGACATGGGCGATTATATTGCCGTTGCCATTGCCTGCTTGCTTCCGAAGCAGTTGCATAAGAGCGGTGACGGGGGTATCTTCTCTTCCCGGATCTACTTCTTCCGGCGCTCCGGACGAAGGGCCCGGAGGGTGGCGCCGGCCTGCCACATCTCGCTGTTCTTCATCAGATCCAGCTCCTTTTGGAGCGTGTCGCGATAATTGGCGGCGGCACCGGCCTTCAGGACGATCTCCGTCTCTTTCCCCGCGGCCACGCGGTCGTAGAGTTCCGTGAAGACCGGGGCGACGGCGTCGCGGAAGCGATTCTTCCAGTCCAGGGCGCCCCTCTGTGCGGTGGTGCTGCAATTGGCGTACATCCAGTCCATGCCGTTCTGGGCCACCAAGGGCATGAGGCTCTGGGTGAGCTCCTCTACTGTTTCGTTGAAGGCCTCGCTGGGGCTGTGACCCCGTTTCCGCAGTTCGTTGTACTGGGCCTCCAGGACCCCGGCCAGGCAGCCCATGAGGACGCCACGCTCACCGGTGAGGTCGCTGTAAACCTCCATTTCGAAGGTGGTGGGAAAGAGATAGCCGGAACCGATGGCCACGCCGGTGGCCAGGGCCCGTTTCCGGGCCCGCCCCGTGGCGTCCTGGAAGACGGCAAAACTGGAATTGATGCCGCTACCGGCAAGGAAGTTGTCCCGCACCGTCCTTCCCGCGCCCTTGGGGGCGACAAGGATCACGTCGATGTCCGGGGGTGGGATCACACCGGTCTGTTCCTTGTAAACGATGGAAAAGCCGTGAGAAAAATAAAGGGCCTTGCCCTTGGTCAGATGCGACTTCAATTCCGGCCAGATGGCCTTCTGCTGGGCGTCGGAGAGGAGATACTGGATAATCGTCCCCCGCGCCGCCGCCTCCATGGGCGGAAAGAGGGTCTTGCCGGGGACGAAACCTTCGTCGATCGCCTTCTGCCAGTTGTAGTCCCCCTCACCGACGATGACGTTGATGCCGTTGTCTTTCATGTTCAGTGCCTGGCCCCGTCCCTGAACCCCATAACCGATGATGGCCACGGTCTCGCCCTTGAGGGCTTCCCGGGCCATGTCCAGGGTAAATTCCTCCGCGGTGATCACATCTTCAATGACCCCGCCAATGTTCAACTTTGCCATAACCGTCTCCTCCTTATTCCTTTAATTCTGACGTTCCAGGGAAATGATCCCCGTCCGGGCCATATCATCAATGCCCAGAGGTTTCAAGCTCGCCGCGGCCTTTTCGATCAGCGACCGATCGCCGGTTATCTCGATGACGCAGTTGTCGCCGTTCATCGTCACCACCCGGCCGTTGAAGGTGTCGATGATCAGGGCCAGGTATCCCTTGTTCGTATCGGAGAGTTTCATACGGACCAGCATGAGTTCCCGGGTTACCGATTCCACCTTGGTCAGGTCCGTCACCTTATGGACGTCGATGAGTTTGATGAGCTGTTTTTCGATCTTGGTTATCGTCGTCTTATCCTGGATCGTCGTGAGGATAATCTTGGAATAGGCGGGATCTAAAGTCGCGTCCACGCACAGGGTCTCGATGTTGTAGCCCCGGCCGCCCAGGATGCCAGCCACCCGGGCCAGGACATCAGGTTTGTTGCTGACGAGCAGTGCCAAAGTGTATTCTTTCTTCTCCATAATCTAAATGTTTCCTCCTGTTAAATTATATTTCAGTTTGCCATCTCCCGGCCAAGGGCCATTTCATGAATCGGGCCGCCGGGGCGCACCATGGGATAGACGCATTCCTCCCGGCAAATCCGGAAGTCCATGAGCGCCGGCCCGGGGGCCTCCAGACCCTGCTTCAGAACCGCTTCCACCTCGTCGGGTCTGGTCGCCCGGAGTCCCAGCCATCCGTAAGCCTCGGCGAGTTTCAGAAAATCGGGCTGATAGGTCATGTCCGTGTGGGAATAGCGCTTGCCGTAGAAGAGCTGCTGCCACTGGCGGACCATGCCCAGATAACCGTTGTTCAACAAGACGATTTTGACGGGGATATTGTCCTGGATGGCCGTGGCCATCTCCTGGATGTTCATCTGGATGCTGCCGTCGCCGGCGATATCCACGACTAGCTTGTCCGGGAAAGCGATCTTCGCCCCCAGGGCCGCCGGGAAGCCGTAGCCCATGGTTCCCAGGCCGCCGGAGGAAAGGAATGTGTTTGGTTCGTCATAGTTGTAGAATTGGGCCGCCCACATCTGGTTCTGGCCGACCTCGGTGGTGATGATGGCCTTGCCCTTCGTCAGCTTGTAGAGGGTCTCGATGACGAACTGGGGTTTGATTTCCGTATCACTCTGGCAATAGCCGAGGGGATTTTCCTTCCGCCACGCCGCGATCTGGTCGAACCACTCCTGCCGCTGCTCGTCGGTGACGGTGAAGTTCTGCTGCTCCAGGAGGGCGTTGAAGCTCTGGAGGGCGCTCTTGCAGTCGCTGACGATGGGGACGTCCACCATGACGTTCTTGTTGATGGAGGACGGGTCCACGTCCACGTGGACGATCTTCGCGTTAGGGGCGAAGTGATCGATCTTGCCCGTCACTCGGTCGTCGAAGCGCATGCCGATGGCGATCAGGAGATCACAGTGGCTGATGGCCATATTGGCGTAATAGGTGCCGTGCATCCCCGGCATGCCCAGCCAGAGGGGATCGGACCCGGGAAATGCCCCCAGTCCCATGAGGGTTGACGAAACGGGCATCTTGGTAAGCCAGGCCATTTTCCGGAGTTCCTCCGCGGCGCCGCCGAGGATGACGCCGCCGCCGGAAAGGATCATCGGCTTGGTGGATTCGGCGATCAGGTCCATGACGTAAAACGCCTTCTTCGAAGCAGGTCTGGGTTTGGCCTCTTCAACTTTTCTGGGGGTTTGAGGCTCGTATTCCGTCACCGCTGCCATGACGTCTTTGGGCAGGTCGATGAGGACGGGACCCGGCCGCCCGGAGCGGGCGATATAAAATGCCTCATGGATTGTTTTGGCCAGTTCGTCCACCCGTTTGATGAGGAAGTTGTGCTTCGTGCAGGGGCGGGTAATGCCGACAATGTCCACCTCCTGGAAGGCGTCGGTCCCGATGAGGTGGGTGGGGACCTGGCCGGTTAAAACGACGATGGGGATGGAATCCATGTAGGCGTTGGCGATCCCCGTGACGGTGTTTGACGCTCCGGGGCCGGAGGTTACCAGGGCCACCCCGACCTTGCCGGAAGCCCGGGCAAAACCGTCGGCGGCATGGACGGCCCCCTGCTCGTGCCGCACCAGGATGTGGCGGATGTGGCCTTTGTGGAGTTCGTCATAGATATCCAGCAGCACGCCCCCCGGATAGCCGAAGATCGTGTGGATACCTTCCTGCTTCAACACCTTGATCAGTATTTCTGCTCCTCTCAGTTGCACGGTATGTACCTCCCTTATGGATGTTTGATTTATCGGCAATAAAAAAGCCGCGATCTTTTCGGAGATGCGGCTTTTCATAAATAAAAAAGCCGCGGGTTTCAGGGGCCCGCGGCTCTTGTTTTTAAAGGGTTTTTAAAAACACCGAGCAGCAGTCCCCCTCGGTACGATAACTACTACGACGCTGCTCAGTACAATGAGTTTGTTTTTCATCTTGATGATTTATCCACTTTCAAACTGAAAAAGTGCAGGCACCGTACGAAAATAAGCAGTTTTTGTCAAGAATTTTTTTGATCCTAATTCATTGCCTTTTTCCATAATGCGAATCATTTTCAGCGATGCCCATGGTCTTCTTTTGCTTTCCGCGCAGCAGCTCGATACGGATCGTGGCGCCCAGGGCGGCGGCGACTCTTCTGATCATGCTCAGAGACCTTTGGAAAGATTTAGCGCCGCGTCTCTGAACCGTAGCGGTAAGGGAGTTCCAGTCCGAGATGGTGGTTTTTTACATAGGCCCGGACCCGGGGATGCGCTTCGGCAACGCGGCAGAATTCATCCTCCCAGTCGCTGTTGAGGATCACCCAGTTGATGTGGCAACACCCGGGGGTCCGTTTCCCAGCGCTCCTTCCTGGAAGTGGTGTAATTAACCCATTTATTCATTTTCTTCCCGGGGCAGCATCTCCTCCGGTTTGACCTGTCCGGCCTCGACGGGTATGGCCCCGAGGGGCGTCGTCCCCTCCAGGAAACTCTCGTAGATGGAACCACCTCCGGAGCTGGGTTCCCCGGTTTTCGGGTTCACCTTAACAAACACGATCCCTTCCGGGACCGGGAAGGTTTCGATGGGCTGCCCAGCCAGGGACTGGGACATGAAATAGAGCCAGATCGGGGCCGCCGCCCGGCCGCCTACTTCCTGGTGCCCCAGGGATCTTTCCTGGTCGAAGCCCACCCAGACGCCGGTGATCAGCGAGGGGGTGAAGCCCATAAACCAGGCGTCCCGGACGTCGTTGGTCGTCCCGGTTTTTCCGGCTACGGGCCGTCCGATGCTTTTAACCCTTCGTCCCGTCCCGCTTTCCACGACGTCCTGCATGATGTAGGCGGTGATGAAGGCGATGCGGGGATCGATGACCTGCTCCACTTTCGGTTGGTTCTCCTCAAAGATGTGACCGGTGCGATCCACGATCTTGGTGATGAAGTAGGGTGTCGTACGGCGGCCCTGATTGGCCAGGACGCCATAGGCCCGCACCATCTCCAGGAGGGTGACGCCGGAGCTGCCCAGGGCCAGGGACAGGTTCCTGCTGAGCGGTGAGGAGATGCCCATCACATTGGCGTAGGATGCCGCATAATCTACCCCGATGTCCTGGAGGACCTTGATCGTAATCACGTTCCGGGATTGGACGATGGCGTTTCTCAAGGTCGTGGCGCCGGTGAATTTGCCGTCGAAGTTCTTGGGCTGCCAGAGGCCGCCCGGTTGAGAGGGGTCAGGAAAGGATATCGGGGCGTCCACGAAGTGTGAGGAGGGGGTCAATCCCTTGTCGAACGCGGCGGTGTAAATGAAGGGCTTGAAGGCAGATCCCGGCTGCCGGCGGGACTGGGTCGCCCGGTTGAACTCGCTTTTGGAAAACT
>ERZ795058.2928-NODE-2928-length-18855-cov-5.008351_pt1 | contig 18855 bp, 18 predicted proteins | sample MGYA00375142_ERZ795058 | MGnify/ENA primary metagenome ERZ795058 (study PRJEB30187, sample SAMN05720210) | activated sludge metagenome | isolation source: anaerobic digester from wastewater treatment plant | place: Japan | collected 2015-04-20 ... | reverse complement strand
TTTTATTAATCAGGCGGAAACCGCAATAGTGATAAAGGATTAGAGGATCGTCATTAATGTATAATTTGCCCTCTTTCAAATTAATACTATATTTTGCATCATTCCATGGAGCAATATTTACACCGGGCACAGTTATGGGACAGGTATCCTTAAATAATATAAAAATGTCCTCTAAGTATTTCTGATCCCCAAACTGCCCGGTAACTGTTGTATTATAGCACCACTTCAGGCACTGTTTTTTCCACCAATGCAAGCAATCCTTCCCATTTATGCTGTTTTTAAAACTTACGAGACCTGCATTAAACCTTCCTACGGCTTCTTCTACAAATTTGATTTGTTCATTTGAATCATGCTCGGATAACAGTACTGAACAGCTGTCGCTTAAGCTGAGAATTTTTTGCGGGTTACTGAAAAAGTACATATCCGCATCCAGATAAGTAAGCCAGTCTATGTTCTCAAAATGTTCAAACACGTAAGACAGCAGAACGGGCTTTAGGGTCCAGCAATATTCGCTGGTGCTTCTTGTGCTCTTCAATGACTTGGGTACCTCATTTTCAATTTCCTCTAATGTAATTAATATTGCATTCTCCAGTTCTGCCTGTTTAAGAATTCTTGCCGTATCATTATCCATGCACAAAACAAATACCTTAAAATCAGCGCATGTATCTCTTATTGAGTTATATAGAGCAATTAACTGGTATAATCTTGTTTTTGAAACAACGTTACAAAAATACAATATGGTCACCTCATCTTCAAATATTCATTGTTTGCATAAGTCTCTTATAATTTTTTGCCCATTATTTGACAATACCCACTTGATAAACGGATAATGTGATTTGAAATGGTTGGTCAATTCATTTTTTGGATTGAGAGATAATGCCGAAGTGCAGATATAATAGTAGCTGATTCTGCAAATTTCCAAAGGCAGATATTGTATTTCCTCATATGACAATGTGCCGTACCCTTCCATAAAAGCCCTGGCAGCATCCATATGGCCCTGATTTATATTAAGACGCCATAGGGCGTAGGCTATATCAAAAAGCCTTTCTGCTTTTGTAATAAACTCAAAATCCATTATGAAGCATACTTCTTCAGATTTACTAAAAATAAGATTATCCTGGTTCCAATCACCATGGATTATTGTCTCGGGCAGATCAGGTTTGCAGGTTTCCCATTTACCTACTGTTTCGTCATATAATCCAAGTATTGAATCTATTTGCTTTCCGGGAATTTCACCATCCATATTCTTCAGGCGATTAATTCCGTTTTGAAGGGTATCAGTTGAAGGATACAGTGAGGCTATCGGCTTGATGAAGCTTCCTGTATAGGACAAAGTATCATGAAACTTATGAAGCATTTTGCCGCTGGACATTGTCTGCTTTACTGAATAGTTGAAGGGATACCCGTACACAAATTTGGTTATTTGAAGTATTTTCGGGCCTATTTTCAGGAAATAACTACCCGATTTGTTTTTCAAGGGCATCAATACGGGCAGCTTGTTAACGCGTAACTTTCCCAAGATATCCAATATAAAATCAAAGCGCTTTGAATCGCATGTAAAGATTTTGATGACATATTTGCCTGTTTGTGCAATAATCTCAATATTTACATTTGCAGTGTCCTCAATTTGTCTCACAATTTTAATCAGGTTGCCTATACCATATGAGTCACATATATCGGATATTTGAGAAAAGGAGGGTAACGGTTCGGATCTTTTTAATAATTGATTATTCAATATGAAATCATCTCCCAATGTCAGTTTATTTAAAATACTCCGGCATCTGTTTCTTGAATTCTGCAAACAGCGTTGGTGATATTATTGAGCCTTCCTTTATAAAGGTTTCAAGCATTTTTATTTCTTCAAGCTGTCTGAACAATTTCACAGGTGCAGGATCATACAGGGTAAATGCATAATAAATATCTACAATTTTAATTATTTCATCATCATTGACCAGAATATGTCTCAGGGACTCATCTCTTCTAAGAAAACACAAGCGATTCATCTCAAGAAACATATTCACAAGCTCCTGCACTGTCCGGCGGGACATCATCCCTTGCTGCAGCAGGAAATCCTTCAGATTTGGCCCGTTAATGTATTCAATAATCAGATATTTGTTCCCGATTTCGTACAAAATTGGTATTATCGGAGAGCCTAACGTTCTTAAGTATGCTTGTTTCTCATTTTCTGCAATTTCTTCACTTATATAAATCTTTACGCATCTTTGTTCGTCTATTCTGAAGACCGCCCCATGACCCCCCAAACCGACTAATGGCAAGCCGACAGTGTTTTTTATATCCAGTTTTCCTTTATCATTTAGTTTAACTTTGATTTTCTCATAGTCCTTCATGACGCACATCCTATTTCTTAATCTGTGAGCTTGGGTATTTTCGAATGCCATATGGCATATAATTCCGGATCAATTTCCATAAGATGTTTCAGAAAGGGCAGCAGCAGAAACTGATCTTTCAGATCATCAAATGCTCTTTTGGGAAATGACTCACATATAATATACGAATATACCAGGTCAATCACCTTAAAATGTCCATCGGCTGCAATAATGATATGCCTGAGAGATGAGTCAATCCGGGTGAATCCTATGCGCTGCATTTCTTTAAATAAATTTATGAGCTGATTGGAAATATAAAACGGGATTTCTTTTTTGTGTGAAAGGAATTCCAGTAAGGATATTCCCTCTATATACTCCATAACAGTATAGTTGATCCCGGAGCCATAAAGCTTTGGGATTATGTCGGAGTTCTGTGACAATTTATATGCCTCTGCTTCCATTTTTGCATTATTAGCATCCGCATATATTTTTACGCATATGTCTTTTGACAGTCTGAATACGGCACCGTGGGCACCTTTACCAATAAGCTTTAAATCTGTCGGATTCTCTATTATCAGTTCTATTGACGAACTGTGGGTAACTTTTATCTTTTCGAATTCATGCACTTCAGCTTTCCCCCTATAGGAGTATCCGGATAAAATTATTAAGGCTTTGTTAATGCTGCCGATAAATTAACACGATGAATATTGGCAGCAAATATTCTATTGGCATAGCTATCCCGGAAATCGGGGAAACAAACTTGAACAAGCGTTATTTGCTTGCGCAAGTTCTCAATATAAGGCATATATATTAGGTTCAAGGGGTTGTCTTCAATTCTATAAAACGTGCATAGGCTGTATTCATCTTTGCTTAATATTTCAAGACCTGAGAAATGGTAAAAAATCAATCTATCGTCTTCAATATATGCTTCTCCGTCTTTTTCATGAATTTTATAGCCTGCTACATTCCATTGGGCAACGTTAGCTCCCCTGGAACTGATGATATGGACATTCGGGAACAGAAACGGCCATTTTTCCACATATCGTTGATCTCCATAAATTTCTCTGTTGGCATCTGCTATCAGGCTGCATTTTTCATAGCACATATCAAGCCACCAATTTACAGCGGCGTTAGCGGTTCTGTCTTTTTTGCAGCATACAAATCCAGTGTTGAATCTTCCTGAAGTCTCATAGGAGGACAGAAACTCAGCCGAAAAATTATGGTCGGTCAAAAATATCGAAGCGGAGGGGGATTCACTAATAATTTGTACAGGATCGGAATAGAAATACAAATCCGCATCCAGATTGGCATAATAACAGGTATCTTTGTATGTTTGCATTATGTGGTTCAGGAAGAAAGGTTTCAAAGTCCAGCAATATTCATGGTAATTTCTGTCCTTTTTTGCTTTATACAACCTGCCCTTTTCAAGTTCACTTACCGGTATAAGAGTTGTATTTTTTAGATCAAGTCTTTCCAGTATTTCATATGCTGCAGCATCTACACATAATGTAAACAAATGGTAATTGCTGCAATGCTCCAGAAGTGAGTCCTGCATTGCGAGAAATTTGAATATATAAAATGAAGATACCACCGAAGAAAAAAAGAAAGTCTTCATATTTTATTCCCCCCAATTACTTGCTTATTTTATAAGATTTGGCCCTATCCTTGAAATGATCTTCAATCGAATAGCCGTTAAATTCAGGGTCAAGCTTTTCTATATCGAGTATAACCTGCCGCAATGCCTTTGTGTATGGTATATGGAGATAGTGATTAATTTCCTGGCTTCCGATGACCAAGGCAAAGGTAGATTTGTCAATCAGCCTTAAGCCGCAGAAATGATAAAAAATGAGCTTGTTTTCGTTGATATACAATTCTCCGCTTCTCTCACTGAACTGATATCTATCTTCATTCCAGGGAGCAATATTGACACCGGGAACAGTTATGAGCCGTACACCCTCAAACAAATCCTCAAAATTATCCAGGTATTTCTGGTCGCCGAAACGTCCTTCACCGATGCCGTCGAAGCACCACTCAATACATTTTTCTTCCCACCACTTTAATAATTTCATCGTGGTGCTGCATTTTCTGAATACAATAAAACCTGAATTGTACTTACCGCAATATTCTGCAACGCCCATGTCCTTTTCAAGATAGTTATGTTCAGAGAGCAATACATTGAAGTCTCCCTGTCTCTTGAAAATTGGTGAAGGGCTCTGAAAAAAGAATATGTCCGCATCCAATGATACTGCATTTTCGATAAATTCATAATTATACAGGATATGGCTTATAAAAAATGGCTTCAATGTCCAACAATATTCATTTAATCTTCTGCTGTTTTTCACATCTATGAGTCTTTTGTCATAGAGTTCTTTTCCTTTAATCAGAATAGCTTTTTCCAAGCTGAGACGGCTGCATATCTGGTAAGTTTCTTCGTCAACACATAGAATAAACATAAAGAAATCGGGGTATTTGTTATCTAAGGACCGGTACAGTGCAATTCCCTGATATAGGCGGTATTTGCTCAGAATAACACAAAACGCATTCTTCATAAATTATTCACCGCCCTTTTTATTTAGAATATGAGAGGTGGTATTTTTAAGATATTCTCTGTACCAGTCAATTGTAAGCTTTAGACCCTCATCTATTGTATATTGCGGTTTCCAACCAAGGGTTTCCCTGATTTTTTTTGTTGACAGGTATTGTTTTTTTATTTCATTACTTCCCTGGTTTAATATGACGGGATCCAAATCACTGTCCATAAGCACAAGTATTTTATTGACCAGCTCAAGTACTGTAAATCTTACCTCGGTGCTTATATTAAAGGCTTCTCCATGCAATTTTGAATTATCCATTTTTTCTGAGAGAAATATATAAGCCATTGCCGCATCCTCAACATAAATATAATCACGAATAAAAGTTCCGTCACTTCTGATAACAGGGGCCTCGCCGTTAAGTACTGACTTGATGGTCTGTGGAATGATCCTGTTGAAATTCAGATCACCGCCGCCGTAAAGGTTGCCGCAGCGTGTTATACAAACCGGCAACCCATAAGTCTTGTGATATGCCTGAGCAATTAAATCGGCACAGCTCTTGGATACGTCATAGGGATGTCTGCCTTTAAGGGGCATTTCCTCATTGTATGGGAGAACCTCCTGATCGCCATAAGCTTTATCACTGGATGCAACTATTATTTTCTTTACCAGAGGGCTCCTTCTGCAAGCCTCAAGAAGGCTGCAGGTACCCATTATATTTGAATTAAAGGTTGACAGGGGGTTCCTGTTGGCAACACTGATTATTGCCTGAGCGGCAAGGTGGAACACTGTATCTGTTTCATATTCTCCAAGGACCCTTTCAAGGAGCTGTTCATCCTCAAGAGATCCGGTAACCAGATTAATTTTCTGATTTTCTGTATTATACAGATATGATTTGGGAGTATAGTCCCTTATCAGACCTGTAACATTTGCCCCTGCTGCTGTCAGCGTCTTTACCATATGGCTTCCTAAAAAACCGGAACATCCCGTTACAAAAACATTTTTGTTATTCCAATACTGTTTGTTCATATATTTACCAAACCTTCCACAATGCTAAATTTTTTTCCCATAATTCATTGACGTTTACCAGGTCCTTGTATGTGTCCATAGCCGCCCAGAAGCCATCATGGCAGTAAACTGCCAATTGCCTGTCTTTAACGAGCTCCATAAGGGGTTCTTTTTCCAAAACACAATTATCGCCGTCCTTCAGATAGTCAAATATTCCTCTGCCAAATACAAAAAAACCGCCGTTAATAATGTCATTGCCCTCGGGCTTTTCCGTGAAGCCGGTTGCAATACCGTCAGAAACTGATAGTACGCCATATTGATTATTCTTTTTTATACCTGTTACTGTTGCAATTCTGCCTTCGCTGCAGTGAAAGTTATAAAGCGCATTAAGGTCGATATTAGCCAATCCGTCGCCGTATGTCAGCATGAAGCTCTCATCCTGCAAGAATTCTTTTGCCCGAATGATTCTTCCGCCCGTCATGGTATCAAGACCGGTATCCAAAAACGTAATTTTCCAGTTTTCGGTTGACTTCAGCACTTCAAGGCTGCCATCCTTATGAAGTATGCTGCTGTGGCTCTTCCATGGATAATCCATAAAGTACTCTTTTATTTTTTCACCCTTATAGCCAAGGAGCAATATAAAATCATTGAAGCCATAGTGATAGTAAGTTTTCATAATATGCCAGACAATGGGGTAATTTCCAACCAATGCAAGGGGTTTTGGTATATCGTCGGATATTTCCTTCATGCGCATTCCTCTCCCGCCGCAAAGAACAACTACTTTCAAAATATCTCTCCTTTCTTGAATATGTATATACTGTTTTCATTACAGAATATGTACAAACTATATTTGTGCCCCATATTTATGAAATTAATTTTCTATATCAATTGAGTAAGTAACCGGGAAGGTTTAATAAGCATAAATTATACTAAGACAAACGCTTGTCAGGAAAGCAGGTGACGAAAGAGTGAAAATACTGTTTTGTACAATATCTACAAAATACAGGCTGCATCAATGTATTGCTTTGTACAATTCCATAAGGCGGTTCCTGCCGGAAGCAATATTAGCTGTACTATGCATGGACGAAGATACAAGGAGACTGCTAAATGCAGCAAAACTTTCCGGAATAAGAATAGTCCCTTTAGAAGCTTTGGAAAACAAGGAACTCATGGCAGTAAAGGAGAAAAGAAGTCTTTGTGAGTACTGCTGGACAATGAAGCCCGCATTATTGCAGTATCTTTTCGGGAAGTATAAAGAAGTTGAGGTGATTCTATACCTGGATGCGGATTTATACTTTTTTGATAACCCTGAGAAACTGCTTTCGAGAAAAAAGAGATGGAATGTCTTATTAACTACCCATAAGGTAAACAAAAAGGCGAACAGCGGGTTTATCATTTTAAGGAGAACCAGGGTCACGGATAAAATATTGAATTGGTGGTATGAGAGGTGTATGGAATGGTGTTTCAGCCGGAACGAAAAAGGCAAATACGGGGATCAGGGATATCTGAATTTACTGAGAAAAATGTTTATTGGTATAAGGTGTTTAAAAATATCCGGAATTAATATTGCTCCGTGGAACTTTTTTAACTACGACTTCATTATTGAGGGGGGGAAACTCTATGTAGGCAGGCACAGGTTGATATTCTTTCATTTCAGCGGTTTACGGCTGAGGAAGTCAGGTGTGTCTACTATCATATATGGATCGGAAATACCTTGTTCGATATGCAGTGTTTACTGCAGGGAACTAAGAAAAGCAATAGATTATATTGCCGGTATGGATAGTGAAATAACAGAAAACTTTTATATGGGCGTTTAAGCTCGATAATATAGTGTTGATATGTGAATTGACTTATTTAATAATAATTCCAAGGTCGGCTGAAATTACAGCGTGCCTTCAATGACCTTAAATGCATTAACACTTTATTAATACTTGCATAGTATGTATTGTAGAATTTAAGTATGAATCGTAAAATGAACAGCTGTTGTTTTCCGGTATGGCAATGTATCGGGAAGCAATTTATATAAAAAGGTGCGGCTCTGTCCGCACCTTTGATATTACAAAATTAGACGCATCTACTAATTTTGTAATAATAAATCTTTTTCACGACATATATAAAAAGTAGAAATTAATATTGACAATATTTTTATGCTATGATAATCTAAAAATGAAATCCGACTTAAAAGGTAGGAATTGAAAGGAGCTGGTGGCATGTTGTTATCGACCAAGGGAAGATATGGTCTCAAGATGATGTATGAATTCGCTTTGAACTATGGCAGGGGGCCGATGTCTCTGAAAGAGGTAGCATTGAAGCAGCAGCTTTCTGAAACTTATCTGGAACAGATTATATCACATATTAGAAAAGCAGGCCTGGTGATCGGAGTCAGAGGTGCTCAGGGCGGATATGAATTGGCGAAAAAACCGGAAGAAATCACGGTAGGTGAAATAATACGACTGCTTGAAGGCCCATTGGCCCCCTCAGAGTGTGTCCTGGATAATGAGCCGGAATGCACAAGAGCAGAATACTGCGTCACAAGACTCATATGGGAAAAAATCATGGAAAGCATAAATAATGTAATAGACTCTATTACATTAAATGATATGGTAAATGACTATTATAAACTTAAGCAAAGGAAAGAAGGAGAAGTAAAATGAACGGCAACAGAGGAATTTATATGGATCATGCTGCTACAACCTATACAAATAAGGAAGTGCTTGAGGAAATGCTTCCGTTTTTTACAGTAAACTTCGGAAATCCTTCCAGTATTCATAAGTTTGGGAGAGATGTACGGAAGCATATTGATATTGCCAGAGAAAAGGTTGCAAAAGCATTAGGGGCAGACCCCGGAGAGATTTACTTTACGGCAGGGGGCTCCGAAGCAGACAACTGGGCTGTAAAGGGTGCGGCATATGCCAATAAAAATATAGGCAATCATATCATTACCACCAACATAGAACATCATGCCCTGCTGCATACCTGTGAATACCTGGAGAAGGAAGGGTTTGAAGTAACATACCTGCCTGTAGACGAGAATGGATTGGTAAGCGTCGAGGATGTTAATAATGCAATAACCGACAAGACTATACTTATTTCCATAATGTATGCCAATAACGAAATAGGCACAATACAGCCCATTGCAGAGATTGGCAGGCTTGCCAGGGAAAAAGGAATATATTTTCATACCGATGCTGTTCAGGCAGTTGGAAGTGTGAAAATTGACGTCAGGGAACAGAATATAGACATGCTGTCTCTTTCAGCCCATAAGTTTTATGGCCCCAAGGGCATTGGCGCCTTGTATGTGAGAAAGGGGATCAAACTGATAAACTTTGTCCACGGGGGTGCTCAGGAAAGAGGGAGAAGGGCAGGTACAGAAAATGTACCGGGAATAATAGGACTCGGAAAAGCTATTGAACTTGCTGCAAATAACCTTGAAGGGTACAGTAAGAGAATGACTGCATTGAGGGATAGACTGATAAAAGGGGTAATGGAAAAGATACCTTATACCAGATTGAACGGGCATCCTGTAAAAAGACTTCCGGGGAATGCAAACTTCAGCTTTCAATTTGTAGAGGGGGAATCGCTGCTACTCAATCTTGATATGAAAGGTATAGCGGGTTCCAGCGGATCGGCATGTACTTCAGGCTCGTTGGATCCCTCCCATGTGCTTTTGGCAATAGGACTGCCCCATGAAATAGCCCACGGTTCGCTTAGATTGTCCCTTGGGGCTGTCAACACAGAGGAAGACATAGATTACGTTTTGGGAGTGTTGCCTGAAATAGTAGACAGACTGAGACAAATGTCACCCTTGTATGAGAAAGTCAGAGGAGGAAATACTAATGTATAGCGAAAAAGTAATGGATCATTTTTCAAACCCGAGGAATGTGGGCGAAATAACTGATGCCAGCGGTGTGGGCGAAGTAGGCAATGCCAAATGCGGGGATATTATGAAGATATACCTACAGATAGAAGACAACATAATAAAGGATGTAAAATTCAAAACCTTCGGCTGCGGTGCTGCAATAGCAACCAGCAGCATTGCAACTGAGATGATAAAAGGCAAGTCATTGGATGAGGCCCTTAAGCTTACAAACAAAGCTGTGGTTGAAGCATTAGACGGACTGCCTCCTGCAAAGGTACATTGTTCCGTACTTGCTGAAGAAGCTGTAAAGGCTGCAATTGAAGACTACATGAAAAAGCAGGGAAAGGAAACTAAACCCTCTGAATATATAGGAATTGAACCTAATGAAGAAGAGTGCTGCAGTAAATGTGAGCGAAAGTGCCGATAGCGCTGACGCTGCCTCCGGAGTTGAATATTTGTGAATAAAAGAGTAGTAACAGGCATGAGCGGCGGAGTTGACAGTTCTGTCGCCGCTTATCTATTAAAGCAGCAAGGCTATGACGTAATAGGAGTCACAATGCAGATATGGCAGGATAAGAGCAAAGCAACCTTAGAAAGAGAAGGCGGCTGTTGCTCTTTGTCTGCTGTTGAAGATGCCCGAAGGGTATGCGATAAACTTGGCATACCTTTTTATGTTATGAACTTCAAGCAGATATTTGAAAAGAAGGTTATAGACTATTTTGTCGATGAGTATCTAATGGGAAGGACTCCCAACCCTTGTATAGCATGCAACAGGTTTATTAAATTTGATGCGCTGCTTGAAAGGGCTAAGGCTTTGGAAGCAGAATACGTTGCCACGGGGCATTATGCAAAGGTCATGTATGATGAAGACTATAAGAGATATATAATAAGAAAGTCTGATTCGCCTCTGAAAGATCAGACCTATGTGCTTTACAACCTGACCCAGGATCAGCTTGGTCACATACTTATGCCCTTGGGGGATTATAATAAGGAACAGGTCAGGGAAATAGCAAGAGAGCTGGGGCTTAGAACCGCAAACAAACCGGAGAGCCAGGAAATATGCTTTGTGGAAGACAATAACTATGGCAGATTTATCAATGAACGAAGAGGTGACGAAATAAAGCCAGGTATGTTTGTTGATGTCAGGGGAAACAAGCTCGGCAATCACAAGGGGATAGCCCACTATACCGTAGGGCAGAGGAAGGGTCTTGGAATATCGATAGGGAAGCCCCTGTATGTAGTTGAGATAATTCCCGAGAAGAATCTCGTGGTGCTTGGGGACGAGACTGAGGTATTCGGTAGGGAGCTGAGGGCTTCACAAATGAATTATATTGCATTTGAAAAGCTTGAAGAACCTATTGATGTGAAGGCTAAGATAAGATATAGCGCCAGGGAAGCGGATGCAAAAGTGATTCCTATGGGAAATAAAAGGGTCAGGGTTGTATTCGAGGAACCGCAGAGGGCAATAACTCCGGGGCAAGCAGTAGTGTTCTATCAGGGAGATGTACTGGTCGGAGGGGGAACCATAGAGCGATAGCGCAGCAGTTCAATGAATAATATCGCCGCATTTAGCAAAAATAATGACAGAGTATAATATGCGGAGGTGCAAAAATGCATAGGAATGCTTCTGATGATAACGATATCATGAATACGAGAGATTGTCTCCAAAGAGCCTGGAATAACACCATGGAGCTGGTCCGAGACTTTGAAATGTATTCAAAGAAAATAGAAGATAGGGAGGTATCTGGAACCTTTAAGAGAATGGCTGAAGAGCAGGGTACTATGGCCAATAGTTTAAGGGAGCTTTACAATCAGTATGATAAATAGGGAGTGAAAGGCACTATTTAGTAGGGAAGTCTTTGAAACCATATCCTGGACAAATAACGAGATAAAAAAAGGCATTATCAGACGATAGTGTCTTTTTGCAGTGCACGCAGAGCATAGGTATATATCAATATTCGTATATAATATTTTCGTGTAAACATGTCATTATATATTGACAAATGGCAACAGGTTGCATTCAAGCTGTCTGGCATTACCAGAACGGGGACTGTATTTATTTCAATCAAAATAAATCCGAAACTTTCATTAATTATCTATGAATGGAAGGATTGTGGGGAAGGGTTTTCTGCTGCATCTGCCGGGGACTGTACGTTACAGAAAAAAGGAAAAGGCATTGTCCCGCAAGGGATAGTGCCTTTAGTCTTTTATTTTCTCTTCAACATATATGTCGAAAGTTTCTTTTGGCAAATCCTTTCCTTCTTTGTCTAAAATATGTAAGTGATCTAATGAGCTTACATCCGCTTTAAATATAAAATATTTTTCTTTTGATAAATCTTCTGTATAGCGGCTGCCATCTTTTTTCGTTACTTCTATAGAGCAAATAGTTGCATGATGGTTTTTTCCTGCAATAATTAAGTACTGATCCTTTAAGCCCCTTTTAACAAAATTGTATATAAAATCTTTTTCGTTGTATATGTTTCCAACGGCATACTTATTGTTCAAACCTTTAAAAAAATCTGCAAAACCAACTATTTCATAATCGTTTTCTGAAGGAAATGAATAAACTACGACTTTTCTAATATCAAAATTCAGTTGTTTCCTGATTTTGATATCTTGAATACTATAATTTGCGCCTTTTACGGAAGATAAATTTTTTACAATTGTTTCCCCGATATCCTTTTCCCGGATTCGAAAAAAGGAATTGTGCAAAATTATTGTTGAGACGCATAATATTATTATTACAGCGATAACACTTGTTTTTTTAAAGGGTGTATTGATAATGCCTAACACGCTTATTAACCTCCGAATATTAACAGTATATCATATAAGTATAAATTTATACCCATTATTTAGAAATTATTTTCCGGCTTAGTAGCTCCCGTAGCTTACAGGGGAGAATCCCACAACTCCGAACATTCTTAAGTATAATGACTTGCCGAAGGCCGTTGTTTTCCAGTCCTTTGGAATAAAGCCCTCATAATATGTATTTCCTTTATACTTTTTATTGTCATCAATAATGAATACCTTTTTTCCGGTCACATCAATATAATGATTCGAATTAATAGTATCCGTACACCTAAATGAGTAATTATCAATTTTAGCCGATAGTGGTACAGTTAACTTATCCATTATTTTACCGGAAATAACAGAGATTCCGTAAGCAACGCATATGGCCTTTATCGTATCTGTCATAATTGACGCCGGGACCGCTATTACCGATATAATTGCTGCGACTAAAGTAACTATAAGCCCCTTATAGGCATTTACCTTATAAACACTGACCTCAGGCGTTGTCATGTATTTCAGCCTGATACTGTGCTTTTTATAATCGTTCGGGTCCACTCCATAGTTGATTCTGCCCAATAAGGTGTAGGAGGCGGCATATGATCTGCTATCAATATTGGCTTTCGTTAATATACTTCCTGCGTCTTCTACTTTTAGTTTCCCATTTTCTTCTTTTACTCTTAATTTTGTGCTCCCTTTTGTTATTTCAACTTCTCCGACTAATTTTCCATTATTGTACTGCCTCAATACTTTTACGCCATTTCCTTTGTTAATTTCTTTAATTATTACATTTGTTCCACTGTCATCTGTAAAGGCATATGAGCCACCCTTTATATCATTACTCACTTTTGTTAATGCACTTACATTAATGCAGCTGAACATCATAACCATTGCAACTACAATGCTGATAAAACTTCTTATATGTTTTTCCATTTTTGAACCCCCTTAGATTATATTTAGTTATCCCATGTAGTTCTCAATTAATTTGTTAATCTTATGCATCAAGAAGCCGGAATATAACATAAAAGGAAACATATACCAATCACTTTTAGATAAGGATTGTAACGGTTGTTTAATTGATACAGCCTTCAGAAATTAAAACGAAGATTTTCAAAGGTTTTAAAAGGTCTGCCATACGCTGTATAAGTTTTATAGCAACATGAAGCGCATTTTTGCGGCAGTGTTGGAGAACGACGCTGTGGCCCTTAAATGGATGAAACCTTTGGTAAAGCATTGCAAAAATACTGCCGGGCTGTCACGGAATGGAATGCAGAAAATAGTGGCAACAGATACACTGAGTTATATGAAGCAAGCCTAAAAGGAAGGTAGTTTTAAAAAAGACCAAATTACGGTCTTTTTTCTTTTATATGCTAAATTAAATTTTAATTATTATAATTTATTTGCTAAAACTATATTAAGTAAAGCCGCAATTTTATAGAGGCTTCGTGTGCTCAATGCAGCTGTCTCACGTGCTCAGTGCCGGAATATGGGGTGATAATTATTTTCAGGATAAATGATATTATAGATTTGCCGCTGGTTGATAACATAACATTTCAAAAACTATGCAAAATCCGCGATGTAATTATTGATTTAAGGGAAAACAGAGTATATGCCCTGACATGTAATGGTAAATTCTTCAGCAGGTCCCTGGGGGCTGTGCTTTTCAGAAATGTGACATCAATATCACAGAATAATGTATCAGTAACCGACAAAATAAAAATTATAAACTTAAAAGAATTAAGAATGGAAAAAGGATGCTGCCAGAGCTATCAGAGCATACTGGGAAAACCGGTAACAGGCTTTAGGGGGGAAGCCTTAGGGATAATCAGAGACATACTAATTGACACAAATAGCGGCATTATTGAAGCATATGAATTGTCCGAAGGATATTTAGATGATTTTTTAAAGGGAAGACATATCGTAGAGACGGATGGCAGGAGTATATTACCAGTGGAAAGGGAATATCCGTTATACCATAGATGAATAATTTTACTGACTAAAAAGAATTCGATAATAAACCAGTATTGGAATTTTGATCGATAGTAAAGCATAATAAATAATTAACTATAATTATTTCATAGGATGAGCCGTATGAACAGTATCCGGGGTTTAAAGAAGGTCAATATCAGACCGTTACATATTGTTGTAATTATTCTATTACTTTTAACAGCTTTTAGATATGGAATTGCAATAGGTACTATACTGAAGCCTTTTATTATTGCTGCAGTCGTATCTTATTTACTCAATCCAATAGTGAAGGTTTTTGAAGGTAAAGGTATCAGAAGAATATTCAGCGTACTTATTGTTTATCTTATATTTATTTCAATAATAATGCTTCTGTCCTTTGTGCTTGTTCCAAAGCTTATAAAGGAAATCAGCGCTTTAGCTGCAAATATACCGCAGTATTCAAGTCAGATGCAGGAGCTGTTGAAAAAGTTCCAGGATGGATATATAAACAGCGGACTTCCCGAAAGCTTCAAAGATATTCTGGACGAAAACATACTGATGCTTCAAAGTATGATTATTACAGTCCTTCAGAACATAGCCAACGGTATAATAGAAATGTTTTCACAGCTTTTTACAATATTAATAGTTCCGGTTATCACTTTTTATATGCTGAAAGATATGGAGTATTTCAAGAATCAGTTCATTTTTATACTTCCAAAGGCACAACGGATGAAATCCATTGTGCTTCTCAGAGATATTGATAATGTTTTTGGTAAATATATTAGGGGACAGATAATAATAGCAAGCTTTGTAGGAATTCTTACAACTATCGCTCTATTTTTGATAAAGGTCAAATATGCCTTTATCCTTGGTATATTCGCCGGAATAGCAAACATTATACCGTATTTCGGACCGTTTATAGGGATTATACCTACAATATTGTTTGCATTGCTTGATTCGACAACCAAAGCTTTATATGCCGCCGGCGCGTTCATACTTATACAACAGCTTGAATGTGGATTTCTTACACCTAAAATAATAGGAAAAAGCATAGGAATACATCCGGTTTATGTCATAATGTCCCTTATTGCAGGGGGCAAGCTTTTTGGTGTAATAGGGCTTATTATGGCTGTGCCGGCATTAGCAGCCATAAAGCTGACTCTGAGGCATGTATTGAGAGATAAGCAGGAAGCATGAAAAGGGTTTACGTTTTATTGACAAAGGGGTCGGGCTAATATATAATTTTAGATAAATTCATAATGCGTAGATGCAGAGGAGTAGACAGACCGATTTCCTATGTGCTGTAACACATTACAGTATTTGTAAGAGAAGGGATGGTTGGTGAGAATCCCAGGAAATAAGCTGTCGAAGCTGCTGCTGAGCTTCCATAAGACGCTGCAGGCGTTATACTGCATGGCAATAGCCAGTAAAGTGGCCATTTTTGGCAACTAGGGTGGTACCGCGAAGAACTCTTCGTCCCTAATCGGGATGAGGAGTTTGTTTTTAATAATTAGCAGGAGGATATATTATGGAGAAACTAGGATTAAATGAAGTTAGAGAGAAGTTCCTCAGTTTTTTCGAAAGCAAAGGGCATTTAAGAATGAAAAGCGCATCTCTAATTCCGCAAAATGACAAAAGCTTGCTTATTATAAACTCTGGAATGGCGCCTTTGAAACCATTTTTTACGGGGCAGGCAGTACCTCCGAGTAAAAGGGTGGTAACGTGTCAGAAATGCATAAGGACCCCAGATATTGAGAGGGTAGGAAAGACGGCGAGACACGGAACCTTCTTTGAAATGCTGGGTAATTTCTCCTTTGGAGATTATTTCAAGGAGGAAGCCATAGCCTGGGGTTGGGAACTATGTACCGAGGTATTCAAGATTCCGGTGGACAGACTTTGGGTCACCATATACTTGGATGATGATGAAGCTTTTGACATCTGGCATAATAATATTGGATTGCCCGAGGAAAGGATCGTGAGAATGGGCAAGGAGGACAACTTCTGGGAAATAGGCCTTGGCCCATGCGGGCCCTGTTCTGAGATATACTTTGACAGAGGGCCGGGCACGGGCTGCGGCAAGGAAGACTGCAAAATGGGCTGTGACTGCGATAGGTATATGGAGTTTTGGAACCTTGTATTCACGCAGTTTGATAGAGACGAGAAAGGCAACTACAACAGGTTGGCAAAACCTAATATAGATACGGGCATGGGGCTGGAAAGAATGGCTGCAATAATGCAGGGGGCAGATAATATCTTTGAAGTTGATACCATAAGGTATATTTTGGACAGCATCTGCAATCTTGCTGGGGCTGAATACGGAAAAGACCCCAAAAAGGATGTTTCTATCAGGGTAATAACTGATCATATCAGAGGGGTAACCTTCATGATATCCGATGGAATACTGCCCAGCAACGAAGGAAGAGGCTATGTGCTTCGCAGGCTTCTCCGCAGGGCTGCAAGGCACGGCAGACTGCTGGGGATTTCAGATCCGTTCCTGAGTGGTATAGCTTTGAAGGTTATTGATGTTAGCGGCGATGCATATCCTGAACTGCAGGAAAAGAAGGATTACATTCTTAATATAATAGATCTTGAAGAAAACAGATTCTATGAGACTTTGGATCAGGGGCTTTTGATTCTTCAAGGCTATATCGAGGAATTAAAGCTTACAAAAGCAGAAACATTATCAGGAGAAAACGCTTTCAGACTATACGATACTTATGGATTCCCCCTGGATCTTACAAAAGATATACTGGAAGAGCAAGGTTTTTCGGTTGATGAGGAGACTTTCCGGAAAGAAATGCAGATCCAGAGGGAAAGGGCCAGGGCTGCGAGGGCAGACAGCAGCACAGAAAGCTGGAAAGAAGATATATATGCAAAAATAGACTGGAGTATAAGGACAAAGTTTGTAGGGTACGAAAGCAGTACATCAAAATCTGTGGTTAAAGCGATAGTGAAAGTAGATGAGCTTTCTGATTCGGCGGAAGAAGGGGAAGAAGTGAATATCATTCTTGATGTTACTCCTTTCTATGCCGAAAGCGGCGGTCAATCTGCCGATACAGGTAAAATTGCAGGCGAAGGATTTGAACTGAAGGTAAAAGATTGCAAAAAGGTTACCGGGGACAGATTTGCACATCTGTGCAATGTAATAAGCGGGCAGGTCAAAGTAGAAGATCCCTGTACTGCAGAAATTGATATCGGAAGAAGGATGGCTATAGCCAGGAATCATTCGGTGACACATTTGCTTCAGAAGGCATTGAGAAAGCATCTGGGCACCCATGTTGAGCAGGCGGGGTCCCTTGTGACGCCGGACCGATTAAGGTTTGACTTTTCTCACTTCAAGGCATTAACAAAGGAAGAACTGGATCTGGTAGAAAAGGAAGTAAATGATGCCATTCTTGACAGTCTTGATATTAATATAATGGAAACATCCGTGGAAGAGGCAAAAAAGCTTGGGGCAATAGCACTTTTCGGTGAAAAGTACGGCGATAAGGTAAGAGTGGTTTCAATGGGAGGTTACAGCATTGAATTGTGTGGAGGAACTCATTTGAAAACCACGAGCCAGGCAGGCTTATTCAGGATAATAAGCGAAGGCGGAATAGCCGCAGGGGTCAGGAGAATTGAGGCTGTCACCGGAGAAAAGGCTTATGAATATGTGAAGGAAGAAAAAAAGCTTATGGATGAAATATGCGACAGACTTAAGACTCATCCAAGCGACTGCTCAAAGAAAGTCGATGCAATTCTTAAGCAGCTTAAGGAAGCCGAAAAAGAAAGGGACCTTCTAAAATCGCAAATGGCTGCATGCATGCTCAATGATCTTATTGCTTCTTCCACTGAGGAAAAGGGAGTAAGATACCTTGTTGCAAAGCTTGACAACATGAATATGGACAGTTTGAGAGAAATGGGAGATAAGCTCAGGGATAAGCTGGGGACTTCCTTTGTGATGCTTAGCTCCTTTGATGGAGAAAAAACGGTTTTGGTTGCAATGGCGTCGCAGGATGCGGTTCTTAGGGGTGTTCATTCAGGAAATATTATTAAGGAAGCTGTGAAGCTTGCGGGAGGAAGCGGCGGAGGAAGACCGGATATGGCACAGGGGGGAATAAAGGACATAGATAAAGTAAAAATTGCAATGGATGCAGTGCCCGGTATATTGAGCAGAATGATTACGACACAGTAGGAGAAAGATGTGACGCAGTCACATTTTTCAGTCACGAGTCGCTAGTCGCGAGATACGAGAAAAGCCAGGGTATTCCTTGGGGGTCAAAGATTCTTCACTGCGTTCAGGATGACATACTACCTCAACAATCTGAGCATTTTGCACAAAGGTGCCCTGATATACTATGTAATTCCCCGTGGATGTAAACACATATGAGCAAAGCCTTTGTATATCAGCTAACAC
>ERZ795058.2922-NODE-2922-length-18885-cov-9.058471_pt1 | contig 18885 bp, 9 predicted proteins | sample MGYA00375142_ERZ795058 | MGnify/ENA primary metagenome ERZ795058 (study PRJEB30187, sample SAMN05720210) | activated sludge metagenome | isolation source: anaerobic digester from wastewater treatment plant | place: Japan | collected 2015-04-20 ... | reverse complement strand
ACAGGCCTTATGTTCTTACAGGACTACTATCTTCTACCGGAGTAATTCCCCCGGCGGACCAGGTGGCAACCTACACTTCTTATGAGCAGATCAGTCAGTTAACCCAGGGGGCTTACTCAGCATCATGGTTATACAATTCAGATCATCAACGTGCTAAAATGACTGTCACCCAGGGAGGAAGCACAATACTAACACGCTGGTATGCAGGCAGTGACTACATGAAAGAGACTGCAGGAGGGGTAACCAAGGAATATACCTATCTGGGTGGCAACGCTTACACTGCGCCGGTAGTAGCAGTAACCCAGGGAGGAGTCACCTCATATTTCTATCTGCTGCGTGATCATCTTGGAAGTGTCACCCATGTCGTCAGGTCAGATAATACTCTTGAGGCTGAATACAGTTATGATGCATGGGGAAGAAGGAGAAGTGCAAATGACTGGAGTTACACCCTTGACGCAATGGATAAGCCATTGTTTGACGGCAGGGGTTTTACCGGCCATGAGCATCTGCTGTGGTTTGACCTGATAAACATGAACGGCCGGCTTTACGACCCGTTGATCGCAAGGTTCCTGAGTCCAGACAATTTTGTTCAGGCCCCGGACCTGTCTCAGGCATTTAACAGGTATAGTTATTGCCTGAATAACCCACTCAAATACACAGATCCGGATGGGGAGTTTCCTTGGCTTGCTGCCGGAATAGTTGCTATCTTTACCTATTTTAAAACAGCGCATGATAACCGTAACAAAGAAACAGGTAAATGGGCATGGAATCCGTTAGATTGGTTTAAAAAGGGTAATAATACAAACATTCAATTTGGAGTAAACACCAATTCGAGTTTATCTAATTTTACATTTTTTGCTGGTATTGGTTCAAATAATGATCCCATATCTTCTATTTCGTATAATACACAATACGGCGTTGGGATCGGCAATAATAATTCTGGTTTTAATGATTTTTATTATCAAAATTGTGATCCTGAAGCCGCCGTTCAAAAATCTATGGCAAAATTCGAAGAAAACAGGTCTCAACTGACTATGAACAATAAATATAATTTAGGGGGAGAAATACGTCAATGGAATCCAAATTGGATTGACAAATGGAGTTTAAGCGTTAACTTTTTTCTTAATGTTACCTACGATTTAATTGATGGTGTATGGGTTACAGTTCAATCTTTTGCTTTTTCCTCAAGTGCAATACATTTGACTGGAGAAAGAGTAAAAGGCAATGACCGAATGGATGCCTTCGTAAATACAGTTTCGTGGACAACCTCCTATGCACTCGGACCAACAAAATATTCAACTATTGCTGGCGAAACAAGCAATGGGCTTATAATTGGAAATCACGTAGGTGATAAAATTCTAATTCTGAATAGAGGTGACATTACTAGATTTGGTTATCAGTACTCGATAAAATATAATACTATTGTTAATGGTAAGGATGTTTGGCATCATTGGAAATTTTTCGGTTTTCCATTAGATTGGTAAACAAATTTTGTATGGAAATAAACTCTCTTACACTACATAATCTGACATTTTCATGTAAAATGGAAGAAAGGACAAACTATTACTCACTTAAAATAATAGACAGTAATTTATTAAAGAGATTCGAAAAGAAGAATAATATTTGTTCTTTTTGGTACGATTTGTGGCACAGAAGAAGTACCTATCTAAATGAATGGTTAGCAATAATTCAGAGTTTAATATTATCCGGACCACTTACTCCATTAATTGAATTTTACCCTCCGAATTATTATCCTAAGAGGGAGTATTACAAGTATTTTGAAGAAATAGATGATATAAAAAATAAAATAAATGGTGAAAGACTTTTAATTGTGAATAATCATTTGATAAATGGTACTCCATTGGTAAGATTCATTGCAATAATTAGTGAAGATTCCCTTCTCGAAGACATACTAAATAAGTGTTTTGAAGATCTTAATTGCAAAATTTATTTAGTTGATTTGGAAAATTTCGATTCAGAGAAGTTTCTTTTATTAACAAAAAAAGTGAGTAAGTTAAGACCAGATAATATAATTGATTTCTTAAATATAGGCGTTAAATATTATCTACATAGTAATTTTCATGGAGATCTGTTATTTTGTTATTCTGAATCTAAAGAGAATCTTGATATCCTCTTTATAAGTTAATGGGAATTGCTCCCTCGGGTTTTTCTGCACTCCCTGCTTGGTCAACAGGGGTCAAAGAATTGGTAATGATTTTTATCTAATTGAAATGATCGAGAACAGTGTTAATTATTATTGTGACGCTTCGTTGCAGAAAACTGATGATGAAAAATGGTTATTCTTACTAAGAATGGTATTGTATGATTCAGATTATGTTGAATTTAATGTTTTTAAAAAAGGATTTAATAAAATACCGGAGATAGAAAGTATTTTAAAACACATAATTGATACAGCAAGTCCCAAACAAAAAATTTATCCGCGTGATAACTTCATAAGATACGTGCTTCATGAGGACGTTATAAAGTTTATATTATCGAAAAAATATATAGACTGGAAAAATTTCTATCTCGAAGATATTTCATTTTTTAAGGACGAAATGGAGATCTTTGCAACCATAACTCATGAAAATTATGTCATAATGCTTTTGAATGAAGCTCAATACAACGATTTAAATAGCAAGGGATATAATTTTACATACTTTCTGCCAGCTAATTTCTCAATTCGTCCCAAATAAAGGTATAAAGACAGGAAAAAATCGGTCTAATAGGAAAGCCTCGGTTTTGCGGTTTTTTACTTATAACACATAAGCCTGCCTGGCATTGAAATCCCGGATCAGTGCATTGAGCACTTTTAAGATAGTATTCTTCTCCTCTTCCGGAAGCTTATCAAGCTTTTTGAATTGTTTTATCAACTCGGCATCTTTGAGTGTCTGTTCCACCTTGTCGGATTTATTGCCGCTTACGATGTAATCTATCGATACATCAAAAATGTTAGCCATTCGTTGCAGGACATCAGCCGGGGGCTGGATGTTCTTGCTTTCATACCTTGTAAGCTGGGTGTGAGATATCTCTATTTTGGAAGCAAGCTGGGCCTGGGTAAGGCCTGATTGCTTTCTTAGCTCCTGTATTCTTTTGCCTAGTTCCGACATGATTTATCGTCTTTAGTGTGTAATTAACGGGTTAAAATTACCAAATAAGACAATAAATGTGAATAACTATTAGCCGGATAGTTGAAAACTTCAAACAGATCCCTGATTATTAATTTGTCTTTTAGGACTTATTTTGTTCTTATAAGGCAAATCAATAAGTTATCAACAAATGGAAATATCAGAGATCAAACAGAAACTTACGATCTTAAAAGTACTGAGCCACTATCACCTAAAACCCGATCGCAATAATCGCCTGTGCTGCCCTTTCCACAACGATAAAACCCCGAGTCTGCAGGTCTACCCGGAGACCGGGACCTGGACATGCTTTAGCAGCAACTGCTCAGCCGGGAGCGGCGACCAGGTGGATTTTATTATGCGCAAAGAAGGTATCACGAAACACGAGGCAATCCTGAAGGCACAGGAGCTGATGGGAGAACCAGGAGATCCCGGTCAAATGAAAAAAGAACCTGCCCCTGAAAAGAAGCCTGCCCAGGAACTTACTCCTGAAGAAAGAATAGCAATATTAACTAAAGCCTTCACACACTTTGCCAGAAGTCTGAATAAAAGACCTGAGAACGCGATCAAATACCTTGAATCCCGCCAGCTCGATTATAAAAGACTATCTATCGGCTTTGATGCAGGAACACTTCATAAGATCAAAGAAACTACCCCGAAGCAAAAGCAGCTTTACCTTCAGGCAGGACTTCTGAAACCAGATAAGTTCGGAAGAGAAGATAGCTACTACACACGCTTTAAAGGCTGCATAGTGTTCCCGCTGCTTGACAGGTCAAAGAACATTGTAAGCATATATGGAAGACACACTGAAAAGCAGGAACACCATTACCTGGAAGGAGATCACCGGGGACTTTATCCTGGCTATCCTGATGGAGAAACTACCCGGCTGATTTTAACAGAAGCCATTATCGATGCAGCCACCCTGCAGCAGCTACCTGAGATCACAAAAGACTTTTCTATCCTTGCTCTTTACGGGACCAACGGTTTTACAGAAGATCACAGGAAAGCAATCACAGAGCTGAAGGATCTCAAAGAAGTAGTTTTGTTCTTTGATGGTGATGAAGCCGGAACAGCGGCCATAAAGAATATCGTCGGAGAGTTAAAGCAAATCAGCGAAAAGCTTTTAATCTCAGTGGTCGATACTCCGGAAGGCGAAGACATAAACAGTCTTGCCCAGGGCCATGACAGCGAAATATTTACTCATCTTTTGGAGAACCGCAAGTCATTTTTTCTTTCAATTGAGAATCCTTCAGTTGAAAATAAAAAAGTTCAGGGATCCACTTCTTTAAACCTTCCGGAACATCACCGAAGTAGCGAGCTGATAATAAAACCCGATTGCCTTATCTATGAGACCGATAACCTGCAAATAACTCTCTGGGGAGGAATAGAGATCCACACTATCAACCGGCTCCGGGTAACACTTCACATTAAGCTCAAAGCAAACGAATACGCAAGCTTCCGGGACACGGCAGATCTTTACTCAAACAGCCAGAGCGACCGTCTCGTGAAACAGGCCGCCGAAAAGCTTGAGATAAGCAGCACGGTAGTAAGCGAGGCCATAACAGGACTTACCAGGGAGCTTGAGATATACAGATCCCTGAAGCGGGAGGAAAAACGTAAAAGCGAAGAAGTAAAAGAAAAGCAGGGAAAGGATCTTTTCTCTCATGACCAGATGCAGGCGGCAAAAGAGTTTTTAAATAGTCAGGAGCTAACAGAAAACACTTACAAACTTTTTGGTAGTCTCGGCCTGATCGGCGAGCAGGACAGCGCCACGCTCCTGTTTTTTATCTTTCTCACGAGGTTTTTTAAAAACCCGCTTCATGCTATCGTCATGGGAAGCACCGGGAGCGGCAAGACATACCTGCTGCAGGGAGTAGCCGGGACTGTTCCAAGGCAGCATATACACGTTACCACATCTTTAAGCGAGAACACGCTTTATTATACTCCAAGAGATTTTTTAAAGCACAAGATCCTTCTTCAGGAAGATCTTGACGGAGCATACAGCGCACTGCTTCCCTTAAGAGAACTGATGAGCAACCAGGAGATAAGCCGGTTCTCGACCAAAACAAACAGCCGTACAGGTGACAGCAAACAGGTTTACCTTCATGTAGAAGGTCCCGTTTGTGTTGCCGGGGCAACAACCAGGGACAAGATCTATGAGGATAACGCCAACCGCTCTTTCCTTATCCAGGTAGAAGAAAATCCCTCGCATGAACGCCAGGTGCTCGAGTACCAGGGAAAGCTTGCAGCAGGACTTGTAAACTTTAAAAGATACGATGAGAACATTAATCTTTTAAAGGCATGTCAGCTGCTTATCGAGCCGGTGGAGGTTATAATACCCTTTGCACCAAAGCTCGAGCTCCCGCCGCACGTCTTTAAGAAGATGAGAACAAAGAACCATTATTTAACTCTCATCAAGTCGATCACGCTCTGGAACCAGCAACAGCGAAAGAGAGTTACAGATCATGATGGCAACCGTTTTTTACTCTCCACCCTTGAAGATGTCGAGTGGGCAAATTACCTCTCAAGAGATGTGCTGCTCAGGAAATCTGATGAGCTAAGCGGCAAGACACGCCAGTTCTTCGAGAGCCTGAAAGAGTATATTAAGGAGATCAAATCTAAAAGCTTTTATGCGAAGGATATCCGTCGTCAATTCCGGATGCACCCGATGGAGCTGCAAAGAAGGTTAAATGATATAGAGGCAAGAGGGCTGATCAGGTGCGTCAGCCGAAGCAACAAGCCGGGTAATGAATACGAGATCATGATCTGGAATGATTACGACGAGCTGAGATCTGGTATCGAGATCATGGACGAGATCCTGAATAACCTGAAAAGATCGGAAAGGGAACCTTCACATGACCTTCACACGACCTTCACAAACCCCGTTGTGAAGGTGGAAAACGCCACCAGGTGAAGAATGCAGACGTATTTTTATGAACCTTCACAACCTTCACAGGGGGGACAAGCAGCACACTTTTTTTATTTTCAACTGAAGAACCTTTTAAATGAATCCTAAAGAGCTAATCAGCAGGCAGTTTATAGATCTGGAAGCTGGCTTTCTGAGCTGGCTCAGGACGCTTGGCTACAGTGAGGCCACAATAACCACTCGCAAGAGAAACCTAAAGGGATTTTTGCTCTACCTTGAGCGCTGCGGGATCAGCGCCATGGATCAGGCTGCAGGGGAAAAGACCAAGCTTTTTGTAAGGTATCTTAAAAGACGGGAGAACAGGCTCTACGGATCGGGTCTTATGAATGCAAGCATAAATGTTGCTGTAGGATCTGTAAACAAGTTTTTTGAATACTTAAGGCAATCCGGAAGCGTTGCAATGGTCCCGGATAACCTCGGGTATGTGGAAGAGCTTTACGGACCCAGGGTTGTTCTGACGCTTCAGGATATCAGCTCCCTTTATGAAGCCACCTACCTTAAAAAATGGTTTGCCAGGGCAGAAACCAAAGAGTACCAGGGGGCAATACAGCAACGGGACCGGGCAATGCTTGGCATCTATTACGGTTGTGGCCTTAGAAAAAGTGAAGGAACAAACCTCACGGTAAGCGATATATTAATAGAAAGGAAATTAGTCTTCGTAAGAAAAGGGAAAGGGTGCAAAGAAAGGTATGTCCCGATGACTGATGGCAACCTCAGTTACATCACTGAATATTTACAGGATGGCCGTAACTTTTTACTTGCCAGGAGCCAGTCCGGGACAGAATCATTTTTTATAAACCAGTTCGGTGGTAGTTGCAGCGACCAGGCATTATCGGCAAGGCTTGACAGGCTTGTAAAGAACAGCGGCAACGCGGGACTGCAGAGCAAGAAACCAACTCTTCATACCCTGCGTCACTCGATAGCAACGCACCTGCTGCAATCCGGAATGGAGATAGAAATGATCCAGAAGTTCCTGGGACATGCAAGTCTTGAAAGCACACAGATTTATACTCATATTTTAAACGAATGTTGAGCGAAGCGAACCGGAACGAAGTGGAGCTCGGCGGAGCCAAATCCCACAAGGCGGGAAGCTTTAAGGAATACCGGCAAAGTTCAGGCTACTCTGAAAAGAGCATCCGGGTGCAGGACAGCCATGTAAACTGTTTTAATAGCTGGTGCTTAAGGCAAAATATAAATCCCGGTGATATCACCTATAGCCAGGCTCTACAGTTTATTGATAGTGAAAGGGAAAGAGGAATTGAAAGACAAAGCACAATAAGAGAGATGAACTCAATCCGGATTTACTTCGATTACCTCCTGGAATCCGGGATCACCACTCAAAACATAATTAAACGGATCAGGATAAGGCAAAGCGGTAAAAAGGTCCTCCCGGAAATATTATCCCCGGCGCAGCTTGAGAATATCTACCAGGACTATTTAAACCTTCCTGTCTGGAACCATGGAACAGCAACTGCAAAGCTACTACACCACAGAAATACCGTTATCCTGGGCCTGATGATTTACCAGGGACTGGATAGTGGCGAGATAGCCAGGCTTGAAACCGGTCATGTTAACCTGAGTGAAGGCAAGATTTACATACCCTCAGGCAGGAAAAGCAACTCAAGAACACTAAAGCTTCAGGCAAACCAGATCTTACCGCTAGAAACCTACCTGGAAGAAACCCGCTCAGCCCTCCTGGCAAAACGGGAGTTGCAATCAATTTATCTGTTCCCATCGAAGAAATCCAGCGACCTGGTCTGTAAGATAGTGGAAGCGGTAAAGAAGATCCACCCGGAGATAAAAGACAGCCGGCAGCTGCGGTCAAGTGTTCTTATGAACTGGCTCAAGACTAATAATATCCGACAAGTGCAATACATGGCCGGACATAAAAGTATCCGGAGCACTGAGAGTTATCGGAGAGAAGACCTGACGGATCTGACAAGGCAGCTTGAACTGTTCCATCCGCTTAAGTGAAATGGAAGTACCAATTTGGCACCTCCAATTTTAAATAACTACATTTACAACAAATTACAGAGAACACAATGTCAAAGAAAGTCACGCAGATCATGATCCCGGATGAAGTGATCATGAGCAAGATTTACCTTATCAGAGGACAAAAAGTAATGTTAGACAGGGATCTGGCTGAACTTTATGAAGTCGAAACAAAACAGTTAAAAAGAGCTGTCAGAAGAAATATAGATCGTTTTCCAGAAGACTTTATGTTCGAACTGTCAAAAGAAGAGCTTGCGGACTGGCGGTATAATTTTGGCACTTCAAGCGGTGAAACAATGGGACTTCGTGTCCCACCTTTTGCATTTACTGAGCATGGAGTAATCATGTTGGCCAGCGTACTGAACAGTGATAGAGCTATCGAGGTCAACGTACAGATAGTAAGAATCTTTATCCGGATGCGTGAAATGCTGATGTCAAATAAAGAGATCCTTCATAGGCTTGAGAGAATAGAGCATAGAATGGAAGAACATGATGCTCAGATAATATCTATCCTTGATTATATGGGCCAGTTGGAAGAAGCCAAACAGCAGGAACTGGACCAGAAAAACCGTAAACGTATCGGCTTCAAGACTCCCGGAAGACAGGAAGACTAATCCCCCCGCAGCCGTGCCCTGCCGGCTTATTTTTTGTCATGCTTTTTGTCCCCTCGCACATGCGGCACATTGTCTTTTGCTTTTTATTGCCAGATTGATTTTTAAGGTAAAAAGCAAAATCCAAAGAGCCGCCCTGGCCCTGCAAACAAAAAGACAAGACCAAAAAATAATCCTCCCAAGCTATATTAACATAATGCGGCATTATAGTACAAAACATTTTTAAGCGGTATAAATGACGTGTTTTGTTTTGTCCTATAATAGCACTATGTTAAATAGCCGCACCCCAGCACTCCCCGACCCACGCCGACGCTGACAAACAGCATATTAAAAAACCGCTCAAACCCAACCCTTGAAAACCAAAGTTTTTTAAAAAGCTGTTTGCCGCCCCAAAAGCGGTAGCAAGCGCAATAAAAACCAAGCCGTCACACGAACCCAGACCATTTGTTTTTTATTGCCCTTGCTGTCTTTATCTGTCCACCGACAAACCCCGGCCACCACCCCAAAAACCGGAATAAAACCAAAAAAAGCAAAGCAAAGGTAAGTCGGCTTCCAGGGCAGTAAAGGCCAAGCCCTGCGGGTTTTGCAATATTTTTTTGATAATGTATTTTGATTTTTTAATGGTATCAAAAAAATATCGCAAAAGCCTTGACAGCCCTTCCAGCCTACCTTGTGCGATGGCTTTCTTTTTTTCGGTTTTTCTTTTAAAAAATAATGTTGTTATTTTTTATTTTCAATTGATATTCTTTCAGTTGAAAAAGAAAAAACTGTATTTTTGGGTTTTAACAAGTAAAAAGAAAACGTTCTTTGATTTTGGTTGCCTAATGCGTGTGAGACAACCTGTTTTGGGCTTTACTGGTAAGGGTATTGCCTGAATAACCCACTCAAATACACAGATCCGGATGGGGAGTTTCCTTGGCTTGCTGCCGGAATAGTTGCTATCTTTACCTATTTTAAAACAGCGCATGATAACCGTAACAAAGAAACAGGTAAATGGGCATGGAATCCGTTAGATTGGTTTAAAAAGGGTAATAATACAAACATTCAATTTGGAGTAAACACCAATTCGAGTTTATCTAATTTTACATTTTTTGCTGGTATTGGTTCAAATAATGATCCCATATCTTCTATTTCGTATAATACACAATACGGCGTTGGGATCGGCAATAATAATTCTGGTTTTAATGATTTTTATTATCAAAATTGTGATCCTGAAGCCGCCGTTCAAAAATCTATGGCAAAATTCGAAGAAAACAGGTCTCAACTGACTATGAACAATAAATATAATTTAGGGGGAGAAATACGTCAATGGAATCCAAATTGGATTGACAAATGGAGTTTAAGCGTTAACTTTTTTCTTAATGTTACCTACGATTTAATTGATGGTGTATGGGTTACAGTTCAATCTTTTGCTTTTTCCTCAAGTGCAATACATTTGACTGGAGAAAGAGTAAAAGGCAATGACCGAATGGATGCCTTCGTAAATACAGTTTCGTGGACAACCTCCTATGCACTCGGACCAACAAAATATTCAACTATTGCTGGCGAAACAAGCAATGGGCTTATAATTGGAAATCACGTAGGTGATAAAATTCTAATTCTGAATAGAGGTGACATTACTAGATTTGGTTATCAGTACTCGATAAAATATAATACTATTGTTAATGGTAAGGATGTTTGGCATCATTGGAAATTTTTCGGTTTTCCATTAGATTGGTAAACAAATTTTGTATGGAAATAAACTCTCTTACACTACATAATCTGACATTTTCATGTAAAATGGAAGAAAGGACAAACTATTACTCACTTAAAATAATAGACAGTAATTTATTAAAGAGATTCGAAAAGAAGAATAATATTTGTTCTTTTTGGTACGATTTGTGGCACAGAAGAAGTACCTATCTAAATGAATGGTTAGCAATAATTCAGAGTTTAATATTATCCGGACCACTTACTCCATTAATTGAATTTTACCCTCCGAATTATTATCCTAAGAGGGAGTATTACAAGTATTTTGAAGAAATAGATGATATAAAAAATAAAATAAATGGTGAAAGACTTTTAATTGTGAATAATCATTTGATAAATGGTACTCCATTGGTAAGATTCATTGCAATAATTAGTGAAGATTCCCTTCTCGAAGACATACTAAATAAGTGTTTTGAAGATCTTAATTGCAAAATTTATTTAGTTGATTTGGAAAATTTCGATTCAGAGAAGTTTCTTTTATTAACAAAAAAAGTGAGTAAGTTAAGACCAGATAATATAATTGATTTCTTAAATATAGGCGTTAAATATTATCTACATAGTAATTTTCATGGAGATCTGTTATTTTGTTATTCTGAATCTAAAGAGAATCTTGATATCCTCTTTATAAGTTAATGGGAATTGCTCCCTCGGGTTTTTCTGCACTCCCTGCTTGGTCAACAGGGGTCAAAGAATTGGTAATGATTTTTATCTAATTGAAATGATCGAGAACAGTGTTAATTATTATTGTGACGCTTCGTTGCAGAAAACTGATGATGAAAAATGGTTATTCTTACTAAGAATGGTATTGTATGATTCAGATTATGTTGAATTTAATGTTTTTAAAAAAGGATTTAATAAAATACCGGAGATAGAAAGTATTTTAAAACACATAATTGATACAGCAAGTCCCAAACAAAAAATTTATCCGCGTGATAACTTCATAAGATACGTGCTTCATGAGGACGTTATAAAGTTTATATTATCGAAAAAATATATAGACTGGAAAAATTTCTATCTCGAAGATATTTCATTTTTTAAGGACGAAATGGAGATCTTTGCAACCATAACTCATGAAAATTATGTCATAATGCTTTTGAATGAAGCTCAATACAACGATTTAAATAGCAAGGGATATAATTTTACATACTTTCTGCCAGCTAATTTCTCAATTCGTCCCAAATAAAGGTATAAAGACAGGAAAAAATCGGTCTAATAGGAAAGCCTCGGTTTTGCGGTTTTTTACTTATAACACATAAGCCTGCCTGGCATTGAAATCCCGGATCAGTGCATTGAGCACTTTTAAGATAGTATTCTTCTCCTCTTCCGGAAGCTTATCAAGCTTTTTGAATTGTTTTATCAACTCGGCATCTTTGAGTGTCTGTTCCACCTTGTCGGATTTATTGCCGCTTACGATGTAATCTATCGATACATCAAAAATGTTAGCCATTCGTTGCAGGACATCAGCCGGGGGCTGGATGTTCTTGCTTTCATACCTTGTAAGCTGGGTGTGAGATATCTCTATTTTGGAAGCAAGCTGGGCCTGGGTAAGGCCTGATTGCTTTCTTAGCTCCTGTATTCTTTTGCCTAGTTCCGACATGATTTATCGTCTTTAGTGTGTAATTAACGGGTTAAAATTACCAAATAAGACAATAAATGTGAATAACTATTAGCCGGATAGTTGAAAACTTCAAACAGATCCCTGATTATTAATTTGTCTTTTAGGACTTATTTTGTTCTTATAAGGCAAATCAATAAGTTATCAACAAATGGAAATATCAGAGATCAAACAGAAACTTACGATCTTAAAAGTACTGAGCCACTATCACCTAAAACCCGATCGCAATAATCGCCTGTGCTGCCCTTTCCACAACGATAAAACCCCGAGTCTGCAGGTCTACCCGGAGACCGGGACCTGGACATGCTTTAGCAGCAACTGCTCAGCCGGGAGCGGCGACCAGGTGGATTTTATTATGCGCAAAGAAGGTATCACGAAACACGAGGCAATCCTGAAGGCACAGGAGCTGATGGGAGAACCAGGAGATCCCGGTCAAATGAAAAAAGAACCTGCCCCTGAAAAGAAGCCTGCCCAGGAACTTACTCCTGAAGAAAGAATAGCAATATTAACTAAAGCCTTCACACACTTTGCCAGAAGTCTGAATAAAAGACCTGAGAACGCGATCAAATACCTTGAATCCCGCCAGCTCGATTATAAAAGACTATCTATCGGCTTTGATGCAGGAACACTTCATAAGATCAAAGAAACTACCCCGAAGCAAAAGCAGCTTTACCTTCAGGCAGGACTTCTGAAACCAGATAAGTTCGGAAGAGAAGATAGCTACTACACACGCTTTAAAGGCTGCATAGTGTTCCCGCTGCTTGACAGGTCAAAGAACATTGTAAGCATATATGGAAGACACACTGAAAAGCAGGAACACCATTACCTGGAAGGAGATCACCGGGGACTTTATCCTGGCTATCCTGATGGAGAAACTACCCGGCTGATTTTAACAGAAGCCATTATCGATGCAGCCACCCTGCAGCAGCTACCTGAGATCACAAAAGACTTTTCTATCCTTGCTCTTTACGGGACCAACGGTTTTACAGAAGATCACAGGAAAGCAATCACAGAGCTGAAGGATCTCAAAGAAGTAGTTTTGTTCTTTGATGGTGATGAAGCCGGAACAGCGGCCATAAAGAATATCGTCGGAGAGTTAAAGCAAATCAGCGAAAAGCTTTTAATCTCAGTGGTCGATACTCCGGAAGGCGAAGACATAAACAGTCTTGCCCAGGGCCATGACAGCGAAATATTTACTCATCTTTTGGAGAACCGCAAGTCATTTTTTCTTTCAATTGAGAATCCTTCAGTTGAAAATAAAAAAGTTCAGGGATCCACTTCTTTAAACCTTCCGGAACATCACCGAAGTAGCGAGCTGATAATAAAACCCGATTGCCTTATCTATGAGACCGATAACCTGCAAATAACTCTCTGGGGAGGAATAGAGATCCACACTATCAACCGGCTCCGGGTAACACTTCACATTAAGCTCAAAGCAAACGAATACGCAAGCTTCCGGGACACGGCAGATCTTTACTCAAACAGCCAGAGCGACCGTCTCGTGAAACAGGCCGCCGAAAAGCTTGAGATAAGCAGCACGGTAGTAAGCGAGGCCATAACAGGACTTACCAGGGAGCTTGAGATATACAGATCCCTGAAGCGGGAGGAAAAACGTAAAAGCGAAGAAGTAAAAGAAAAGCAGGGAAAGGATCTTTTCTCTCATGACCAGATGCAGGCGGCAAAAGAGTTTTTAAATAGTCAGGAGCTAACAGAAAACACTTACAAACTTTTTGGTAGTCTCGGCCTGATCGGCGAGCAGGACAGCGCCACGCTCCTGTTTTTTATCTTTCTCACGAGGTTTTTTAAAAACCCGCTTCATGCTATCGTCATGGGAAGCACCGGGAGCGGCAAGACATACCTGCTGCAGGGAGTAGCCGGGACTGTTCCAAGGCAGCATATACACGTTACCACATCTTTAAGCGAGAACACGCTTTATTATACTCCAAGAGATTTTTTAAAGCACAAGATCCTTCTTCAGGAAGATCTTGACGGAGCATACAGCGCACTGCTTCCCTTAAGAGAACTGATGAGCAACCAGGAGATAAGCCGGTTCTCGACCAAAACAAACAGCCGTACAGGTGACAGCAAACAGGTTTACCTTCATGTAGAAGGTCCCGTTTGTGTTGCCGGGGCAACAACCAGGGACAAGATCTATGAGGATAACGCCAACCGCTCTTTCCTTATCCAGGTAGAAGAAAATCCCTCGCATGAACGCCAGGTGCTCGAGTACCAGGGAAAGCTTGCAGCAGGACTTGTAAACTTTAAAAGATACGATGAGAACATTAATCTTTTAAAGGCATGTCAGCTGCTTATCGAGCCGGTGGAGGTTATAATACCCTTTGCACCAAAGCTCGAGCTCCCGCCGCACGTCTTTAAGAAGATGAGAACAAAGAACCATTATTTAACTCTCATCAAGTCGATCACGCTCTGGAACCAGCAACAGCGAAAGAGAGTTACAGATCATGATGGCAACCGTTTTTTACTCTCCACCCTTGAAGATGTCGAGTGGGCAAATTACCTCTCAAGAGATGTGCTGCTCAGGAAATCTGATGAGCTAAGCGGCAAGACACGCCAGTTCTTCGAGAGCCTGAAAGAGTATATTAAGGAGATCAAATCTAAAAGCTTTTATGCGAAGGATATCCGTCGTCAATTCCGGATGCACCCGATGGAGCTGCAAAGAAGGTTAAATGATATAGAGGCAAGAGGGCTGATCAGGTGCGTCAGCCGAAGCAACAAGCCGGGTAATGAATACGAGATCATGATCTGGAATGATTACGACGAGCTGAGATCTGGTATCGAGATCATGGACGAGATCCTGAATAACCTGAAAAGATCGGAAAGGGAACCTTCACATGACCTTCACACGACCTTCACAAACCCCGTTGTGAAGGTGGAAAACGCCACCAGGTGAAGAATGCAGACGTATTTTTATGAACCTTCACAACCTTCACAGGGGGGACAAGCAGCACACTTTTTTTATTTTCAACTGAAGAACCTTTTAAATGAATCCTAAAGAGCTAATCAGCAGGCAGTTTATAGATCTGGAAGCTGGCTTTCTGAGCTGGCTCAGGACGCTTGGCTACAGTGAGGCCACAATAACCACTCGCAAGAGAAACCTAAAGGGATTTTTGCTCTACCTTGAGCGCTGCGGGATCAGCGCCATGGATCAGGCTGCAGGGGAAAAGACCAAGCTTTTTGTAAGGTATCTTAAAAGACGGGAGAACAGGCTCTACGGATCGGGTCTTATGAATGCAAGCATAAATGTTGCTGTAGGATCTGTAAACAAGTTTTTTGAATACTTAAGGCAATCCGGAAGCGTTGCAATGGTCCCGGATAACCTCGGGTATGTGGAAGAGCTTTACGGACCCAGGGTTGTTCTGACGCTTCAGGATATCAGCTCCCTTTATGAAGCCACCTACCTTAAAAAATGGTTTGCCAGGGCAGAAACCAAAGAGTACCAGGGGGCAATACAGCAACGGGACCGGGCAATGCTTGGCATCTATTACGGTTGTGGCCTTAGAAAAAGTGAAGGAACAAACCTCACGGTAAGCGATATATTAATAGAAAGGAAATTAGTCTTCGTAAGAAAAGGGAAAGGGTGCAAAGAAAGGTATGTCCCGATGACTGATGGCAACCTCAGTTACATCACTGAATATTTACAGGATGGCCGTAACTTTTTACTTGCCAGGAGCCAGTCCGGGACAGAATCATTTTTTATAAACCAGTTCGGTGGTAGTTGCAGCGACCAGGCATTATCGGCAAGGCTTGACAGGCTTGTAAAGAACAGCGGCAACGCGGGACTGCAGAGCAAGAAACCAACTCTTCATACCCTGCGTCACTCGATAGCAACGCACCTGCTGCAATCCGGAATGGAGATAGAAATGATCCAGAAGTTCCTGGGACATGCAAGTCTTGAAAGCACACAGATTTATACTCATATTTTAAACGAATGTTGAGCGAAGCGAACCGGAACGAAGTGGAGCTCGGCGGAGCCAAATCCCACAAGGCGGGAAGCTTTAAGGAATACCGGCAAAGTTCAGGCTACTCTGAAAAGAGCATCCGGGTGCAGGACAGCCATGTAAACTGTTTTAATAGCTGGTGCTTAAGGCAAAATATAAATCCCGGTGATATCACCTATAGCCAGGCTCTACAGTTTATTGATAGTGAAAGGGAAAGAGGAATTGAAAGACAAAGCACAATAAGAGAGATGAACTCAATCCGGATTTACTTCGATTACCTCCTGGAATCCGGGATCACCACTCAAAACATAATTAAACGGATCAGGATAAGGCAAAGCGGTAAAAAGGTCCTCCCGGAAATATTATCCCCGGCGCAGCTTGAGAATATCTACCAGGACTATTTAAACCTTCCTGTCTGGAACCATGGAACAGCAACTGCAAAGCTACTACACCACAGAAATACCGTTATCCTGGGCCTGATGATTTACCAGGGACTGGATAGTGGCGAGATAGCCAGGCTTGAAACCGGTCATGTTAACCTGAGTGAAGGCAAGATTTACATACCCTCAGGCAGGAAAAGCAACTCAAGAACACTAAAGCTTCAGGCAAACCAGATCTTACCGCTAGAAACCTACCTGGAAGAAACCCGCTCAGCCCTCCTGGCAAAACGGGAGTTGCAATCAATTTATCTGTTCCCATCGAAGAAATCCAGCGACCTGGTCTGTAAGATAGTGGAAGCGGTAAAGAAGATCCACCCGGAGATAAAAGACAGCCGGCAGCTGCGGTCAAGTGTTCTTATGAACTGGCTCAAGACTAATAATATCCGACAAGTGCAATACATGGCCGGACATAAAAGTATCCGGAGCACTGAGAGTTATCGGAGAGAAGACCTGACGGATCTGACAAGGCAGCTTGAACTGTTCCATCCGCTTAAGTGAAATGGAAGTACCAATTTGGCACCTCCAATTTTAAATAACTACATTTACAACAAATTACAGAGAACACAATGTCAAAGAAAGTCACGCAGATCATGATCCCGGATGAAGTGATCATGAGCAAGATTTACCTTATCAGAGGACAAAAAGTAATGTTAGACAGGGATCTGGCTGAACTTTATGAAGTCGAAACAAAACAGTTAAAAAGAGCTGTCAGAAGAAATATAGATCGTTTTCCAGAAGACTTTATGTTCGAACTGTCAAAAGAAGAGCTTGCGGACTGGCGGTATAATTTTGGCACTTCAAGCGGTGAAACAATGGGACTTCGTGTCCCACCTTTTGCATTTACTGAGCATGGAGTAATCATGTTGGCCAGCGTACTGAACAGTGATAGAGCTATCGAGGTCAACGTACAGATAGTAAGAATCTTTATCCGGATGCGTGAAATGCTGATGTCAAATAAAGAGATCCTTCATAGGCTTGAGAGAATAGAGCATAGAATGGAAGAACATGATGCTCAGATAATATCTATCCTTGATTATATGGGCCAGTTGGAAGAAGCCAAACAGCAGGAACTGGACCAGAAAAACCGTAAACGTATCGGCTTCAAGACTCCCGGAAGACAGGAAGACTAATCCCCCCGCAGCCGTGCCCTGCCGGCTTATTTTTTGTCATGCTTTTTGTCCCCTCGCACATGCGGCACATTGTCTTTTGCTTTTTATTGCCAGATTGATTTTTAAGGTAAAAAGCAAAATCCAAAGAGCCGCCCTGGCCCTGCAAACAAAAAGACAAGACCAAAAAATAATCCTCCCAAGCTATATTAACATAATGCGGCATTATAGTACAAAACATTTTTAAGCGGTATAAATGACGTGTTTTGTTTTGTCCTATAATAGCACTATGTTAAATAGCCGCACCCCAGCACTCCCCGACCCACGCCGACGCTGACAAACAGCATATTAAAAAACCGCTCAAACCCAACCCTTGAAAACCAAAGTTTTTTAAAAAGCTGTTTGCCGCCCCAAAAGCGGTAGCAAGCGCAATAAAAACCAAGCCGTCACACGAACCCAGACCATTTGTTTTTTATTGCCCTTGCTGTCTTTATCTGTCCACCGACAAACCCCGGCCACCACCCCAAAAACCGGAATAAAACCAAAAAAAGCAAAGCAAAGGTAAGTCGGCTTCCAGGGCAGTAAAGGCCAAGCCCTGCGGGTTTTGCAATATTTTTTTGATAATGTATTTTGATTTTTTAATGGTATCAAAAAAATATCGCAAAAGCCTTGACAGCCCTTCCAGCCTACCTTGTGCGATGGCTTTCTTTTTTTCGGTTTTTCTTTTAAAAAATAATGTTGTTATTTTTTATTTTCAATTGATATTCTTTCAGTTGAAAAAGAAAAAACTGTATTTTTGGGTTTTAACAAGTAAAAAGAAAACGTTCTTTGATTTTGGTTGCCTAATGCGTGTGAGACAACCTGTTTTGGGCTTTACTGGTAAGGGTATTGTTTGAATAATCCACTTAAGTATACTGATCCGGATGGGGAGTCTATCGTTGCTGCAATTATTGTCGGCGTCATTGTCGGTGCTTATATCGGAGGAGCAGCGGCAGAAGGCTGGGAATATAACCCAGGTAAATGGGCTTGGGATGGTAAAACTTGGACAGGTATTGGTTTAGGGGCTGTGATAGGAGGCTCAGCAGGTGTTGGTTTCTATTATGCTGCCCCGGCTCTCGCAAATACAGGCTTTTTTGCTCATTTTGGTGCAAGTGGTACAGTCGCAGCCTATACTGTGACTGGCGGGGTTGCAGGTGGATTGGCAGGATATGGAGCAGGTTTTTCTGGGGGAATGCTTTATAGTGATGGAAATTGGGGATATTCGCACCAAAGCGGAATTCATGGTGCTAAAGTTGGGGCAACTGTAGGTTCTGTTATCGGTGCTATTTCTGGTAATATTGCCGCTTATGAACCGCCAAAGGC
>ERZ795058.2903-NODE-2903-length-18949-cov-5.533238_pt1 | contig 18949 bp, 12 predicted proteins | sample MGYA00375142_ERZ795058 | MGnify/ENA primary metagenome ERZ795058 (study PRJEB30187, sample SAMN05720210) | activated sludge metagenome | isolation source: anaerobic digester from wastewater treatment plant | place: Japan | collected 2015-04-20 ... | reverse complement strand
TCGCCGCCAGGCGCTTTGTGCTGGACCTCCTGCTCTCGGACCACCCGCTCGACTGCTTGACCTGCGAGCGTGCTGGGGCGTGCGAGCTGCAGCATCTAGCCTACAAGTATGGCGTGAAGGAGTCGAGCTACCAGGGGGCGCGGCACCACTACGCCGTCGATGATCCCAACCCCTTCATCTACCGCGACTATGACAAGTGCATCGTCTGCCGCCGCTGCGTGCGCGCCTGCGCCGAGATCAACGGCGTCGAGGCCATCGGCCTGGTCTGGCGTGGCTTCCACACCAAGATCGGTACCGCCGGTGACGGCAACCTGGAAGACTCGCCCTGCGAGTTCTGCGGCACCTGCGTCGAGGTCTGCCCCACCGGGGCGCTGCTCTCCAAGCTGGCGCTGGGCAAGGGCCGCCGCTGGGAGCGCCGCACCGTGACCGAGACCTGCCCCTACTGCGGCACCGGCTGCCGCCTGAACCTGGAGATTGTGGGCGATGAGATCGTCGAGGTGGCCTCGGCCTGGGATGGACCGGCGAACCGCGGCGCGCTCTGCGTCAAGGGGCGCTTTGGCTTTGACTTTGTCCATCACCCCGACCGGCTCACGACGCCCCTGATCCGCCGCGACGGCACACTGCAGCCGGCGACCTGGGACGAAGCGCTGGACCTGGTGGCCAGCCGTCTGAAGGGCATCCGCGACAGCCATGGCGGGCAGGCCATCGGCGTGCTGGCCTCGGCCAAGTGCACCAACGAAGAGAACTACCTGCTGCAAAAGCTGACGCGGGCGGTGCTGGGGAGCCATAATGTCGATCACTGTGCCCGGCTTTGACATAGCGCCACTGTGACCGGTCTGGTCACATCGTTCGGCTCCGGCGCCATGACCAACTCGATCCAGGACGTCACTGGGGAAGCACAGGGCTTCTTTGTCATCGGCTCCAACACCACCGAGCAGCATCCCGTCATCGGCATGGGCATCCGCCAAGCGGTGAAGCAGCGGGGCGCCAAGCTGATCGTGGCCGACCCGCGGCGCATCCCGCTGGCCGACCATGCCACGATCCACCTGCGGCATCGGCCCGGCTCCGATATCGCGCTGCTCAACGCGCTGATGCACGTGCTCATCGCCGAAGAGCTCTACGACAAGGCGTTCGTCGCCGAGCGCACCGAGGGCTTTGAAGATCTCAAGACCAAGGTGGCGCACTACACGCCCGAGGCGGCCGAAGAGATCACCGGCGTGCCGGCCGAGCAGGTGCGCGAGGCGGCGCGGCTGATGGCCACGCTCAAGCCGATGGCGCTCTTGTATGCCATGGGCATCACGCAGCACATCACCGGGCACCAGAACGTCATGTCGTGCGCCAACCTGCAGATGCTGCTGGGCAACATGGGCGTGCCGGGCGGCGGCGTCAACCCGCTGCGCGGCCAGAGCAACGTGCAGGGCGCCTGCGACATGGGCGGGCTGCCCAACTACTATCCCGGCTACCAGAGCGTGGCGGTCGACGCAGCGCACGACAAGTTCGAGGCCGCCTGGGGGGCGCCGCTGGGCCGCGAGCCCGGCCTGACGGTCGTCGAGATGTTCAACAAGGCCGAAGAGGGCCAGATCAAGGCCCTGTTCGTGCTGGGCGAGAACCCGATGCTCTCGGACCCCGACGTGAACCACGTGCGCCGCTGCCTCGAGCATCTGGATTTCCTGGTGGTGCAAGACATCTTCCTGACCGAGACGGCCGAGCTGGCCGACGTCGTTCTGCCGGGCGCGTCCTTTGCCGAGAAGAGCGGCACCTTGAGCAACACCGAGCGGCGGGTGCAGATGGTGGTGCCTGCGGTGCCGCTGCCCGGCCAGGCCCGCGCCGACTGGGACGTCATCTGCGACCTGGCGCGGCGCATCCAGGGCACGCCGCCTGATGCGCCGTACGCCGGCTTTTGCTATGCCTCGCCGGCGAAGGTCATGGAAGAAATCGCGGCGCTCACGCCGAGCTACGGCGGCATCCGCCACGAGCGCCTGGGCAGCCAGGGGCTGCAGTGGCCGTGCCCCACGACCGACCATCCGGGCACCAAGGTGCTGCACGTGGGCAAGTTCTCGCGTGGCCTGGGGCGCTTTATGCCGGTCGACTGGCTGCCGCCGGCCGAGCAGCCCGATGAGGAGTATCCATTCGTGCTGACGACGGGGCGGGTGCTCTACCACTATCACACCGGGTCGCTGACGCGGCGAGCCAAGGGCCTGGCGGCGATCTACCCGGAGGGTAAGGTCGAGATCCATCCCGAAGACGCGCGCACGCTGGGCATCGCCGATGGGGCCATGGTGCGCGTCAGCTCGCGGCGCGGCAGTGTCACCGCCAAGGCCGAGGTCACCGAGCGCACGCAGGCGGGGCTGGTCTTTATGACCTTCCACTTTGCCGAGGCGGCGGCCAACATGCTGACAATCGCCGCGCTGGACCCGGTATCCAAGATCCCCGAGTACAAGGTCTGCGCCGTCAAGGTAGAGCCGGCGTAGGGGCAGGAGGGTTGTACGGCGGGGATGCGGGCGCGGGCCTGCATCCCCGCCGTGCCAGGCGGACCATTGTTAACCGAGCAAGGACACAGAGCAAGGAGGAAGCCTACGATGGCAGACCAGGTAATCCGTATCGATCCCTTTACGCCGGCCGAAATGGCCGAGCGGGCCGAGAACGTCGGGGTGGCCAAGGCCAACCTTGATGGGTTGGTCATGTTCGCGCTGGCTATCCTGGCGGGCGCGTTCATCGGCCTGGGCGCCATCTTTATGACCACGGTCACGACCGGCGCTGCCGCTCTGCCCTTCGGCGTGGGCCGGCTGCTGGGCGGCCTCGTCTTCTGCCTCGGCCTCATCCTGGTGGTCGTGGCCGGGGCCGAGCTCTTTACCGGCAACAACCTGATCATCATGGCCTTTGCCAACGGCAAAGTGCCCCTGAGCAAGCTGCTGCGCAACTGGGGCATCGTCTACGCGGGCAACTTTGTAGGCTCGGTGGCCACGGCGGCCGTTATGTTCATCAGCAAGCAGTACGCGCTGATCGGCGGCGGCGCCCTGGGCCTGAACGCGCTCAACGTGGCGAACTACAAGTGCGGCCTCGAGTTCCTCCCGGCGCTGGGCCTGGGCATCATGTGCAACGCCCTGGTCTGCCTGGCGGTGTGGCTGTGCTTCAGCGCCCGCTCGACGACGGACAAGATCCTGTCGATCGTGTTCCCCATCACAGCCTTTGTTGCCGCCGGGTTCGAGCACTCGGTCGCCAACATGTACTTTATCCCGATCGGGCTCTTCATCCAGTGGTTCGACCCGGCGTTCACGGCCGATGCGGTGAGCAAGGGCGCCAAGGTGGCGAACCTGACCATGGTCAAGTTCCTCATCGGCAACCTGCTGCCGGTGACCATCGGCAACATCATCGGCGGCGCGGGCATGGTGGGCCTGGTCTACTGGTTCATCTACCTGCGGCCCAAGCGCCAGGCGGCGGCTGCCGCGGCGGCGGCCACCGCCAAGAAGTAAGTAGCCTGGCCGGAGGGGGTTGTGGCGGGCTGCCTGGGGCTGTTGGCCGCTCCCCGCGGGGAGCGGCCAACAGCCCCAGGCAGCCCGCCACAACCCCTTATAGGGTCGGGCACCGGGTGGCCGCGAAGCGTGAAGCCTGGTCGCCGGCTTGCTCCATCACCGGGCCAGCAGGTACAGCGCCAGCGCCGTGGCCAGGGGCACACTGAGGTTGTCCGTCCCTGCAGGTGAGAGCGCCTCGGCCAAGGTGGCCACGGCCGCGCCCGCCACGGCGTGCAGGGCGATGGCCGCGGGGCCGAGCGGTGCGCTCGTCGGGCTGAGCGCAGAGCCGGGCAGGATGAGCAACGTCAGGGCGATGGCGGCCAGGCTGAAGAGGGCCATGGCGGCGCTGCCCTCGAGCGTGCGCGTGCTGCGGCCAAAGGCGTGGTAGGTGCGCCGGCCCCAATTCCGGCCCACGATGGCTGCAAAAGCATCGCCCCAGGTCATGGCCATCACCGCGGCCACGGCGATGGGCGCGCGGTCGCCCGCCTCGCCCTTGCGCCATAGCAGCGCAAAGAGCACCGTGATCGAGAGCGCGAAGTAGACCGTGCCCGGGCTGGAATCGGCGGCATCCATGGCCTTGAAGGTCTGCCGCCGGTAGAAGACATAGTTCAGCACGATGAACGTGGCAAAGGGCACCAGGCCCCAGCGCCAGTCGTCAAAGAGCCAGAGGACGCCCCACACCCACATCCCCGCGCCGATGTGCACCAGCTTGCGCGTGAAATCCTGCGGCCAGCCGCGCCATGTGCGGATGGCCTCCACCGCGCCCAGCAGGCCAAAGGCGCAGACGTAGGAGGCCACCAGGCCGATCACATCTCCTCTTGACATCGTCGCCTCCTGAGGGATGAGGAACGGCTCACCGCAAAGGCGCAAAGGAAGCGATGACATGCTCGCAACCACTCAGCCCATCATGCTGAGTCATCTGAACCGCAAGGAACGCCAAGGGCGCGAAGGCAACGCGAAGCCTCTGAAGGAAGGATTCATCAGTCTCCCTTGGCGTCTCCTTCGCGTTCTTGGCGCCCTTTGCGGTTCAAGATGCTGCTCACATCAGCGGGCTGAGCAGTCACACATGCTCTTCCCTTCACTCATCCTCTTTGCGTTCCCTTTGCGCCTTTGCGGTGAGCTTCGTCACTCCGATTTGAAGAGCCGGCCGCGGCCGCGCTTTTCGGGCTGCAGGAGCAGGGTGAGGTCGCGGCGGCGGTTCGCATCCTGCCCCTCGGCGAACCAGGCCTGCCAGCGGCTGGGAGAGTCGGGGTCCTCGGCGCCGTGGGGCGTGATGCGGCGGCGCACGCGGCAGAGCAGCGGCGTGTTCACCGCGGCCCCGGCGATGACGGCCTGGCCCTTGGAGAGCGCCGGCAGCTCGGCCAGCAGGTCGCGCCCCACCGACTCCACGCTCTCGGCGACGCGGTTCTGGTCAATGGGGTTGACGATGCGCAGGATGCACTGCGTCATGCACTGCGAGAGCACATCGGCATCGAGGCGGCCCGGGCGCTGGCTGATGAGCCCCACGGCCACACCGAACTTGCGCCCCTCCGAAAGGACGGTCTTGAGGATCTGCGAGGTGATGACGTCGGCCGAGGCCGGGCAGAAGTTGTGCGCCTCTTCGATGAGCACAAAGGCGGGGTAGGGCAGATAGCTCTCGTCGCTCTCGGCGGCCTTTTTCTTTTCCGTATCGATGCGTGCCTGCAGCAGCCGGCGCAGCAGCGTAGCCACCACCACCTGCTGCTCGCGCTGGTCCACCTCGTTGAGCTGCAGCACCGTGCAGCGCCCTGGCCTGAAGAGCTCGCCCAGCGGCAGGCTCTCATAGTCGTCAAAGATGTGCGACTCGCTAAAGAGCTGGTTGACACGCCAGATCAGCGCGCCGAGGGTGCTATCCTCCTCCTGCTCGCTGCCGGCGGCTGCATCATCCAGCTCATCATCCGCGCGCGGGTCGGTGACCGGCTTGCCCGAGCCGGAGCGCAGCGCCACCTTGAACTGGCCGCGCGTCCATTTCTTTCCGAAATGGCGCTGCACGGCGCGGTAGGCCTGCCCGAGGCGATAGTGCATCTTTTCCGAGAGGTTCGGCAACAGGTAGCGCAGGTCGCCCAGGGTCAGCGACGAGATGCGCACCTTGACGTCGTCGGGGCGGATGATGCGCACCTCGGGGTGGTAGCCGTCGTCGCCGCGCAGCTCGGCCGCGCCCTGCATCTCGGCCAGGGTGTCGTACTCGCCGTGTGGGTCCACCACGAGCACCGCGGCGCGGTTGTGCGGCGCCATGAGCTCCTCGAGGAGCACGCCGGCCAGGTAGCTCTTGCCGGCGCCGGTGGAGGCGATGATGGCCAGGTGCGTGCTGGTGATGGCCCTCGCGTCGAGCACCACCGGCACGGCGTCGCCCGGCCGGCTGAGCAGCGCGCCTATGTGCGCCGCGCCCACCTGGCCGGGCACGCGGCGGTTGAGCACCCGCGCCAGCAGCTCGTCTTCGGCGATGTAGATGGGGTGGCCGGCGCGGGGCGGCAGCCGCGGGTTGACGAAATCGTGCAGCGCCTCGTCGTAATAGCCCAGGATGGTCGCCGTCACCTCAAAGAGCTCGGGCTCCTCGGGGGCGTAGCCGATCATGCCGGCCACCGTCTCGGGGCGCACCTCGGGGTCGGCCAAGAAGCCGTCGGGGAAGAGGCGCACCGGCCGGCGCGCGGCCACGCGCCCCAGCACCTGGCGCAGCTCGCCGTCCACCGGCGCCTCATAATAGACAAACTCGCCGCTGCGCACCGTCTGCTCGCGGTCGGGCGTGATAAAGGTGTACTCATGGGCCGCCTCGCCCGGGCCCTTGGCCGTGCCGATGGGACGGGCCATCATCGCTCTCCTCATACACTCGGCCACACTGTGGCTGGGGGACCCCCTACCGTTCCCCCCGCGAGGGGGAATAGGTTGGTGTCCCAATGCCTCCTGCATGGTGCGCCGGAGCCCGGCGGCGAGCATCGCAGCCGCGAGCAACCCATTCCCCCTCGCGGGGGGAACGGTAGGGGGTCCCCCAGCCATCGCGCATTGGGGTCACCCGTTATCTGCAGCGAAACCCTTTGTAGTGACGGCTTTAGCCGTTTGCCCCGCTGTGGCACACGCCTCGCACCAAGCGGCGCTCGCTCTGTTGTGGTCTGGGCGGCTGAAGCCCGCTACTACGACACCAGTACGTCTATCCCAACGGTTCAACTGCCGCCCGCCAGGCCACGTTGGCCTTGACGACCTGGAGTTGCGCTGCCGCCTGCGGGCAGAGCGCTTCCAGCCGCGCGATGATATCGAGCAGGAGGTGGCGGGCCAGCGGGTTGCCGTGGGCGATGAGCAGCGGCGCGTAGCCCAGGCGCACGCCGCGCTCGCCGCCCGCGTGGAAGGCGCGCACCTCCTCATCGTCCATCGAATCCACCGGGGCATCGATCTGCACCGTCTGCGGCGGCACGCCGTGGCCGATGGCCCCCGCCGGCCCCCAGGTGCCGATGGCCACAATGCCCACCAACGTCACCTTTTCGTTCAAATAGTCGGGCGAAAAGACCGCCAGGTCCTGCGCTGGCGACAGGCGCGGCCCCAGCGCGCCGAACTCGGGGTTGACCAGCACCGTGTTGTAGATGATGCCGACGACGGCCTGCCCCGCACCGCCGGCCACGCGCACGAACCTGCCGAAGGCATAGTCGGCCGGGCCGGGCACGTGCTCCACCTCGCCGGGCTGGTGCACCTGGCACACATAGTCGATGTGGCTCGAGGATCGGGCGATTTTGCCGATGCGCATGATGATCCTCTCCTGTGGGGTTTATGGTGGTTTGGCTGCCGTGCGGGCCGCCCGCGGGCGGCCCGCACGGCAGCCAAACCACCATAAACCCCACTTGTATGGCTATCTTCTCCCGAGTTTGCTGCCTGCCTTGCGGCTGAAGCGCAGGGGCAGCCCCTCCTGCGCGGCGAAGCGCTGAAAGGCGGCGCAAAAGCGCTCGCGGTCCTGCATGGTGATGACGGCGACGGCGTCGGCGGTCTCGATGGCGTAGGGGTAGCCGTTGCCGACGACGCACTCGGCGCGCACCACGTCGAGCACCGCCTCGAGCCGGCCCGCCTCCACCAGCCAGCGCGGCACCTCGAGCCGGGCCGGTGGATTGCCGGCGGTCGTCTGCAGGTAGGTGAACGCCACCTGCTCATAGTACTTGCCGTCGAGCGGGGCCACGCGGTCGTCGCGGGCGCAGATCCAGGCCGGCGTGCGCTCGCCCCAGGTGAGCAGCGGGTGCAGGAAGGCGGCATCGGCCACGCGGCGCTCGCCCCGCACCTGGCCGATCACGTCGAGCATGGCCGCCAGGTCGGCGGCATAGCTCGTATCCACATAGCCGACGAGCGGCACCTGCGTGCGCTGCGAGGCGGTGAGCAGCCCCGTCACCGCTCGCACGTAGCGCGCCTGGTGCGCCGGCGCCATCTGCTGGGCGAAGGAGACGATGAGCGAGCCGTCAAAGAAGCAGACCGGCCAGGGCTCGCGGCCGCGGTACGCCTCCATGCAGGCCACGAGGCGGCGGCACTCGCCCTCGAAGCGGTGCAGGTTGACCATCTGGTCGGGGAAGCCGTCATCGCCGTGGTCGCCGATGGCCAGCTCGCCGGGCGCCAGCACTTCGAACGCAACGTCCTTGACGTAACTGCCGGCCGGGTCATGGTGGTTCTCGAACCAGCCGATCTGCACGGCGCCCACGGGCAGCGAGAAATCCTTCGACGGCGAGATCTGCGAGCCGTCGACGGCGATGGTGGGCACGCCGACGAGCACCTGGCGCGCCCAGGCGCGCGCCTCTTCGTGGGTGTGCCAGCGGGGCGCAAAGGGCACGACGGGGCCGCGGCAGCGATCGTGCTCGGCGCTGGGCCGCGCGCCCGGCCCGGCGACCCCCGCCAGCCGCGCTTCGACCTCGGCCTGCGGCAGCGCCGACACCTCGAGCCAACGGGCGCGATAGCCCTCCAGGGCGCTGCCGTGGGCCGCGCCGTAGCCGGTGAACAGCTCGCGCTTGGCGGCCAGGGCCGTGGCCACGCGACGCAGATCGAGCATCAGCTCACCACCCTGCTCGCCCCATCCTCCTTGGCGATGCGCACAATGTGGTCGGTGGCCTGCTCGAACGTGTCGTCGTGGCTGACGACAAAGAGCTGGCCAAAGCCCTTCACCGTCAGGATCTGCTCGGCCAGGTTCTCGCGCCGCGTGTCGTCGAGGTTGGAGGTGGGCTCGTCAAAGAAGGCGATGTCGATCCCCGAGACCTCGCGGAGCAGCGCCAGGCGCACGGCGAGCGCCGCGGCCATCTGCTCGCCGCCCGAGAGCTGCTGGAAGGTGCGCTGGTAGCTCTTGTGCTCGAGCAGCACCTCATAGTCCTCGCTCCAGTGCAGGCGGCTGATCTGGTCGCTTGTGATGTCGCTGTACAGGCCGGCGGCTTCGAGCGAGATGGTGTCGACCAACGCCTTGGTGATCTGAGGGCCGGCCTCTTTGATCGTGCGCCGCAGGTACTCGAGTAACTGTCCTAGCTCGCGCCAGCCGGCGAGCTCCTGCCTGGCCTGGCGCCATTGCGCCTGCACCTGATGCAGGTGGGCGATGCGCGCCTGGGCGCGCGCGAGCTCGGCGCCCTGCATTTCTACCGTGGCCAGGAGCCGGCTCTCTTCGCCGCTGGCCTGTTGGTAGGCATCGACCGTGCGCCCATAGTCCTCGGCGTGGTAGGCCGCCGTGGCCGCGGCCAGCTCGCCCGCCAGCGCCTCGCGGCCCTGGCGCACGCCCTGCAGCTCACCCTGCACGTGCTCGCGCTCGGCCAGGCGGGTGGGCAATACCCCGGCTTCGCGCTCGTGCTGCAGGTAGCGCCGGTGGTCGGGTTCTGCCGCTGCGAGCGCCTCGCGTACGGTGGCCACCTGCTCGTCGAGCCCGGCATAGGCGGTGAGCTGCCCCTGCAGCTCGGCCAACCGCGCCGCGCCCGCCGCCTCGCGGGTGCGCTCGCGCTCCACCCGCTGCGCCAGCGCCGCGCGCTCGCGGGCTGTATCGAGGGCGCGCTCGTAGGCGCGGCGCGGGTCGCCGAGGGCGGCCAGCTCGGCCTCGAGCGCGGCGGCCCGCGGCTGCGCCTGGGCCAGGCGCTCCGCCTCCTGCCTGGCCTCCTGCACGGCTGCGCGCCCGGCCGCGCACTGCGCCTCGAGCGCCTCGCGCTCCGCTGCCCGGGGCAGCCGCGCCCGGCGCCGCTCCAGCGCCTGCAGGGCCGCCGTCACTGCCTCGCGCTCGGCCTGGGCCGCGCCCTCTTGCGCCGCCAGCTCGGCGAGACGCTCGCGCAGCGCCTCCGCCTGCCCGACGTTGCGCCGCAGCAGCTCGCTGCGCCGCCCCTCGCCCAGCTCGGCCTCGCATACCGGGCACTGCGCCGCCGCCACCTCGCCCAGGGCTGCGCTCTGCTCCTCGACGTGCGCCAACGCGGCCTGTCGCACGGCATGCTCGGCGCGCAGCGTATCAAAGTCGCGCGCCAATGACTCCAGCCGCGCCGTGCGCTCGCCGCGCTCCTGCTCCAGGCGTGCCGTCTCCTCGAGCCCGGCCAACACCGCCTGCAGCCGCGTTTCGAGCTCGGCCAGGCGGGCGCGTTCGCGCTCCAGCGCTCTGGCGGCTGCCTCCCAGCGCCGCGCCTCGCCCTGTGCCTCGCTCAGGGCCGCCTCCAGCCGCGCCTGCTCCTCGGCCTTGGGTTGCAGCCGCTCGGCCTCGGCGGCCGCATCCTGCGCGCGCGCCAGGTCCTCCTCGGCGCGGCGCAGACGCTCGGCGGCGAGGGTGGCCTCCACCTGGCCTGCGCTCAACGCCTGGCGCAGGCGCGCCCGCTCCTCACGCCGCGCCTCGAGCGCCCGCTGCCGCTGCTGCGCCTCGAGGTAGACGCGATGCCCGGGCTCGCTCTCGGCCAGGGCGCGCTGTGCCTCCTCGGCGGCCGCCACCGAGCGGTGCGCCTGCTCGAGCTGCGCCTTCAGGCCGGCGATGCGCTCGTCGAGCCGGCCGGCCTCTTCGGTGAGCTTTTGCAGACGGTCGCGGGCGGCCTCGAGCGCGCGCTTGTCAACGGCGAGCGCGGCCAGTTGCACTGTGAGCTCGGCCAGGCGCGCGCGGCCGCTTTCCAGCGCCTGCGCCAGCGTCGCCGCCATCTCCTCCAGGCCGGGCAGCTCGCGGGCCTCGGCCTGCAGGCCGGCGATGAGCGTCTCGGCGGCGTGCACGTGCTCCTCGACGGCGCGCCGCGAGTCGAGCAGCGCCTCGAAGGCCTGCGCATACTCTTCGACGCGCAGTAGGGGGTTGAATACCGCGCGGCGCACGCTCGGCTTTTCGAGAAAGGCCGCGGTCAGCAGCCCCTGGGGCACGCCGACGGCATCGTGAAAGAGTGCGGCCAGGTCCACCGTCTCGTCGACGCCGAACTGCTCGCGCAGCCAGTTGCGCACGTCGACGGCGCCGTCGGCTACCTTGCCGTCGAGCTCGGGGTCATAGACATAGTACTGCGTCGCGGCACCGCAGCGGCGCACCACGCGGTACTCGCGCTCGTCGGCGGCCAGCACGGTCACGGCGATGGTCGCCGTCTTTTCGCCCTCGCGCACCAGGTTGGCAATCGGCCGGCAGGGGACGTGGTCGAAGAGGGCGTAGCCCAGCGCTCCGAGGATGGTGCTCTTGCCGGCGCCGTTGGGGCCGCAGATGGCGTTGGTGCCGCGGGCAAAAGTCACCGTCTCGTGGGCGTACGACTTGACGTTCTCCAGCTCGAGCGTGCGGATTTCCATCGGCTAATCGCCCTGCGCGGCGAGCTGGCCGCGCGCCTCGCGCAGGTAGCCCAGGATGTCGTCGGGCGACGAGCCCGTGAGCGTCCTGCGCTTCAGCTCGATGGCCACCTCGGCCCACTGGCTGGCTGCGGAGCGAAAGCGCTCGTCGCGCTCGATCAGCCCGCAGAGCACTTGCTGCTCGAGCTGGGCGCGCGAGCCGGCCGGGCCTACGTCGACGTTGGAGCCGGCGGGCTTGGCCTTGTTCTGCACCCGCGCCAGCAGCGCCTCAAAGGCCGCTGTGACAGTGTCTTCGACATGCCCGATGTCGAGGTCGAGGCGGTCGAAGGGGAGCGTGCCCTCCAGGGTCAGCTCCACCACCGGCGGGCGGTCGTCGCCGGCGGGGCGCATGGCCGCCGCGGATTCGGCCTTGGCGCGCACGGCATCGTAGATGGCCTGGGGGCTGGCGCAGGCGTCAACCGAGACCTGGAGCCGGATGAAGCGCCGCCGCGGCGTGGCTACGAGCTCGGCCTGGTGGGCCATGGCGCTGTGTGCCGCCAGCTCGACCAGGTAGTAGCCGCGCTCGGCCCACTCACTCTCGTCCACCGACCAGGTCTCGAGCGACCCGGGGTTAAAGATCCAATTGTCGACCTCGTAGGGTTTGTGGATGTGGCCCAGGGCGACATAATTGACCAGCGGTCGCAGCGGTTCGATGGCGCGGCGCGTCACGGCGCCCGAGCAGCGGTCGAGGATGCCCTCGAGCCCGGCGTGCATCAGGAGGATCGAGTAGGCCGGCGCCGGGCCTGCGAGCGCCGCCAGCCCCTCGGTAAACATGGCCAGCACGCGGTCGGTCGAGGCGCCATAGTACTTCAAGCCATACACGCGCACGCCGCCGGGCAGGTCCACGTAGGCGCCGCCGCCCTCGGGGGCGTAGGGCGCAAAGTGCAGCCGGCCATCCTGCACGGCGGGGTTGAGCAGCGTGATCAGGCCGATGGCGTCGAGGAATTCGAGCCACGAGTACTGGTCGCGGTAGTGGGCGCGCTCGTGGTTGCCCTCCACGGCGATGGCCGGGATCTGCGCATCCCGCAACTGCTGCAGGCCCTCCACCGCCTGGCGCATGGCGAGGGGGTCGACGGTGCGCTTCTCGAAGAGGTCGCCAGCCAGCAGCACAAAGCTTACCTCGCGCGTGATGGCCTCGTCGACGACGTGCAGAAAGGCCCGGGCGAAATCGTCAAAGCGCTCGCGGGAATTGTACTGTTGGTAGCCCAGGTGAATATCGGCCATGTGCAGGAAGCGCACGGGCATCCTCCGTTGAGGCGGGTGGGCCGGCTGGCCCAGTCCGGTGTGGGCACTATTATACACCGGCGCGCCCAGGGGGCAAGGAGCACGATCACGTAACCGGACTCCCCAACTTGTTGGGGCGAAGCCCAGGGCCGCCCGAACAAGTTCGGGACTCCGGCGGGAGCGAGGGCACGCTATTTGCTGCCCTCTCCAGACGGACCATGGCATACGGAGCATACCATGCAGAGTGGCTGCCTGCCCGAGCATCTGCTGCGCTCGCCCGAGCTGCTGGAGCGTTACCTGATCGAGCAGCGCTCGCCCGCGCTGGCGACCCTGGGGCTGCCCGACGATTTCGTCGTGCCCTGTCACGGCGTCTCCATCGCTAACCTGCCGGCCACGCTCGCCGAGATCCTGGGGGCCAAGCTGACCGGCGCCGCCGGCCCCCTGCCCGACGCGATGTGGATGGGCCTGGCCGATGGCGTGCAGCGGGTTGTGTGGCTCATCCTCGATGCGGCGGGCTGGCTGGACCTGTGCGCGCTGCTGCAGGAGGAGCCAGAGCTGAGCCTGGCACGCCTCGCCCGCGACGGTCGCTGCCTGCCCATCACTTCGGTCTTTCCCAGCACGACCTCGTCGGCGCTGACTACGCTGTGGACGGGCTATGGCCCGGCACAGCACGGCCTCGTGGGCCACATCCTGTACCTGCGCGAGTTCGGCACGGTCGTCGACATGCTGATCTTTAGCCCCATGGGTGTGCGCCAACGCGACGAGATGATCGGGCGCGGGCTCGTGCCCGAAGAGTTCGCGCCGGTGCCGGGGCTAGCCGAGGCGCTCGTGGGGCAGGGCGTGACCACGCGCACGCTCATCAACCTCGACCTGGCGATGACGGGGTTCTCGCGCATCTCCTACCGCGGCGTCGCTGAAGTGGGGCGTTTTGTGACGGCCGCCGACATGTGCGTGCGTCTGCGCCACATGCTGAGCGCCCACAGCAACGAGCGCCTGCTGCTGGTGGGCTATATGCACGAGGTCGACAATATCGGCCACGTCGATGGCCCGGGCGGCGATGCCTGGCGCGCGGGGGTGCGCAGCCTCGCCTTTTCCCTCGAGCGCGAGTTCCTGAACGGCCTGACGCCCGAGGAGCGCCGCGGCACCATGCTCGTGCTCACGAGCGACCACGGCCAACTGCCCCAGCCGGGGGCTTCGATCTATACCACCGACCACCAGGAGCTGCGCAGCCACCTGCTGCTGCCGGCGACCGGTGGCATGCGTGCGGCCTATCTCTACGCCCGCCAGGGCTACGTCGACGCGGTGGAGGCCTACGCGCGCGAGCATCTCGCCGAGCAGTTCGTGCCCATCCGCGCCGGCGCCGCACTGGAGACGGGCCTGCTCGGCTCGGGGCGCCTGGCCCCCGAAGCGGCCAGCCGGCTGGGCGATGTGCTGCTCATCGCGCGCGATCACTATGTGCTCGACCACCGCAAGCGCGAGCACCCGCCCATGGGCATGCACGGCGGCCTCACGCGCTGGGAAATGCTCTCGCCCCTGCTCATGGCCCGGCTCGACTGAAGTGCCGTCAACCGGCTCAAACGCTACGCCATCACCCGGTACGGACCACATGTGGGGGATTTGGCGGGCTGGCGTGTGCCGCCGGTCGCCCCTACAGGGGCGACCGGCGGCACACGCCAGCCCGCCAAATCCCCCTGGCCCAAGCCCTCCTCTGCGTCCTCGGCGCCTCTGCGGTGAACCGTTCTCCCGGCTGGCTTACTCGGGCAGCTCGGCGTGCTCCAGCAGGCTCTGCGCCAGGGCGGCGGCCTGCGCGCGGGGCAGCAGCGTGCGCTCGGGCTCCCAGCGCAGCTTGGCCTCCACCTTGTCGGCCTTGAGGTTGCGCGGGCTGACGGTCAGGCGCAGGGGGATGCCGATGAGGTCCGCGTCGTTGAACTTGACCCCGGCCGACTCCTCGCGGTCGTCGTAGAGCACCTCCAGCCCGGCTTGCTGCAGCTCGCCATAGAGCGCATCGGCAGCGGCCGCGACCTCGGGCTGGTCGAGCCCCAGCGTGACCAGGTGCACCTGGAAGGGCGCCACCGACGGCGGCCAAATGATGCCGCGCTCGTCGTGGTGTTCCTCGACGATGGCGGCCAGCAGGCGCCCGGTGCCGATGCCGTAGGAGCCCATGACGATGGGCCTGGGCCGGCCCTCTTGATCGAGATAGTTGGCGCCGACTGCCGCCGAGTAGCGCGTCCCCAGCTTGAAGAGGTGGCCCAGCTCGATGCCGCGCGCCTCGCTGAGCACGCTTTCGCAGCGCGGGCAGGGCAGGCCGGTGCGGGCCAGGGCGATATCGGCCTCGATGTCGGCCTGGAAATCGCGCGGATAGTTGACGTTGAGATAGTGGTAGCCCGGGCGGTTGGCGCCGGCCACCAGGTTGCGGCCCAGGCGCACCGAGTCGTCGGCCACCACGCGCACGCCGCTCAAGCCGCTCAGACCCACCGGTGAGGCATAGCCGGCGACGATGCCGTGCGCCTGCAGTTCCTCCTCCGTGGCCGGGTGCAACTCCGCACCGCCCAGCACGTTCGTCAGCTTGACCTCGTTGATCGACAGGTCGCCACGGATGACGGCAAAGATCAGCTCGCCCAGCGATGTGGTGTAAAAGACCGCCTTGAGCGTCTGCTCGGTGGGCACGCCCAGGAAGGCCGCCACGTCTTCGATGGTCTTCATCTCGGGCGTGGGCACGGGCTGGATCTCGCGCTCGGCCTCGGCTGACGGTACACCCTTGCGGAACTCGGCCCGCTCGACGTTGGCGCTGTAGGCGCAGCCGCCGCAGGCGATGAGCGTGTCTTCGCCGATGTTGGTGATGGCCATGAACTCGTGCGACACAGCGCCGCCCATCATGCCGGTGTCGGCCTCCACGGCGACATGGTCCAGGTGGCAGCGCTGGAAGATCTTGACATAGGCTTCGTACATCTTGGGGTAGAACTCGTCGAGGCTCGCCTGGTCGGTGTGGCAGCTATAGGCGTCTTTCATCACAAACTCGCGCACGCGGATCAGGCCGCCGCGCGGCCGCGGCTCGTCGCGGAACTTGGTCTGGATGTGGTAGACCATGAAGGGCAACTGGCGGTAGGAAAAGACCTCCGACTTGACCAGGTCGGCGATGACCTCTTCGTGCGTCATGGCGATGACCAGGTCGTGGCCCCAGCGGTCGCGGAAGCGGACGAGTGCGGGGCCGGGGGCGGGCGCCTGCCAGCGGCCGGTGGCCTGCCAGACCTCGGCGGGGTGCACCACGGGCAAGAGCAGCTCCTGCCCGCCGATGCGGTCCATCTCCTCGCGCAGGATGCGCTCGATCTTGGCCAAGACGCGCCAGCCCAGCGGCAGGTACGAGTAGATGCCCGCCGCGAGCTGGCGGATCATCGCCGCGCGCACGAGCAACTGGTGGCTCACCAACTCGGCCTCGGCCGGCACCTCGCGCAGCGTGCGCCCGAAGAGCTGTGAAAAACGCATCCCGTGGGCCTCCTTCCAAGACAGCAGTCAGTGATCGGCCGTCAGCCTTCGCCGTTGACCTGCGATTATAGCCTGGCACAGGCCAAGCCGCAAGCGCGTCGCCCACCAGGGGCATGGACCATACGTTTGTAGTACCGGAGAGCGGGTGCGGGGGCGGGCGTGCTGCGCCCACAGGGCGCAGCACGCCCGCCCCCGCACCCGCTCTCCGGTACTACAAGCATGTGCCCCTCTCAGAGGGCGAGCTTGACCGGATCGCTCTCCCCCTTATAATGCCCTGCATGGCATGAAGGGGAGGTGACCGGCATGGGCCTGACGGTGCGGATGCTGATGGTGGGGCCGCTGCAGACGAACTGCTACGTGGCGAGCTGCGAGGAGACGAGAGATGCAGTGGTGATCGACCCGGGTGGCGACGCGCAGCGCATCCTGCGCACGGTACGCGACGCCGGGCTGACGGTGCGCCTGATCGTCGCTACCCACGCGCACTTTGACCACGTCATGGCCAACGCGGCGCTGCAACAGGCGACCGGCGCCCCCATCGCCATCGGCCGGCTCGACGCCAGCGACCTGGCCAAGCCGGTGCAGGTCTTTGGCCTGATGATGCCAGGCCCGGCCAGCCCGCCCGCCGGCCGCCTGCTCGACGACGGCGAAGAGATCGCCGTGGGCCGCGAGTCGCTGCGCGTGCTCTTTACGCCCGGCCACTCTTCGGGCGGTATCTCGCTCTACTATGCGCCGCAGCCGCTCGTCTTCTCGGGCGACGCGCTCTTCCGCATGGGCATCGGCCGCACCGACCTCTGGGGTGGCGACTATGGCACGCTCATCCGCTCCATCCGCGAGCGCCTCTTCACCCTGCCCAGCGACACCGTCGTCTACCCCGGCCACGGCCCGGCCACGACCATAGGGGAAGAGAAAGCGGACAACCCATTCTTCGCCTGAACGGCAACACGGCTGCTTCCGGCGCCATGGCCGATGCAGGCAACCCGGTGCGCTACCCGGCCTCGCTCATCGAGCCGGAGCGATCGATCAGGAACGCGTAATCAATGGCGGTCCTGGATAGCCTGCGAATGGTGGTCACCTGCTCCCACGATACGTTCCCTGCTGAGATGCTTCGGCCTGCCAACTGGGTCGTTACGCTGATCGCGATCTGGAGGAACGCGACCTCGAGGAGTGGAAAGGCCGATATTGTCGCGGCGGGGAACCCGCCGGCATCACCGATCGCGCCCAGCGCCCCTTTGTCGATTTGCTGGCCCTCGCCGACGCCGATCAAGAAGGGAAAGTTGGATGGCTCGTGGTTGAAGCGCTGGCCAACGAAGCGGCCAATGGCTGTAGGGTTGTTGCGGTACTTGTAGCTTTCGTTGTCCTGACCGTCGGTGATGATGGTGAGAGGCCAGGGACAATCGCGCCGGCCGGTTCTCCAGAACTCGGCTATCACGTCCTCAATGGAGTCATAGAGCCTGGTCCGCTCATCGCGGATTGAGCTGCGCGTCCTGGCCAGGGCCGAATGAAGGGACGATTCGGTCGTGGTGAAGCTTTGCTCGACGCGGAATGAGTTGCCGAAGGTGGCGATCATCCCGCGGTCAAGGCGCTCCTGATGAAGATGGCACACAAAGACTCCTGCTGCCCCCACCGCATAGTCGATCTTCTTCATGCTGCTTGTCACTCCTCTGCTGGGAGGCCACACAGGCCAGTTTCTGGACGAACAGGAAGCATACATCGATCATATTATACTCACAGAGCGCATTTCACGCAATTCCAGCACGTGCTCGACTGCCAGGCACCCGCACGGTGCTCCACTAAGAGCGCCTGGGTGGCAGCCGGGCACGCGGCCATTAGGCCCAAGAAAGGGGTATTGTGGAACACGCGGGGCTGCCTGCCCCTGCTGCCCGTTGGCAGCAGGGGCAGGCAGCCCCGCGTGTTCCACAATACCCCTTTTGAGGCTCCGTATCGGGCAGGGGCGAAGCGCGCCACCCGATCGCCGGCGCGAGGCGGTCAGCGCGCTGGCGCGTAGCTCTGTCGCACCATCCCCTGGCCCTCGTGGCTATAGACATAGTCGACAAAGGCCTTGGCCTTGCTCGAGATGGCGCTGGGCGTGACCAAGAGCAGCGGGTAGGTGAGCGGGTAGCGGCCCTCGGCCACGGTGGCGACGTCGGGGAGGGCGCCATCGAGCGCGAGCACCTTGACCTGCTCGCCTGCCCAGGGCGCGCTGATGTAGCCGATGGCCCCGGGATGGGAGGCCACATAGTCGGCGATGGCCTCATCGCCGGGCATGACGACCGCCGAGCCGATGACGCGCGTGCCCCCGAGCCCCCGCTCGAAGGCGTCGCGCAGCGGCGCGCCCGGCTCGCGGCACACCAGGCCGATGGTGCGGTCCTCGCCGCCCAACTCGCTCCAGCGCCGCACGCTGCCCGTCAACGCCCCCTGCAGTTGCTCGAGGGTCAGCCCCGGCACGGGGTTCGACGGGTGGACGACGACGGCCAGCGCGCCGGTGGCCAGCGGCCACACCGTCAGGCGCTCGCGGCCGGTTTCGGGGTCCAGCGTCTCGGCGGGGTCTAGCGTGCGCTCGACGAAGGCCAGGTCGGCTGTGCCGTTGCGCAGCGCCCGGATGGCGTTGGCGGCGCCGAGCTCGAGCGGCTCGAGCGTCACGTAGCTGTGGCGCGCCCGGTAGTGCGCGCCGAGTTCGTCGAGCAGCGGCGCGGCTGACGGCGCCACCGCCACCCGCAGGTGCTCGGGCACCGGCGTGGCCTGCGGCGGCGTGCAGGCCAGGGAACCGAGCAGGCAGCCTGCGAGCGCCAGCAAGAGCGCCGCGTGCCTGGCGATGTGAGGGAGCCAGTAAGGGTTCAAGGGTCTACCACCATTGACAACTGCTTGAGGTTGGCCCACCTGTACTCCCCTGGGCCAGATACCGGGCTGCCCGCTTCGCCTCCTCACGGTGCTGGCCCTTCTTGAGGGGGTTTTGGGCATTA
>ERZ795058.2900-NODE-2900-length-18962-cov-4.939969_pt1 | contig 18962 bp, 18 predicted proteins | sample MGYA00375142_ERZ795058 | MGnify/ENA primary metagenome ERZ795058 (study PRJEB30187, sample SAMN05720210) | activated sludge metagenome | isolation source: anaerobic digester from wastewater treatment plant | place: Japan | collected 2015-04-20 ... | reverse complement strand
GTTCACTCGAACGGATAATACTGACCTGAAGAATACTATTGACCTATTACTTCGAACGAACAAAACGCAAAATACATTCCAGACATCGAGGTGAGACCATCGTTCCATTTAGCGTCCAGAAAAACATCAATCTTATCCACTCAACCTATCAGCGTTGACTTGTTCCCGCGAACGGGTGAAGGCTGTAAAACGGTGTAGACTTATTTCCTTTGACGGATATATGTTAAACTACAGGATAGACAGCAATCTGATGAGCTCGTGCCATCACGTATTAGGGAACAGGTCGAACCTTTAAAGACGGTAAAATCATGTTTGGTGCACGATGACACGATTCTTGAACTACGACACGAAAGACGGGCGCAGAAAAACCTCTGGTGCATCATGACACGGGATGGTGCAAAAAGGCGTAAGAAAATGCCTCTCAAAACATCGCGGCTTCTGCTCTGAAATGCAAAAAAGCCCAGTAATACTGGACTTTTTCGCTACTCGTCATTGTATCAATAACGATGTTTAGATTTGGCGGAGAGGGTGGGATTCGAACCCACGTGAGGGATAAGGTACAATAAGTTTCGCACAATTGGATAAGCGGCAGAAAAAGGAGGATATGGCCGCCCTCGCTTGGTAGAATGTAAGTTACCAGACAAAACATCAAACCGAGCAGAGGAGAAAGCCATGTCCGAGAAGATTATACAGCTAAACGAAGCAGTCATAAAGCAGGAACTTGGGGAATTGGTGCGGGAGAGCGTGGAAAAGACGCTCAACGAGCTGCTGGATCAGGAGGCCGACCGGCTGACGAACGCAAGACGGTACGAGCGCAGCGAAGAGCGCGTGGATACCCGTGCAGGCAGCTACAGTCGAAAGCTGTTGACGAAAGCCGGAGAGGTCACGCTGAAGGTGCCGAAGCTGCGGACGCTGACATTCGAAACGGCAATCATCCAGCGGTATCAGAAGCGCGAAATCAGCGTGGAAGAAGCGTTGGTGGAGATGTACCTGGCCGGGGTCTCGGTGCGCCGTGTGGAAGATATCACCGAAGCATTGTGGGGATCGCGGGTTTCGGCGGGGACGGTCAGCGAGCTGAACAAGAAGGTATATGTCCGTATCGAGGAATGGAGGCAGCGTCCGCTACAGGGCAAGTACCCGTATGTCTATCTGGACGGCATCTACCTGAAGCGGAACTGGGGCGGGGAATATGAGAATGTGGCTGTCCTGGTGGCGATGGCCGTCAATCAGGATGGCTATCGGGAGGTCATCGGCGCGGCGGAAGGCATGAAAGAAGATAAGGAGAGCTGGCTTAGCTTCCTCAAAAGCCTGAAGCAGCGCGGGCTGAATGGCACACAGCTTTTCATTGGCGATAAATGCCTGGGGTTGCTCGAAGCGGTCCACGAGACGTTTCCCGCATCGAAGTTTCAGCGCTGCACGGTACATTTCTACCGTAACGTCTTTTCCGTGACGCCACGCTCCAAGGTTAAGCTGGTGGCAGCCTGCTCAAAGCAATCTACGCCCAGGAGGACAAGGCCAACGCCTTGGAGAAGGCAAGGGCTGTGGTCGGAAAGTTGCGGGAAATGAAGCTCAAAGAGGCGGCGGACAAGGTCGAACAGGGTGTTCTGGAGACGCTGACTTACATGCACTTCCCGCGGGAGCACTGGACGAAGATCCACAGCAACAACGCCATCGAGCGGCTGAACAGGGAGATACGGCGGCGTACAAGAGTGGTTGGTACGTTCCCCGACGGCCATTCGGCGCTCATGCTGGTCTGCGCGCGCCTGCGACATGTCGCAGGTACGCATTGGGGCAACAAGAAGTACATGAACATGCAACACCTTGAGACTCAGACGGATATGGATTCGGCCGTCAGCTGAGCGTCACACCTTTGGCCTCGTCCTTTTTGCGCATTTTTCTTGACAGTACCTACCGAATGGGATATACGGATGCCACAGCCAGCTTATCTCGGTCGCCGCCACCTCGTTTATGCAGTTTAGCTTCAATTCGTCTTTTTTCGCCATGAAATCTCCTTTTCATTTGGTTTATCTATATAAAAGCCCCTTGGCGGAAACGTCTGAGCGCAGAGGGGCTTGGGTTATTTATGTGAAAACCTTCACGTTTTTTATGCTATACTATTATTGTAAACACACAATAATCAATAAAAAAGAGGTCATAATAATGAAAAAATGGGTGGTGGAAGATTAGGAATTTGAATTAACTGCTACGGATGGGAAAGCCGGATCTTGTAGGCTTGGTTTGGAAAAAGGGGATAAGTTTGTCTTTCAATACGAGTGTCCCGCTGGCATTTGTCCCAGGGTGATGACACAATTATATACCTGGTGCGAGGTCATTCGGTGTGGCGGCGACTTTACATACAGGGGCGGCAAGGAAAAATATGAATTGGATATGTCATGTCCCTGCCATTGTATTAAGCTTCAACTTAAAGCAAACCCCATAAACCGAGATGAAACGGAATACCTAAAGCTAACAACGCAAGACCGGAAGATTAAACGATATAGGGATGGGGACACTTCACCCGCTTCCTTAAAGCGCGTGACCCACTCTGACACTTCCGGCAAGCCGGCAATGTGTCGCGCGGGCGCTGCAGCGGGCTTCGCCGCCGTTGACGGCAAAACCTTAATAAACCCATAAAGGAGGTTACCTACATGAATATCAAATGGGAAAACATCGCGGCAGACTTTGGCAATGATTTTTTAAAGCAAAATTTTATGGGACCAAATTCAATAATGATAATGGCTGAATTGGCTGAATCGCTTGATTTGCATCCGGGAATGAAAGTCCTCGACCTTGGATGTGGTAAAGGATTAACTTCTTTTTACCTTGCTAAATATTTCAATGTTACGGTTTTTGCAACTGATTTATGGATTCCCGCAACTGAAAACCTTAAACGGATCAATCAATTAGGATTAGAAGATAAGGTTTTTCCTATACATGCCGAAGCCCGAACGCTACCTTATGCAAATGATTTTTTTGATTTAGCGGTAAGCGTGGATGCATATCACTATTTTGGGACAGATGAATATTATCTTAATAACTACTTGGCACCTTTGGTAAAAGCAGGCGGTCAGATAGCTATCGCTGTTCCGGGTGTGACAGCGGATTTTGATAAAAACGGTCCCTCGGAAACATTAAAAAAGTACTGCGTAAGCGGGGAATTTCAGACTTTCAAGTCAAATGCATGGTGGAACAGGTTATGGCTACGTTCGGAAACTGTAGAGGATATTAAAAGCTTTGATTTGAAATGCCATAAAACTGCATGGGATGAATGGTTGTATTCGGGTAGTAAAATAGGAACTGGCGATATTCCATTTATAGAAGCCGACACAGATAATCAACTTGCGGTAGTGGCTGTTGTCGCGAAAAAGAAATAATGAAACAACATTCGGAGCAAAAAATATAAGCATAATTCACAGCCAACCAAGAAAATGGATATCTCGCAAGTACTCGTTTCTTGATATCCGCCGGTGCATTTTATCAGCTTTCAGCCACAGCTACAGGAACAAGCGCGTTCGCTCCAAGCATATCGCCGTCCTCGAAAAGCGCGGCCTTATTTGTGGCAATCCGCGCTTTTCGGTTTTCGGCGGTACGCTGCTCGTATTCTTTTTGTTTCCCGCCGGCCTTGCGCTTCAAATAGCTTTGCCGGAATTTCTCGCGCCGCTCTAAAATCTTGCGCAGTTCTTTTTCATCTTCGGGTATAAGAGGTCCCTCTTCCAGCAGAATGAACACACATCACAACAGTCCGTGCCGTGTCTCTCTGGCGGCATTTTAGAATAGACGCCGAGAGCATGCAAAAGCAGAGGGTTCAAATTCCGATTTACCGTCGAAAGCCGATGGTCTTTTCCCCTTTACCGCGCCGCTTCTTGATGGTATAACTATTAGAAATACCATGAACCGGAAGGACACCCGCCGTTATGCAAAATCAAACCGGTCGTCTCGCGGACGCGAAAAAGAAAAGATCGATCCTGATCGCGCTTGCGCTCGCAAGCGTTTACCTGTTCTGGGGCGGCACCTACCTTGGCATGCGGTTCGCCGTCGAAACCATACCGCCCTTCCTGATGGCGGGAGTCCGCTTTACCGCGGCGGGGTGGATACTCTATGCCGCTCTGCGCATCAAAGGGGAAAAGCGCCCGACGCTTTTGGAGTGGCGGGACGCGGGCATCGTCGGCACGCTGATGCTTCTGAGCGGCAACGGCGTCGTGTCCTGGGCGGAGCAGAGCGTCCCCTCCTCGATCGCCTCCGTGCTGCTCGCGACCGTTCCCCTGTGGATCACGGTGCTGAGCTTTCTTTGCGGCGCGAAAAAGCCGAGCGCGTGGTCGATGCTCGGCATTGCGCTCGGCATGTGCGGCATCGCGGCGCTCGTCTGGAGCCCTGCCGGAACCGCCTCCGGGGAGAGCGGCCTTTTCGGCATACTCGCCATACTTTTCGCGGCGATCTCGTGGTCGGCGGGCTCCGTGTACGCGCGCAAAGCCAGGATGCCCGCCGCGCCCCTGCTCTCGACAGGCATGCAGATGATCGTCGGCGGGGCGGCGCTGCTCGTGGTCGCGGCGTTCCACGGGGACTATCGCGGCTTCGACGCCGCGAAGGTTTCCGTCCAATCCTTGCTTGCCCTCGGATACCTGATCGTTTTCGGCTCGCTGTTGGGCTTTACCTGCTATGTGTGGCTTCTGAAAAATGCCGAGCCGTCCGTCGCGGCGACCTACGCGTTCGTCAATCCCATCGTCGCCGTATTCCTGGGCTGGCTCCTCGCGGGCGAGGAAATCGGCGCGAACATGCTGCTCGCGGTGGTGCTTATCGTCGCGGCCGTCGTCGTCATCACGCTCGCGCGGGATAAAGGGGAACGCGCGCGGGCGGGGGAGGAGCAAAACGCTCCGGGCGCGGCCGGGGCTGAACCCGTTCTTCCGGCTGAAAAAGGCGGCAGATAAAACAGAAAAAATATTCCAGACACCTCTTGACACACAATACAATGCGGTATATAGTATTGTGCGAAGGGAGGTGTTTCCATGCTCGATCCGCAGATGAAGCGAGGCTTGTTGGAAACCTGCATCCTCTCGGCGCTCAGCCGCGGGGATTCGTACGGGTATCAGATCATCAAGGATCTTTCCGGATGCATCGAGATTTCGGAATCCACGCTCTACCCGATCCTGCGGCGGCTGGAGGCCGCAGGCTGCCTCACGGTATATTCCGTGGAGCACAACAGCAGGCTCAGGAAATTTTATCACATCACGCTTGCGGGGCGCAGGCAGATCGCGGAGTTCCTCGAGAGCTGGAATGAGATCGCCGCGATGTACGAATTTATCAAGGAGGGGGTAAGCCATGACAAAGCGTGAATTTCTGGATGCTCTGGGAAGCCGCCTCTCCCAGCTTCCCAAAGAGGAAATCGAAAAGCAGCTCGCCTATTACGCGGAGCTTCTCGACGACATGACGGAGGACGGCATCCCCGAGGCGCGCGCTGTGGAAAAGCTGGGCGCTCCGGAGGAGATCGCCAAAACGGTTCTGCAGGATTCGCCGCTGCCCATGCTCGTGAAGTCGCGCGTGAAGTCCGGCGGGGGATGGACGGCGCTGCGCGTCGTGCTGCTGGTGCTGGGCGCGCCCGTGTGGCTGCCCATATTGCTTTTGATCTTTGCGGTGCTGCTCTCGGTGTATGTCGTGATCTGGGCGCTTATCGTGGTGCTCTTCGCATGCGTGCTCGCCATCGCGCTCGCGGGCCTCGCGCTGATGGTCGCGGCGTTCGTAGTTCCGACGATACTGGCGTATCGGACGCTTGCGCTCGGCGGCGGCTTCGCGCTCGCGGGGTTGAGCATACTCGCGTTCTTCGGCGCGCTCGCGGCGGCCAGGGGCCTCGTGAAGCTCACCGCGCTCATCGCAAGGGGGATCAAATCGATTTTTATCAGGAAGGAGTCATAAAATGAACAAGACAGTCAGGAATCTGCTCATCATCGCGCTCGCGATGATACTGGCGGGCGCCGTGTTCGTCGCCACGGGTCATGCGTTTGGAGCGCGGTTGGGCTGGCAATGGATTTTCTCCGGGTTCTCGCCCGGCGTCAACGTCGGCGGTTTGTCCGGCTACCGCAATTGGAACAACGCCTTTAACGAGGACGGCAACTATTACATCGACGCGCAGGGGCTCGACAGCCTCGAGCTCGACTGGATCGCCGGGAACGTGATCATATTGATTTACGACGGCAGCGAGGTGAAGCTGTGCGAACGATCCGCCGCTCCGGTTTCCGAGGGCGCCGCCCTGCGCTACGGCATGGAGAACGGCACTTTGTACGTCCAATACTGCGCGCCCGAGGTTTCGGGAAATCTGCCCGAAAAGGAGCTGACCGTGAGCATTCCCAAGTCGCTCGCGGACAACATGGATACGTTCTCCTACGACGCCTCTTCGGCCTCGCTGCTGGTATCGAACATCACGGCGAAGCGCTTCCTGTTCGACAGCAGCTCCGGGGATCTGGACGCCACCGGCATGAAGGCGGACAAGGTCACGCTCGACGCGTCCTCGGGAAAGGTGAGCTTTTCGGGAGCCTACGACACCCTCGAGGCGGACACCAGCTCCGGCGCGGTGACCATAGAGAGCCTCGGCGGGGCGTCCTCCACCTCGATCGACACCTCCTCGGGCGACGTATCCGTATCGGGGGACTGCGGCGCGCTTTCAATCGGCACGACCTCGGGCGTGGCCGGATCCTTCGGCGCGCTCAGTGCGGAATCCCTCTCCGTCGATACGAGCTCGGGGCGGGTGAACCTCGCGGGCAGCTTCGGGAGGACGCGCGTCGGCACGACCTCGGGCGATGTTACGCTCGCCCTCGACGCCTGCCCGGATAAGCTCAGCATATCGACCTCCTCCGGCGACGTCACGCTTTCCCTGCCCGCGCAGAGCGGCTTCACGCTCCGGTATGACACTTCCTCCGGCGAGATGAGCTGCGATTTCGCCGCGGTGAAGGACGGCAACCAGTTTGCCGTGGGCGACGGAGCGGCCGATTTCAGCGTGGACACCTCGAGCGGGAGCCTTCGCGTGAAGGCGAAGTAGAACCAAGATGAAACGTATGGCATGATAAAAGGCCGCCGCGGGAATGGCGGGAATCCGTAGGACAGCAAAACGCGATGAGGCAAATGAAATGCGCCGTATGCGGCAATTAAGCCGGGCACGGCGTATTTTCGCCCTTTTATCCGTTTTCGCGCTCCCATCCGCATCGATCCGTGATACGCGATGGGGCGGCGGGCAGGCAAAAAGCAACGCCGGTATAAAGCGCCGGGTTCACATCTTGACAAATATCTTCTACTAATGTAGAATAATATCTGCTACATTAGTATAAGCGGAGGAGCGGGGGGAGGAGGGGAGCCATGAGTTTTGCGATGCGGCGTTTGCCTGATGCCGAGTTGGAGGTGATGAACGCTGCCTGGGATTGCGCGCCTCCGGCCGCGCGGGCGGATATCGAACGCATGCTGCAGGATAAGCGCCCCATGGCGGCGACCACCGTTCTTACCCTTTTAACGCGACTGGTCGAGAAGAATTTCCTCGTTTTTGAAAAACACGGCCGCACCAATTATTATACTCCGGTTGTTACAAAGCATGATTACCTTGCCTTTCAAAGCAAACGTTTTGTCGACAAGCTCTGCGGCGGCGACCTCGGCGTGTTTGCCGCCGCACTCTGCGATAGCGGACTAAGCCGTTCCGATATTGCCGAACTGCGCGATCTGCTGGAAAAAGGGGGGCTCTGATCGCCTTGATACGAATTGTCGTTGCATCGATTGTCGCTCTGGCTGTCGGCTGGGCGTTTTATAAGCGTCGTCAATCCGAATCTGATTTGAACGGCTTCAACAAATCCTCAGGCCGTATGACGGCTTTGGTTGAGCCGTTGCTGCTTCCGATATATCTATTCGCGCTGTCCGTCACGGCGATTGCCGCGAACGGCTTTGCTTGGGCCGCAACGTCCATTGTCGCCTCCTACGCAATGCTGTTTTTATATATCAGCGTTTATTTTGCCGTGCTGCTGTGCGCGCTTCCGCTGTTGAGGCGTTTCATCAGCGCAAAGGCTTGCGCGACGCTGTGGCTGCTGCCGAACCTGTTGTACTTGTCTATATATATCAACAACACGGGAATGTCCCCTTTCATTGTGATTACCCTGCCGCGCCAATGGTTGATGATATTTGCGCTGGTCTGGGTAATCGGCTTCGTATGCGTGCTGCTGGGGCAGATCATTTCGCACTTGCTATATAGGCGGGTTTTATTAAAAGAGGCGGTTCCGGTGCGCGACGCTGATGCCCTTTCCAGGTGGGAGGATGAACAAAAGCGCCGCGGGATGAAGCGTTCCATTCCGATGCTTATCTCGAAAAACACAGATACCCCTGTGTCCATCGGCTGTTTTGCCTGGACATTGCGGCTTGTGCTGCCGCAGCGCGACTATGCGCAAGAGGAGCTTGCCTTGATATTCCGGCATGAGCTACGGCATATACAGCGGCTGGACATCCGCACCAAGGCTTTCCTGGGTTTCTGCACGGCTATGTGCTGGCTCAACCCGCTCATGTGGATTGCCCGCCGCAGAGTATCCGACGATTTGGAGTTGAGCTGTGACGAGGCGGTGCTTGCCGATGCGGACGACGCCGCAAGACGGCAATATGCGAAGCTCCTGCTCGATACGACCGGCGGCGCCAGAGGATACACGACCCGCTTATCTGCCACGGCCGCTTCCCTGCGATATAGACTGAGAAACATCGTAAAACCGCGCAAACTCTTTCCCGGTACGGCGGCGGTCGGCATTGCCATGCTCGTGCTTATTCTGGGCAGCGGGTCTTTTGCCCTGGCCGACAGCGGAGGCACAATAAAGACGATCATCTTGGATAAGGCGCCGGCGGAAAATGCCGTCGACGCAATTGCCACATATAATTGGAGCGACGGCCGGCCCGGATACGGCAGCGTCTACGGATGGGATGAAACCGCCCTTGGCACGTACATCGCTTCGCTTCGCGTAAAGCAGGTATACGTCAGAGATTACCCGCAGGAGGGCAGGCGCCAGATCTATATTACTTATGCTGAAAAAGAGGGCGACGAAATCGCGAGCATGACGCGAATCGTGCTGTGCGAGGGGGTCTTGCGGGCCAATATTCCTTATGACGACTACGGGAATCTTGTTTATATCCTTGAAGACGAGATCGATTGGGGATATATTGAATCTCTGCTTGATTTCGACGCGGCGGATCCGGATCCCGCGCCCCACCCGCCTGAGATGATGATGTATTTCAACGATGAGGTCAATGTGCAAGGAAAACTCATGCATGCCTCGAAAACCATATTGTCCGTCGAGAGCGCGGGGGAGGAACAGGAGGTCGACGAGCATGTGAACGACCTCGACGTGGGCGGAGTTCACGGCTATCCGGTCACCCGGGTGCGGCTGTATTTTTCCTATGAGCCTTCGGGGGACTATGAGATACTGGTCGAGGACTGGGAGCGCGCCGCCTCTTATTCCGTTTTCGGCGGCGACTTAACCGATGGAGTATTGGAGCTGGCGCCATACAGCGCGCATTATACCGTATACGGCCGCTTCGCGACCGTGCGCGATACGGCTTACGAAATGAAGTTTACATTCGACGTTGAATTGCCAGACGAATAATGCATCGCGCGCGCCGCTCGGTTTTGCCTACGCCTCCGGCGTGAAATCCGCAAGCTTCAGGTCGGTGAGCCTGAGCTTATAGATCCTCCACACCGGCACGGGACCCTCGCCGAGCCTCACGAGCCAAAGATCATCATCCATCAGGAACAGCGCCGTCTTTCCATTCGTGCCCGCGCCCGTGAACTTCAGCCGGATCGCGTGTTTTTCCAGGTCCATGTCCGGCTCGAGCAGGGAATCGGATTCGCTCCACACGTCCGCCGGGATCGCTTCGACATTCCAGTACGGGAAGTCATCCGCGATGGCTTCCAGGGCGGGATATCTTTCGCGCCCCTCGTATCCTTCCTGTTCGGCGGTCCGGAAAAAATCCTCCCCCACGCAGTAAACGTATCCCGTGCCTTCAGGCGGGAAGTAGGAGCTCAGCGGGTTCATATACAGGCATTCCTCGAACTCGTATACGCCGGGCCGGAGCCACGGGAGATCGTAATGCCGGATCACGGCGCGCCGGATGCGCTGCGAGAGCGCGAGCGTTTCGGCGTAGCTGACGGCGGCGGGGGGGCCGTACGGGTTTTCCTCGAAGGAAGCGAAAAGCGATTTCGCGAAACGGCCGAGCGCGTCGTTTTCAAGCCCGGGCGGGATTTCTATGCCGCTGTCCCGCACGAACGCGGCGCACTCGCTTTGCGTCATTTCGCTCAGCTTCACGCCTTCGTACGCCGCGAGCGGATCATCCGTTTTTTCGCTCGGGTTCGTCAGGAAGAACACCGCGAGCGCGGCAAAGCAGAGCAGGGAGACGAGAAGTATCCAAAAGGTCGGCTTCCTGTACGCCAGCACGCGTCTGATCCTTTGTTTCACGCCCGTTTCGCCGAACGCGAGCGGGCAGACGGCCAGAGGCGTCCGTTTTATTCCAAGGCTCAGCAGCACCGCGGAATAAGCCTTCCTGCCGTCCACCGGGAGGGTTCTTACCGCGCGCTCGTCGCAGGCAAGCTCGATATCCCGGCAGAACAGCAGATATGCGAGCCACACAAGGGGGTTGAACCAGTGCAGCGCCAGTACGGCGAAGCCGAGCGGCTTCCAGACATGGTCGAGATGCCGGATGTGCGCGCGCTCGTGGGTGAGCACATGGGTAAGCTGATCCTCGTCCAGGCAAAAAGGCACATAGATGCGCGGCCGGAGCACGCCCAGTATGAACGGGACGCCCGCCGCCTCGCTCTGATAGACGTTGCCGGCAAGCAATACGCCCGAGGAGACGCCGCGGCGAAGGCGCAGGTAGCTGAGGAGGCCATATAGAATCATCGCTGCGATTCCGGCGAGCCATAAGAGCGAAGCGAGGAACGCGGCGATCTGCGCGGGATTGACCGATGCGCCAGGCTCGGGCGCGAGCGAGTTCTCGATGATCGGATTCGCGTAAGTATTGAGCGCGGCGATGCCGCTGTGGATGTGCGGCGTTTGCGAATACAGGATTTCCGGCGGAACGGTCTGCGCGCTGGGAATGAGGCTCAGCGCGCTCTTTACGGAAAACGGAAGCGCGAGGCGCAGTCCGGCCATCGCCCAGAGCGCAAGCATGACGGGTTTGGGCGCCTTTTTTAACAGGAAGCGCAACGGCAGCACGGCGAGTATCAGCCAGCAAGCGGCGACGCTCATATTAAAAACGGAAAGAAATACGGCTTCCATACTCAGTCCTCCCGATACGCTTCGATCATCTCCCGAATCTGCTCGGCCTCTTTCGCCGAAAGGGAGCCGTGCCTGACGAAGGCGGCGATGAACGCGGGCAGAGATCCGCCGAAGCGCTTTTCCACGAGCTCCTCGATCTCGGCTGACTGCACCTTGTCGCGGGAAACGAGCGAAGTGACCACGGCGTTTTCGCTTTTCACGACGCCGCGCCCGGCGAGCCTGCGTATGACCGTATACGTCGTGGCCTTCGTCCAGCCGAGCTTCTCCCTGCACAGGCCGACGAGCCGCGTGCTGTTCACGGGTTCGTTCTCCCAAAGGATTTCGCAAAAACGGTATTCGCTTTCATATACTTTCGGCACGGTCATAAAACGCCCTCGCAGATAAGTTTAATGCGTTAAACCCAAATTGAGTTTAACGCATTAAACCTGAAATGTCAACCGCGTTTTATCCGCTTACGCCTCGCTCGCGGAGAGCGGGATCACGCCTTCGAGCCATTCCTCCCCGCAGGGGATGCCGAAGGCCGCGCGCATCGCCTCCACAACGTCGCTCACGGGCACGATCCGAAGCGGCAGGGAATCGAAGGCCTCCTCGTAGTTGGCCTCGGGTATGACCACGAGCTTCGCGCCCGCCTCCACGGCCGCAGCGAGCTTATCCGGCACGCCGCCCACGGGCCGCACCTCGCCGCGCGAGGTTACCTCGCCCGTGAGCGCGATCAGCGGCACGGGCGGCCTTCCCGTGACGGCGCTCATGAGCGCGACGCACAGCGCGACGCCCGCGCTCGGGCCGTCCATGGGTATGCCTCCGGGCACGTTGAAGCTGATGTCGTAATCGCGGTAGTCCACATTGAAGCGGCGAAAGAACGCTTCGCACGCCGTTTCCGCCGACACGCGCGCGGTGCCCTTGCGGCGAAGCCGCCGCCCGCGAAGCTCCAACTCCTCCTCCTCGACCATGCCGCCGAGCGAGAGCGTCCCCATGCCGCGCGAAGTCCGGCTTGCGCTGCACTCGATTTCGATCACCGCGCCCTGCCCCATGCCGGATACGGCGAGCCCCGCGCATACGCCCGCGCGCGGGATATCCGAAATGCGCGCGACGACCCTTCGCGCGTGGTGGCAGACCTGCGCCACCCAGAGCACATCCGATTCGAGTATGCGCGCGCGCCCCTCCTCCATCGCGGCGCCGCCCGCGAGCTGGACGATGTTCACGGCGTCCCTGCCCGAGGCGCTGTGCTGCGCGCAGGCGGCGAGCGCAGCCTCGTCCATGCCAAGGCCTATGCGCTCCGCGGCGCCCGAGGCGATGCGCATCAGTTCCCTCTGGCCGAGCGGGCGGAAGAACAGCTCCACGCAGCGCGAGCGAAGCGCGGGGGAAAGCTCCTCCGGGCTCCTTGTGGTCGCGCCCACGAGGCGGAAGTCCGCCGGCAGGCCGTTGCGGAAGATGTCGTGTATGTACGGGGGAATCGCCGCGTTGTCCGGCGAATAGTACGCGCTGTCGAAGAACACGCGCCTGTCCTCCAGCACTTTTAAAAGCTTGTTCATCTGCACGGGATGCAGCTCGCCGATCTCGTCGAGGAAGAGCACGCCGCAGTGCGCGCGCGTGACGGCGCCCGGCTTTGGCTGAGGCACGCCCTGCGTGCCCAGCACGCCCGCGCCCTGATAGATGGGATCGTGTACGGAGCCGATGAGCGGGTCGGCGATGGAGCGCTCGTCGAAGCGCACGCAGGTCGCGTCGATCTCGACGAACTGGCTCGCCGCGTCGAACGGGGAATCCGTACGCCGCTTGGCCTCCTCGAGCACGAGCCGCGCGGCGCAGGTCTTGCCTATGCCCGGCGGGCCGTAGATGATCACATGCTGCGGGTTCGGCCCGCACATGGCTGCGCGGAGCGCGCGGACGCCCTCCTCCTGGCCTATGATGTCCTCCATGCGCGCGGGGCGCGTCTTTTCCGCGAGCGGCACGTTGAGCGCGCGCGCGCGCATGGCGCGAAGGTCGCGCAGTTCCCGGTCTTCTTCCTTGGGCTTCACCTTAACGGGCGGGCGCTTTTTCGCAACGCCCGCGGCGCGGTTGAGCCGCCGCGCCATGAACCAATATATTCCAGCGCACAGAAGCACCTGCGCGAGTATCCAGAACGCAATTTCCATCTCGGAACCTCCGAACGAACTTCAGGCTTAGTGTGTTCGGATTCGCGAGGGCCGCGGCGAGTAAAATAATGTTAAAGAAAAAGGGCGGCCTGCGCCGCCCGAGGTAGAATGAATTTATGCTTTGTCAAACCTCTCCAGCCTCTTCACGCACGCCTCGATCCGTTTCTCCCGCGCCTTTGTGGGTCTGATCCCGTCCTCATACCACAGGTTTTTTACGGCCATGCCGCCGTTCTGCCTATCCCGCGCGAGCTCGATGCGCGCGACGAAGATGTCGTCCATCAGCACGGGCAGCACATAGTGGCCGTATTTGAGCTTGTCCGCGGGCGTGTAGATCTCCCATTTATAATCGAAGCCGAACAGCGCGAAAATGAGCTTCCTGTCCCAGAGCATGTTGTCGAGCGGCGCGAGAAACTCGCTTCGCGCGGGCAGATCGGACTTCGCTTTGACGAAATCGATCAACTGCGCGTCCCGCGCGCGGCAATACAGAGGGTCCTTTATGCCTTCGACGGAAATTTCGACGAGCTTGCCCTCGTCGAGCAGACGTGCGAACGCCGCGTTCCGCCCGGCGGTTTTGAGGCCGATGCCGAGCCACGCGTCCGAGGCGCGGTTCCACAGCAAGCCGACCGCGCCGACGCGCCTCTCCACGCGCCAGGCGATGTGATCCCCCTCGTCGGGGAAGGGTTCCGGCGCGCCGAGCAGTTCTTCGGGGATGCAGTGTTCCGCGAGGTCGTAATACTTGATGGTGCCCTTCTTGTGGTGCACCGCGAGTTCGCCGCAGTAGTACATGCGTTCGAGCGCGGCCCGGGAGAGCCGCGTGTCGCTCCAGAACCAGCCGACCTTATCCTCGTAGCCGAGGTCGGTGGAGCAGAGCGCGCCGCGCGCGCGGATCTCGTTTTTGATCTCCTCCCGCACGGCCTCGATTTCGTCGCGCACGCGCTCGTGATCGCGGTAGCGGCGGCGGTACCGCCCGAAATACGGCCAATCCTCCACGGGCAAGACGCAAAGGTTTTTATCGAAATAATCGACCAGCGCGCGATCCTCGTAGAGAAGCTCTGCGAAATCCTTCTTCGTGAAGCTCCCGACGCGAGAATGCAGCGCGAGCTCCGCGTTTTTGCCGCAGATGTCCACGGGATCGAACTGCACGGAGCCGACCTCGCGGATGTAATCGAGCACGCCGGCTTTGCCCGCGAAGCGGCGCTCGCCCAGAAGCCCCTGCTTATGGAGCAGGAAGCGCCGCGCCTGTTGGTTTGTCAGCTTGATCGGTTCCGCCATACAGCGTCCTAGAGGTCGAAGCCGAAGGCCGCGGATTTGAAGCCGGCGACGCGCGCGCCGAGATCGGAAAACGGGAAGTCCCGCATGTTGATGACGAAGTTCTTCGATTCGTTCGGCTCGAGCACGGCGTTTTTCGTGAAATACCATGCGCCGAGGAACGCGCCCGCCTCATCGTAGAAGCCGACGCAGACGACGTTCATCGTGCAGCCGGACTGCGACGCGCACGAGAGCCTGCCCGAAAGCGTCGAGAAACCGGGATAGTTGTCCGCGACGTAAAGGTTATCCGCCTCGAGCGCGACCCTGGGCGCCGCGGCCTCGGTCGCGGTCAGAGACGCGGAGAGCGTCACGGCCTCGCCGGGCGTGACGCTTTTCCCCGTGACCCACACGGCTTCGAAGGAGGTTTCTCCCGGCAGCACGACCATATACTCGCCCAGCGGCGGCACGTGGTCGTATTCGATCTTGCCGCTTTCCAGAGTAAACACGAAATGCGCCTTTGAGATGACGATGGGGCAGTCGCCCGTGTTTTCGTATTCGATCGCGCCGTAGAGCGTGGCGCCCTGTCCGCCCTCGAAGGCGTATGCCGCGCTCGCGCGGATATTCACGCCCGCGCTGTGGCCGTAACCGGCGGCGCCCGCCTGCGTTTGCGTCGGGGCGGCGGTCTCCGTCACGTCGAGCGCGCCGGTCGATTCGGCGTCCTTGCTTTTGCAGGCGCCGAGCGCGGGAACCAGCATCGATATGATAAGCAGCGCGGCTAAGAATTTCCTCATACGGGGATTATAACACGGCCCGGGTGAAACCGTCCATAATAGCGGGCGCGCGGGCTCATAAATTAACGAATTTGCAATATACGGCGGATGTGTTAAAATGATAACGGTCAAAACCTGGAAAGTCATAAAGCGTTCGATTTTGATAAATTTGACATAGGAGGACGGCACAATGGCGAAAAAAACAGTTGAGGATATCGACGTCGCGGACAAGCGCGTGCTGCTGCGCGTGGACTACAACGTGCCTCTGACGCAGGAGGGACAGGTCGCGGACGACAAGCGCATCACGGCGTCCTTCCCGACGGTGAAGTACTTGCTCGAGCACAGGGCGAAGCTCATCGTCTGCTCGCACCTCGGGCGGCCCGACGGCGAGGCGAAGCCGGAATTTTCCCTCGCGCCGGTCGCCGAACGCCTCGCGGAGCTGTTGCCCGGCGTAAAGATCTCCTTCGCGCCGGACTGCGTCGGCCCCGAGGCGGAGAAGCTCGCCGCTTCCCTCGGCGAAGGCGAAATACTGCTTCTCGAAAACCTCCGCTTCCACAAGGAGGAGGAGAAGAACGACCCCGCGTTTGCCAAACGGCTCGCCGCGCTCGCGGAGGTCTATGTTTCGGACGCGTTCGGCACCGTGCACCGCGCCCACGCCTCCACGGCGGGCGTGGCGGAGTATCTGCCCGCGGTCGCGGGCTTCCTCATCGGCAAGGAGCTTGCCGTCATGGGCGGGGCGCTCGAGAACCCCGTGCGCCCGTTCGTGGCCATACTCGGCGGCGCGAAGGTTTCGGATAAGATCGGCGTCATCACGAACCTGCTCGGAAAGTGCGACGCGCTGCTCATCGGCGGCGGCATGGCCTTCACCTTCTTCAAGGCGATGGGCTATGAAATCGGCTCCTCGCTGCTCGACAAGGAGAGCGTGAACCTCGCGGGCGAACTCATGGATCAGGCCAGGAAAAAGGGCGTCAAGCTCATGCTGCCCGTCGATTCCGTGATCGCCGATAAGTTCGCGGCGGACGCTGCGTATAAGACCGTTCCCTCAAGCGAGATCCCCGCGGGCTGGATGGGGCTCGACATCGGCGAAAAAGCGCGGGAGGAATACGCCGCGGAAATCGGGAAGGCCAAGACCGTCGTCTGGAACGGCCCCATGGGCGTGTTCGAGTTCCCGGCGTTCTCCAAGGGCACCGCGGCGCTCGCCAAGGCCTTGGCCGAGTGCGAAGGCACCACCATCGTCGGCGGCGGCGACTCCGCTTCCGCCGTCAAGAAGCTCGGCTTTGCCAAGAGCATCACGCACATTTCAACGGGCGGCGGCGCGAGCCTCGAGTTCCTCGAGGGCAAGACGCTTCCGGGCGTCGCGGCGCTCAACGATAAGTAACCAAATTAAGGAGATTGACATATGCGTAAACCCATCATCGCGGGCAACTGGAAAATGAACATGACCCCTTCCGAGTGCGCCAAGCTCATCGGGGAGTTGAGGCCTCTGGTCGGACACGCGGCGTGCGACGTGGTCGTCTGCCCGCCGTTCACCGGCCTCGCGGCGGCGAAGGCCGCGCTCGCGGGAAGCACTATCCGCCTCGGCGCGCAGAACGTCCACTGGGCGGAAAAGGGCGCGTACACGGGCGAGGTCAGCGCGGCCATGTTGAAGGAGCTCGGCGTGGAATTTGCCATCGTCGGCCACAGCGAGCGGCGGCAGTATTTCGGCGAAACGGACGAGGGCGTAAACAAGCGCGCGCGCGCCGCGCTCGCGGCGGACATCACGCCCATCGTCTGCGTGGGCGAGAGCCTTGATCAGCGCGAGGCGGGGGAGACGGAAGCCCGGGTCGGCGCGCAGGCCAAAGCCGCCTTCAAGGATATGAGCGCGCAGGAGGCCGTGCGGGTCGTCGTCGCCTACGAACCCGTCTGGGCCATAGGCACGGGCCGCACCGCCACGAGCGAGCAGGCGGAGGAAACCATAGCCTTCATCCGCGCCATCGTGCGGGAGCTTTACGGCGAGGCCGTCGCGCAAGCCATCCGCATCCAATACGGCGGCAGCATGAACCCCAAAAACGCGGCGGAGCTCATGGCCATGCCCGACATCGACGGCGGGCTCATCGGCGGGGCGAGCCTCAAGGCGGCCGATTTTTTGCAGGTCGTCCACTACAGCGCGGAAGGTACGAAATGAAGAAGCTGACGGCTCTTATCATACTCGACGGCTTCGGCTGCCGCGAGGAAGCCGCGGGCAACGCCATCAGGGCGGATGGCGCGAGGAACTTCACGCGGCTGTGGAACGAGTATCCGCACACCGAGATACTCGCCTCGGGCCTCGAGGTGGGGCTTCCCGAGGGGCAGATGGGCAACTCCGAGGTCGGGCATCTCAACCTCGGCGCGGGGCGCGTGGTCTATCAGGATCTGACGCGCATCACCAATTCCATCGGGGACGGGGAGTTCGGGCACACGCCGGAATTCCTCGCCGCCATAGACAACTGCAAGGCGCACGGCTCCGCGCTGCACCTGATGGGGCTTTGCAGCGACGGCGGCGTGCACAGCCACATCGAGCATCTCTACGCGCTCGTGGAGCTCGCCAAGCGTGCCGGGCTTACGAAAGTCTACGTCCACTGCTTCATGGACGGGCGCGACGTGCCGCCGCGAAGCGGCAAGGGCTACATCCGCCGGCTCAAGGAAAAGCTCGGGGAGATCGGCTGCGGCGAAATCGCCACCGTCATGGGGCGCTACTACGCCATGGACCGTGACAACCGCTTCGAGCGCGTCGAGAAGGCCTACGCCGCGCTCGTCTACGGCGAGGGCGTGAAGGCCAGCGACCCCGAAGAGGCCATGCAGGCTTCCTACGACAGGGACGTGACCGACGAGTTCGTCGTGCCGGTCGTGGTCGAGAAAAACGGCAAGCCCGTCGCGGCCATACGCGCGAACGACAGCGTGATCTTCTATAACTTCCGCTCCGACCGGGCGCGGGAAATCACGCGCGCGTTCGTCTTCGAGGATTTCGCGGGCTTCGAGAGGAGATACGGCTTCTTCCCCCTATGCTATGTTTCCATGACGCAGTACGACAAGAACTTCGAGGGCAGGCTCCTGGTCGCTTTCAAGCCGGAAACACTCGAGAACACGCTCGGGCAGTATCTCGCGCAAAGCGGCAAAACCCAGCTTCGCATCGCGGAAACCGAGAAGTACGCGCACGTCACCTTCTTCTTCAACGGCGGCGTCGAAGCGCCCAACCCCGGCGAGGACAGGGCGCTGATCCCTTCGCCAAAGGTAGCGACCTACGACCTCAAGCCCGAGATGAGCGCCTATGAGGTCGCGGCGGAAGCCGTGTCGCGCGTCGAGAGCGGGAAGTACGACCTCATGATACTCAATTTCGCCAACCCCGACATGGTCGGCCATACGGGCGTGATGGAGGCGGCAACGAAAGCCGTGCACGTCGTGGACGAATGCCTGGGCAAGGTGATCGGCGCGATATTGAAAAACGGCGGGCGCGCCATCGTCACGGCGGATCACGGCAACTGCGAGCGCATGTACGACGACGAAGGCGGTCCCTTCAC
>ERZ795058.2894-NODE-2894-length-18975-cov-60.121512_pt1 | contig 18975 bp, 10 predicted proteins | sample MGYA00375142_ERZ795058 | MGnify/ENA primary metagenome ERZ795058 (study PRJEB30187, sample SAMN05720210) | activated sludge metagenome | isolation source: anaerobic digester from wastewater treatment plant | place: Japan | collected 2015-04-20 ... | reverse complement strand
CGATACCCTTTTGTACAGCCGGATCGCAAGGCTTCGTCAGGATCGCGGGGTCCCGTTGGTTACCCCGCGATAACCCCGCACGGGTATCGCGACGTAAGCGCACCTTCTTCTCGCGACGGCGCGATACGCTTTTGTGCACGGGCATCGCGGCGTAAGCGCCCCTTCTTTTCGCGACGGCGCGATACCCTTTTTTCCGGACCTTTCGCGGCTAAAAAGGCAAAGAGCGGATCGTGGGGTCCCTTCGGTTTCCCCGCGATAACCCCGCACGGGCATCGCGGCGTAAAGAAAACAAAAGGGGGATCGCGGGGTCCCTTCGGTTACCCCGCGATGACCCCATGGCGCGATACCCTTTTGTACAACCGGATCGCAAGACTTCGTCAGGATCGCGGGGTCCCGCTGGTTACCCCGCGATGACCCAACACGGGCATCGCGGAGTAAAGAAAACAAAAGGCGGATCGCGGGGTCCCTTCGGTTTCCCCGCGATAACCCCGCGCGGGCATCGCGGCGTAAGCGCTCCTTCTTTTCGCGACGGCGCGATACGCTTTTTTACAGCCGGATCACAGGGCTTCGTCAGGATCGCGGGGTCCCTTCGGTTACCCCGCGATGACCCCATGGCGCGATACGCTTTTTTACAGCCGGATCACAGGGCTTCGTCTGGATCGCGGGGTTCCTTCGGTTACCCCGCGATGACCCCACACGGGCATCGCGGCGTAAGCGCCCCTTCTTTTCGCGACGGCGCGATACGCTTTTTTACAGCCGGATCGCAAGACTTCGTCAGGATCGCGGGGTCCCTTCGGTTACCCCGCGATAACCCCACAGCGCGATACGCGTTTAAAGCAAAAACATGCCGGACTAAAGTCCGGCGTTCCCAGGCGTTTCCAGAGCGTGCTGACAGCAGTGTGGGCGGCACATTTGTGGTAAAATAGCGACGTCTATGCGCATCTATTCTGGGGGGGTAAACCCGTGAAATATATCGAAATCGCGTTCCTCTGTTTCACCTTTCTTTTTGTCGCGCTGTTCGCGCACCCGTTTTTAACCTATGAGTACAGCACGCCGAAATACTTTTTTTTGATCGTCTTCATTTCGATCGGGATGATCCTCTACCTCTTGCGGCAATGGCGACGAAAAGACCCCACGCTCTATGTCGCCTTACCCCATATCGGTTGGTTTGGCTTCGGAATCGCCGCGCTCCTATCGACCACGACCGTGCTCTTCACAAATCCGACCTATTTCCAATTCTCTCTCGAGATCGGGATCTACGCCTTTCTGACCGCTTTCATGGCCCTTTACTTCTCAAATCTGCTCGAAACGAAAAGGGAAGTCTCGACTTTCCTGTTTTGTGCGCTCGTCACGGGTTTCGTCGTTGGTATCGAGGCGTTGTACAACTACTACACCGGTAACTCGTTTTTCCTCGGTTTTTACGGCGCCGGTAAGATGGGGATGAAAGCGACCATCGGGAACGTCAACTTCGTATCGGATTTCTTGGGTTCCTTGCTGCCGCTCGCTTTTTACTTTTTAGTCTCGACGCCCCAATCCTGGGGCATCTCGAAAAAACCGTCGATCGTCGCGACGCTCTTGATCGCGATCGTTAAAGGCTTCGGAGGGCTTTCTTTCTGCCTCTTCTATTTGGTCGTCCTGCTGTCGGGCACCCGCGCCGTCTACCTCTCTCTGATGGTCGGCGCTCTCGTGTTAATACTCACCTACGGCTGGTACCGCTGGACACGTCGAAAGGATCGGGTACCGGCATCAAAATCCTCACGCGTCTTAAACGCGGCCTTGACCGCCTTAGCGATACTGGTCCTACTCGCGCTCCCACCTATCCTGGAATCCGAAAACAACATCCTGAGGACGACGGTCGATGTGGGCGAACGTACCGCGTCGATCTTCGATCCCCGCGGATTCCAAACCACCGGAGGAAAGGCGAGGGTGCTGGCGTGGAAGGCGTCGGTGCTGCAATGGGAGGACAACCCGATTTTCGGGGCCGGAATCGGAACCTATATGCGGGACTCGATCCAATACATGGGGAAGGCGATCCACCAAAACCCCGCATACGTCGACTCCTGGTCCAACTTCAAACGCACGCACAACGACTACCTCCAAGTCCTGGGCGAGATGGGGCTGCTGGGTGTCCTCGCCATCGCGTTCACGCTGCTGTCGATGATCTGGCTCTTCTTCCGCATGCTCCTTCGGATGAAAAACCGTGATGACGCGCTGCTCCTGATCCTGCTGGCGGTCTCCTTCGTTGAGATCCTCGGCCACAGTTTCACGGAGTTTCCCCTACACCTACTTCCGAATCAGCTCTGGGCGTTAGCGGTGGGCGGGATCGGCTTCGGAGTTTATTTGAACCGAGAAGAGGTGCTCGCGTGGCGCCGGCCGCTTACGAAACGGTGGATCCTCGTTGGCATCATCGCCGTCGCTACCGTTGGAACCCTCTCCGGAACCCTCAAATACCGCAGCATGATGGCCGACGCCTATTTCAAGGAAGGCAACGGGCGCTTTTCCTCCCTTTCTCAGATCGACGGGTATAGGAGCCAGCACGCGGCGGAGCTGCAGAAGGCCAAAGATGCTAGCAAAGCGTTGGAAGAGCGAACCGGTCACTATGAAGGGTTTGCGACGGAGACGTTCCTGGCGCGGGTGATCCCGCAGATACGCGCCGCCGTCGGCGGGAACCTCACCGAGGAAGAGCTGCAGGAGCGCGGCTTGGAAGAGCTTGCGAAAGAAGTCAAGAAAGAAAAGGCGAGATTGAACGATTTCTACATACGCTACGAAGACAACCAAACGAAAATGGACCGGAACGCGATAGAGATATACGCCGGCGCCCGCGACCTATTGTCGCGCTGTTTGGATTTGGCTCCGTATTATGGGAGGAGCCACTTCTATATGGCCGCGCTGATGGTGCGCCCAGAGCGGAAACTGATCCTGTTCCAGCAAAAAGCGGAAGCCAAAGACCCCTTAGACCCGTTGCGTGTTTTTTTCACAGAGGTGACGGAGGAGCGTAAACACATCGCGCCCGCCTACCGTCTCTTTCCGCTGGAGAGGGACTTCGAGTGGCTGGAATCGAAGGTCCGGGAGGGCCTTTCCTTGGAACAGATGGAGGCGTGGGTCGACATCCACAACTGGTACGACATACAGAGTTATCGGGACTCGCTTTCCTACTTCCATACCTCCTTCCTTGGATTCGATGAAAGAAACGCCTACCGGCAGATGGGCAAGTCGTACTACTCGCTCCACGCCATGCTTCGAAACCTGATCGTCGGTTACTCTCAACTGCTTCGAGAACACCCGCAATGGGAAAAAGAGCTCCGGCCGTTGATGGAGAGGCACCAGCAGGAAGCCATCGCGGCGTTTGAAGAGTTCAAGCGCGCCTACGATCGCGCGATCTACCTGTTACCCGGAAACTGGCAGATGTTCCCGGAGTGGGAATCGATCTATTCCGAGTACATTAGCCTGCTCCTGAAAAACGAATCGGTTCAAACCGTTTACCCGAAGATCCGCGCGATCGCCAACCTGCGCGTTCAAGCCTGCGAATGGATGCGCCAGGTCCAGCGCGTCGGCATCCCCGACGACATCGCGGTGTTTTACGCGCAATTGTCTCAAACTTTTTTGGACTCTCGGTTATATCAGGAGACCCTGTACGTCATCGACGAGGGGTTGAACACACTGACGAAAGCTTATCGCTGGAACAAAGAGGACCTCGAAAACAACCCCTACCTGACGGAAGAGGATAAAACGCGCATCCGCGGTTTTTTGACCGCTTACGAGTCGTTGTACCGCAACCGCAGCCTGTTCATTGACCAGGTGTTGGAGGTCTACGCGCAAGCCCAAGTCAACGGTACTTTCGAACAACTGTGGCTCGACGATTGGAAAGAACACCTGTTCGTCGATCGTAAATGGCCGGAGGCGAACTACACCGATATCATCAACTTGCTGAAACGCGCGAAAGCCGAACGGGCGCCCTTATAAACGCGCCGAACTTAGCGGATCGCCTGGGAGCGCCGCATTGCCGCCCTCATCGCGGGGTAACCAACGGGACCCCGCGATACGCGCTTGTGATCGCCTGGGAACGCCTTCGGGACGCGCACTTCTGGAAGCGCCTGGGAACGCCGAACTTTAGTTCGGCATGTTTTTGCTTTCGGGTACGTCGCACTTCGTGGATCATCGCGGGGTAACCAGCGGGCTGACTTCGGAAGCCCACGAAGTCTCGCGATACTGATGTAACCACCCGATTCACCTGTCCAAAAGCGTATCGCGCCGTCGCAAAAAGAAAAAGCGCTTACGCCGCGAGTACCGTCGAGACGCCGCGATAATCCACAAAGCCCGTCACCCTCCGGCAGCCCAACAAAAGAAACAGGGGCGATGGATCGCCCCTGTCTGCTGATACCAGCACACGCGTTGAAAGGTGCCTGGATAACGATTTACCGCTTTTCAGAAAGGGATACGGTGCAGGTTCTCGAAGAGAAGCCTATGTTACCGGCCAGGTCCGTAGCCGTGGCTTTGAGCGTTATCGCTAAGTTGTAAGGCAAGGTGATTCCGGTCGGTAATCGGAAGGCGTTCGGTATCCCCGCGATCGGAACCGCGTCATTGAAATCGTAGCTGAAGGTGTTCTCTCCGACTACGATGGCCAGCTCTGCGCTCTCAGCCTTCTGGTCGAACTTGAATTCCACCCATGAATGGTTGTTGACTTTATCTCGGAAACCGGTGAAATGCGTGAGCGTCGGAGGTAACGTGTCAAATAGGAAGGGTAGTTTGACAACGAACTCGTTGCCGGTGGCGTCCAAAGCGGTCGCCACGAGGGTCAGGGCCTTCTCGGTTCGCGTAGCCGCCGGATCGGCCGTTAAGGTCCCCACGAAGGTCACCTGGGTTTTCGTCGCGTACCCCGAACACTCTCCGGTGATGAGTTCGGTGGCTTTGATCGTGGGAGCGTAACTGATAGAATTGAATACGTTGCCTTGGGCGTCGTGGAAGACCCAAGTGATGGCGCCCCACTGCGCCGAACTCCATAACGCGTCGGCGAGCTTAACCGTCAACGTCGCCTGCGTCGGGGAAGCGGGAATGAGAGGATTATCCGCGTCGCCGAGGAAGCGTTCCGGTACGAAGACCTGCTCGTCTTCTAAGAGCTTGGAGAAGAAGACGTTGTCCACGATGAACTGGGTTGACACTTCGGTCGCGTGTCGGAGCGCATTGTTCAAGTTATCGCACTTACCCGGTTTGATCGTGCATTCCTCACAACAGCAGTCGTGCACAGACATCGTCGCGGTGACCGTCGCGTAATCCATAATCGGGATGGCAAACCCCAAAACGGCCTCGGCTTCATCCGGATTCGTTGCGGAGGTTTTGGTCGCGGTGTAAGTCGCGTCGATCGTGACCGCGTTGTCCCAAGGGCTACCCTCTCCAAGAACGACCTCTTCGGTGAAAAAAGCGAAAGACTCGGACCAGCTGCCGCTTCCCTTTTCAACGCCCACCTTGAAATTGATCTTCTCCGCGTAGGGTTGGAGACATTTCGTGTCGCTCGCCAGGAAGGTGAGAGTGGCGCTCGTCAGCGAAGCCGGCGCGGATGCCGAGAATCCCGCCGGTAATTCCAAAGACAGGAGGGCGGTCGGATCGGCCAAATCCAACACGAAACTGTGCTTTTTCTCGAAGGCTCCCACTACACCCAGCTTCGTTTCCGAAGCGCGCTTGGTCGCGTCCTCCCATAAGACCCGGGTCAAAGTGCCGTCTACGGTCACCGTCGCGAATTTGGTGCATTCCGTCGCATAGGTCACACTCGTCGCGTATGCGGTGCGCCCGGTGAAGGTGGCGGACTTGGACACATTTCCGGTAGCGTCTACGCCCAACTGACCGATCACGAAGGTATATCGCAGCTCATCGAACAAAGCGGCTCCGGACACGGATATGTCGTAATCGATTTGCGCTTCGGGAAAGATACCGCAGACTTTCCCCGGATAGGCGGTCTTCTGGTTTGACACATCCAGCGAAACTTCGACGAGGTCCGTGGATGCGACGATGTTAAAGGGTTTCTTGGTGCTCTGCATGTTCTTGTCCCACGCCGCGCGGGCCCAAAACAGGTACTCTCCGGGCGCGAGCCGGTTGGGATCATAATTCTGCCCGAGGTCGTTCACCCCGAACAGCAATTCTCCGTCCCCGTTCAAAAGGAATTCGGTGCTCGAATCAGGCCAACGCTTCGCGACGCCGCTCCCTTTCCTCTCCACCATGAGCTGAACGGACATAGTCTCGCGGGGCGCATCAGAGACTTCCTCATAGACGATACGGCCGGCCAAATAGTTTAGGTTTACGGGTGACCCCGGAACCCGCGCGCCCGCGCCGGGGATAGACGTTGTAGCCCCCCAGATGTGGATTTCGGGTATACCATCGCGCGAGGAAGCCAAATCCGGGGTTTCGACCAAGGTGAGGGTCAATCCGTAGACCGGGTCCGGTTCGGGGTCTGGGTCCAAGGTGAAGTGACTTTCGACACTCGCGCCGGAGTCCCCCGCCCCGTTCTTCGCCTTCACGGTCCAAGAGAAGCTCCCCGCACCCACGTCGTCGCGATACACGAGGTAGTAAGTTTTGGCCGTGGAATAAGGCCCCAACACTGCTCGGCTACCTGAAGCCTCTGTTTTCGTTAACGTGATTTCGTAGCCGGTAGCGCCCGCAACTTCGTCCCATCGCAGCTCTACACCGACGATCCCCGCGAGGAACGAAATCCGGAGATTCACGGGCGCCTCCGGTTTGGTTTCCACCTGTTTTACACAACTGACGACGAACATCACGGCGATCACGCCCAACAACAGAACCAAACCGGTACTCTTCTTCATACTCATACTGTCCCCCCACTTTCATATAAAAATAGATTCAAGATAGACGTTTTCCTCGACGCCTGGAATGCGGTTCGTTCGGGTAGAGCGCGTCGAGCCTGTTCTCTAGAAGCCGGTCGCTACCGTGGGGACGCGCCGACGGGAAAGATTATAGCACTTCGCGAGCGCGGCGGCAAAACAAAGGCGAAAAACGTATCAAACTCGCCGGGTAAAGGGTCTGGCGGTACCAGCCGCGGTGTGGAAAGCAAAAAAAACGGCTGCCTGAGCAGCCGTTTTGGTTTCGTGATCCTTTTCGCCTATCGAGGAGCGGACGGCGATACCTTCGTTTCCCAGGAACTGGTACCTTCGTTTCCGGCCAAATCTTTCGCCTTCGCCGTAAGCGTGACAGTCGCGCCCTCCGATAAACTTATGCCTGTGAGAAGGCTATAGGTATACAGATGTGGTGGTACAGAAGTTGCCTGAGCGAGCGTGTAGGTGAAGGTTCCCTGACCAGTGATTTCCAACGTTAAGGCCGCAGAGACCGGTTCTTCGTGGAAAGAGAATTCGATATAAGAACCATTAGTGACAGAAGGATTTCTAAACGCGGCGAAATGCGTCAAGGTCGGCGGCATCGTGTCAAGCCTGAAGCATTCACTGAGTAGGAATTCGTTACCGGCGTTGTCGGTGGCGGTACCTGTGTACGTAATATTCGTTTCTGTCGCTACCGGGCCACTATTATCTTCGGCATACCCCGTGAACGTCGCGATATACGTCGCCTGCGTCTTCGTCGCGTAGCCGGAACACACTGCGAGAGTCGCCGCAGTAGAAGCGCGTGTAACGCTAATTGTTTGCGGCCCAGGGAAGTTGTAATGTAGAACTAGAGGATTAGGCGGTTCCCAATTCGCGTCGGCGAGTTTAACCGTGACCGTCGCTACAGCTGGTGACGCGGGGATTAAATAGCACCCATTCACCTTCCCTAAGGACTTGTTATCAACCTTCAAAACATCATCTGTAGCCAACATATTCGAGAAGAAGACGTTGTCGACCAACATAGAGGTTTTGACGCTTGTTGCGTGGGTGAGGTCGCCTCCGCCGTTGCATCCCGCGCACGGGTCTACCAAAGTGCAGTCAGGGCAGCAGCAATCCGACGCGATCATCGTTGTGGTGATCGTTGCCAGGTCGAGGTCTCCGATGACATAGGTCAACTTAGCTGTGGCCTCGGAACCGGCGCTCGTCGTGGTCGCGTAATAGGCAGCGTTGATGGTGAGCTCGTTACTCCAGGTGCTGCCCACACCCAGAACGGTTTCAACATCGGGGTAGTTTAATGCTCCGGTCCAATCCCCTATCCCTTTTTCGACCTTCACGGTGAATCTCAGGCTATCCAGGTTAAGACACTTCGTGTCGGACGCGAGGAAGGTGAGCGTCGCGGCTTTACCTGTAACCGTACCTTCTTCAGTAGGTCCAAGTACCGACACCAACGCCGTCGGGTCCTTCATATCCAGGACGAAATTGATGCCGACGTTATTAAGGATCTCTACCCTCCTATCCTCCTTCGTTACGGTCGCGCCATTGCATGAGTAAGCGGTGACCGTACCGACCACCGTCAGGGTCGCGTATTTCGTGCATTCTGCCTCAAAAAGAACCTTCTTCGTCCATGTCGCCTCTTTCGTGAAGGTGGCGGAGTGCGTAACACTTCCTTGGTTAGTTGACCCGGTCGGGCCGATCTGAATGAAGTAAAGCAATTCTTTGAATTTTTCTCCGCCCGAAATGGATAGATCGAATTGGAGGGTCACATTCGTTGAAGAAAACGAACAAACCCGGTCTTCGAAATCTTTTACGGTGATCTCGTAGTTCAAATCGCTGTTTCTGGAAGCAATTTCGAAGGGGACTTTCTGACTTTCACTACCGTCCCACACGGCTCGCGCCCAGAGATAGTAATTCCCGGGGGCTAAATCCGGGGAAAACCCCGCTCCCAAATTGCAGAGGTTGAAGTTCAATTCCCCGCCCTCGTCGAGTACGAACTCGGTACTATCGTCCGGCCATCTCTTCGCGACAGTTGCCCCTGCCTTCTGTACCAATAATTGCACGGCCAGTTCCGCTCTGTCGGCTTCCGCCGGGATCTCCTCGCGCTTTAGGTTCCCCTTGAGATAGTTGAGCGCGGAAATCCCAGGTAACCTTTCGCCGACGAGGGGCTGGCTTCCGATCGTATAGATCGTCGGAGTGGCGGATCCTTGATCGGGCTCTTCTTCTAGGGTCAATAGCAGCCCGTATACCGGCGGTTCCGGCTCAGGGTCCTCGAAAATGAAGGGATCCCCGTGAGTAGGGTCAGAAGGACCCTTTGCGTTTCTCGCCTTGACGTTCCAACCGAATTTGCCCGCGCCTAGAATGGATTTCTTCGCTACATAATAAGTATTTGTCACGTTCTGCTGAAAGGGCCATGTAGGCGTTTCGCGACTCTCCGATCCGAGCACCGGCTGGATCTCGAGATCATAGCTATCCGCGCCCGCCACGGCGTCCCACCTGAGCTCTACGTCGCCTCCCGCGAGTTGCACGACTCTAAGACCTGCCGGCGCGGCCGGTACGGCAAGCGGCGGCTGTTTGACGCAGTTTGACGCGAATAAAGCGACTATAACCAGTACCAAAAATAACAAAATCTTCCCTTTTTTCATACTCCTAATCCTCCCTTCGAGTGTTTTTTTACCCTTATGGAAACTCCCTTCCTGAATGACTCCCTTAGCATACTTCGAATGAATTACCCCCCCCTCCGGCACTTCTCGTTTTTTATTTCTTCTATACATAAAGACTCGTAGGCGCTTCTTCGCCCATCATGCAAGAAAAGCTGAGACTTGTGGAGGCTCTGTTTATTATACAACTTTCCGCGTAGAAAAGTCAAACGCTTGCTTTATATCGTGCGGCCTATTCAGCCCGGTTTGGAATCACGGTTTTCGTCGGTTATCTCAACTCCTAAAGACCACCGATCATAGACCGCCTAGGGCACCCTTCTCGAAGAGCGCTTTAGTATACCATACGCGCGCCGTCTTTTCAATAGCTTTTCGGTTTATCTTTCCCCTCGGCTTCCTCTCGAAAGTACCATAAACCGGCTTCCCTTATTCGGAACGCCCCCGGAACGCCTTGGGAACCCCTAACTTCGTTTATCGCGGCGTAAGCGCTCCTTCTTTTTGCGACGGCGCGATACGGGTTTTGTACATGTCTTGAAAAACAGGGTTCGCACAGAGGGCACAGAGAACAGATTCTTGGGAACACCTGGGAACGCCAACTTTTAAGTTGGCAGGTTTTGCTGGGAACGCCGCACTTCAGTGCGGTATGTTTTCGCGAAGAAAAGAGGGGTTCGCACGGAGAACACGGAGAAAAACTTCTTGCGAACGCCGACTTTTATATTGGTATGTTTTGAGGTTTTTGGGAAGTCATCGCGGCGTAAGTGTCCCTTTTTTTTGCGAGGGCGCGATACGCTTTTGTATATGTCTTGAAAAACAGGGTTCGCACAGAGGGCACAGAGAACACAGAGGATAAGCTGACAAGGGGCAGGGCTCTCCCGGAAAAGAAAAGACATGCCGGACTAAAGTCCGGCGTTCTCAGGCGCTCCAAGGCAGGGATCGCGAGACTTCGTGGGCTTCCGAAGTCAGCCCGCTGGTTACCCCGCGATGACCTGATTCGGGCATCGCGGCGTAAGCGCTCTTTCTTTTCGCGACGGCGCGATACGGGTTTTGTACAGGCTGAGCGCGAGGCTTAGTTAGTATCGCGGGGTCCCGTTGGTTACCCCGCGATTACCCCGTTCGGGCATCGCGGCGTAAGCGCTCTTTCTTTTCGCGACGGCGCGATACCCCGGTTCTCGTTCGTTCGAAGATCAAAAAACAGGGTTCGCACGGAGGGCACTGAGAACACAGAGGAAAGACTAAAGAAAGCTCGTGGGGCCGACTTCCGGTCGGCCTGTTTCTCTGGGAAGGCTCTGGGAACGCCGACTTTTCAGGATTGTATCGCGGGGTCCCTTCGGTTACCCCGCGATGACCTATGAAATTCCGCCTTCCCAGGCATCCCCAGGGCATTTCTCTGTGTTCTCTCTGTGTTCTCTCTGTGTACTCCGTGTTCTCTGTGCGAAACTTCTTTTGGTTTTGGAAAGGCATAGAGCGGATCACGAGACTTCGAGGGCTTCCGTAGGCACCCCGCTGGTTACCCCGCGATAACCCCGTGCGGGCATCGCGGCGTAACGATTAGGGCTTCACAGGGCACTCTCAACGGCGTTCCCAAGGCACTCTCTTTTTGACCACCAAAACGCCTCAAATCGGAAGATGCCTTTTCAGCTCCTCCTCGCTGTGCATATCTATCAGGTCTAAGCCCAAGTTATCGAGTTGGTCTATCGTGAGCGCTTTCAGCTTTTCGTAGTACCTTGAAGGAATTCGTGGGAATTTTTTGGTGATCTGTTTCCAAAGAAGTTCTTCCCGGCCTTCTTCCCGGCCTTCTTCCCGGCCTTCTTCCCGGCCTTCTTCTCTGCCTTCTTCCCGACCTTCTTCTCGGCCTTTTATTAATCCCTTCTCCATTCCTTCTTGCTTAAGCCATTCCGCTATCGTTTGCATCCTTTCACTCCTTTCTACCGATACCGTTCGCGTCAGTTGTATCAGTCTCAAGAAATCCTCTCGTACGGTCAAATAGTAGATATAGTGGATAAAAGTCTCGTAAAGCTGTTCGCTTATTTCCGTTTCTTCCCGCGTGACGAAGACGGTGGTGATTCTTACGTACGCTTCATTGAACTTTTCGGGGTCCTTGATCGAGGCCATCCTGATCGTTTCCAGATACAGGCGTAGATCGTCCGGCCCTTTGATCTCCTCTCCACTATTTGACGAAAAATCGTATAGGTAATACTCGAAGTGGGGAATAGCTTTTTTCAAAGACCCTTCCATCGTTTCGACCCCTTCGATCCTGTCCGCAAACTGCGTGGACACTCCCCACTTCTCTTTCCCCTGGTACAGTACTATCGGTAAGATCAGCGGTAGTCGTCTGTTCTTTTGTTTCTTTATTTCTTTGTCCCATATCGCAGACATATACCTGAGCAGCTGTACACCTACGTTATAGTCGCTATAGCTCTTGTGTTCCAGTAGAATGTAGACATAGGCTTCTCGGTTTCGTATGTTCGCCCGAAACAATAAATCCGCGTAGAACTCCTTCAGGTCTTGTTCTATGAAGCTGTCCTTTTCCGCCTGTATCGTGCCGACATCGATAGTCTGTAAGACTTCAGGGGGAAGATAGGTCTCTAAGAACGCTTGGGTATTTGCGACATTCCCCAGCACTTCTTTGAAAAACCTATCGTGGGGGTTATAAAACTTCTCCATTATTGTCCTCCCTACGGGAAATCATTTCACAGGTATTATACACTAATAAAGAGTGGGAGTTTGGTTTTCCCGAGAGTGAAAAACGAGAACAGAAGGTTTCGCACAGAGGGCACGGAGAACGCGGAGAGAACGTAGATCGTAGCATAAGCGCCCTTTCTTTTCGAGACGGCGCGGCACGCTTTTATTCGATCTCTGGCCCCGTTTTCGCTACTTGCTAATGTACACTTACTGCTAAAGATAGGATCGCGAGACTTCGTGGGTTTCCGAAGTCAGCCCGCTGGTTACCCCGCGATGAGCCTAAAAGTCAACGTGGCGAAAACGATTATGACTTCACAGAACACCCCCAGAAAGGTGTTTTCAGAAAGGAGTTCCAAGAACCTTCCTGAGCCGCCCCCAGCGCGAACCTACTTCCGTGTTCTCTGTGCCCTCTGTGTGAACCCTGTTTTATTCTTAAGATATGCCAATTTAAAAGTTGGCGTTCCCAGGCATTCCCAGACGCTCCCAAGCGCATCGCGGCGTAGCAGGAAGGGGCTAAGGGCGGATCGCGGGGTCGTAAAAAACCACTTACCCCGCGATAACACGCACGGTCATTGCGGCGTCTTAAAAAAACAAAATTCGTATCGCGAGACTTCGTGGGCTTCCGAAGTCAGCCCGCTGGTTACCCCGCGATGAACCTTTTAGTTATGTCACCTCATAACTTGTCCCACACCTATTTTGGAACACTTCGAAAAACTGTGGTAAAATCGAATCGTTCGAAATAGAGAAGAAAAAACTCCGGTTCAAAATTGCGCGCTGGCTTACAAGCTCTCGTAGGAATAAGGAGGAGCATTTATGAAAGGAATGGTCGTCAGCACTTGGATTGAAACTTGGAAAAAGCTCTTTGGAGAGAAGAACGTTGTGGAAACGGCGAAAAGCGCGAATTTTCCCGTCGATCGCGTTTACTCCCCTTTGGAAGATGTCGATGAAAACGTCCTCATCGCCTTTTCAGCAAAATTAGCGAAAAAGGTGAACCTCACCGAGAATGATCTTTGGAAAAAAACAGGCTTGGAGAACATCCGCACCTTCCACAAATGGTATCCGATGTACTTCAAAAAAGCCAGCTTCCTCTCCTTTTTGGCGGCAATGGACTTGGTGCATCGGCTATTGACAAGACGGATCAAAGGCGCGAAACCTCCGAGGCTGTTTTTTGAACTAGTAGATCCCACAAGGGCTAGGCTCCGTTATGTGTCTTTCAGGGACCTCAGGAGCTATTTCTTAGGACTCTTGCAAGGCGCCTCAACGTATTTCAAAGAAAATATCTCCGTCGAAATCATCGAACAGGGGAAGAAGGATGGAAAGACCTATATAGAAGTCGAAGTCACCGCGCAAACACCGTACTCAGAAAACCCGACCTTCCCGTTCTTGAAAGTGTTTTCGCTCGGATTCATCAAGTCTTTCTTCGTTATCTCGGTCTTTCTGATTCCGGCGATCGTGGGAGTCCTCGCTTGGCTTTTCTTCACGCGCTTTTCTCAACCGTGGCTCGCCGCCCTGCTAACCGGAGCCGCCACCCTCGCGTTAAGCTATTTCCCGTTGAGGGACTTGAAAAAGGGGCTTGGGAGTATAAAGAAGGGGTTGAAATTCTTAGCCGCCAAAGAGCTTGACAAACCGGTCATCATCAAAGACCCCGTCGAATTGGCCGAGATGTCGAAGGCGTACACTGAGGCGTCTCATACCCTGAAAGAGACGATGACTGGGTTTATGGGAGACGTTCAGGAAATCGAGACCTTCACCGAAAAGATCTCAGGCTCAGTAGAAGAGATAAGCGGCTTAATCGATACGATGAGCGACCTCTCACATCAAGTGGCGACTTCTGCCGTTGACATTTCGGAAGATACCGAGTCGATCTCCTCAGCCGTAAATTCCAACGTTTCGGTTTTAAGGGATATCGTAGACCGGGAGACGGAAATGGTCGCTTCTTTGAACAAAGCCGTTCAGGACATTGTCGACGCCTCGCGAAACGTAGAAGACTCCTCAAATGGGATAGGCAAGATGAGCGAAGACTTCGCGAAACTGATGACAGTCGGGAAAGACTTGCAATCGCAGGCGGGAATGATTATGAACATTGCGGAAACGGTCACCAGTATCGCGGGTCAGACGAACTTACTGGCGTTGAACGCCGCGATCGAAGCCGCGCGAAGCGGTGAAGCGGGAAGGGGATTCGCGGTCGTGGCAGAAGAGATCAGGAAATTGGCCGAGGAAAGCGGGACTTCCGCCGAACAGATCGCCGAGAACCTCGGTATCATCAACACGGGGATCAATCGCCTCACTGACGGGCTGTCCTCGCAGTTTGAAGAGATGAAAACGCAATCCGGGAACTTGAAAGCGAATTCCGAACGGAATCGTGACTCGACCACCCGGATCTCGTCAGTCTCTCAAGAGATCAACCACCTCATTGTCAATTTGCAGGAAGAGGCCAAAAAGCTCGAACATATCTCGAGCAGTATCGAAAACTTGTTAGCGATCTCCGAAGAGAGCTCGGCAACGGCCGAGGAGATCAGCGCTTCTACTCAAAAATTCTTGGACGAGGTCAAAGAGATCCTGACAAGTGTCGGCAAGATCAGCGAATTCATTGGCAGCCTCAACGAGAACCTAAGAGGAATAAAACTCTGATTGAGCATCGTAGGGGGTTGAAAAGGTTCGACAGGATACGCCGCTAGTCCTTAAACTTGTCGTAAAGAACCTTGACCTCTTCCTTCCTCTTAAAAAAAGCGTCGACGATGCGCGGGTCGAAATGAGAGCCTTTTCCTTCGGACAAAATCTCGATAGATTTTTCGAAGGAGAAGGCTTTTTTATAGGGGCGCTCGCTCATCAAAGCGTCGAACACGTCCGCGACGGCTAGGATTCTGCCCGCCAGCGGTATCTCTTCCCCTTTCTTCCCCGCTGGGTATCCGGCGCCGTTCCATTTTTCGTGATGCCCGATGATCGCGTCGATGGCGACACCGAGGAATTCCAAATGGGTGAAGCGATGAAGGGTGCGTTGCATCTGTCGTATAACGGACTCCCCGATCGTGACGTGGGTTTTCATGATTTCGAACTCTTCTGGAGTCAATTTTGCCGGCTTGAGCAAGATACTATCGGCTATTCCGACCTTTCCGATATCGTGAAGGGAGGCGAACCAAAATATCTCTCGTATGAACTTCGTGGTGATTTCGGGGAAGGTTTCGGTTAAGTCCTCCGCCAACATACGGGCCAATCGGGACACCCTCACGATATGGTTCCCGGTCTCGAAATCCTTCTTTTCCACCAAGTCTGCGAAGGTTTGAGCTGTCACGGCGATGACCTGTTGGAGGATGTAAGAGTTCAAGATCGTGTATTTGAGAGAGGATACGATTTCTTTGAGAAATTCCGCATCCATGATTCTGAACGCGGCTTTCGAAAAGCTGCTTACGAAGAAGAACCCCAAAATGCGATTGTTCAAACAGATGGGAAAGGTTATGCTGGAGCGCACCCCCTCTTCCAGCAGCAACCGTGTGGGTTCCGATTGATGGACGTGCGCGTAGTGGTATTCAAGATCATAGATGATCCGCGGCGGTGACTCGCAGCCGAGCTTATCGAGTGTCGTGCGGTGGATGTTTAAGGCAAAACCGGCTTTCAACTTGATCTTCCCGGATAGGCTGACGGCGGTCTCTGCAATGACGTTCTCAAGGTTGTCGACGAAGGCGAAGGCGATCCGATCAGCGCCGATTCGCTCCCTAATGATCGGGAACAAGTTTGGGATTAGGTCTTCCAAGGTTTGGAGGTTTTGGGTCTCGATTAATTCCCGATCGAATCGGATACGCTGTTCGAGCTGGACGATCGTTTGGTGAATCCGGTTCTCCTCCTTCCAAACCGGGCGATAAACCTCGACGTTAGGGTTACCGTCCAAGAGCGCTCCAAAGTGGGCGAAAGCTGTTTCGATTCGCCGGGAGAACCCGAAAAAGAGCTTGCTGAGGATGAATAGAGAGATAAAGCTGAGGAATACGGCGATCAGGTTGACCACAAACAGGTTGATCGGAAGGCTTTCGATCTTTTCCTCTAGCTCCTCCCGCCATTTATTTAGGGAACGGATCAAATCGCCGATTTCGTCGACGATGACGGTCGCTTCTCGACCCTCGAACAAAGCGTACGGGTAATTTTCGATGCTCACACGATTCGTAGACCGACGGTTTTTTTCCAAAAAGCCGCTGACGGTGTCAAAATCCTTCTTATAAAGCTCGTAGATGGCTTTGAAATCGTCGGTCTCGGTATACTCGATCGCGGGTTGCTGATCCCAACTGGTCTTTAACAGGTTCAACTGATGGATTTTGGCGATCATTTGGTTCAGGGTTTGGTTGGTCGCGCGTATCTCATTCGCGGTAACCCGGAAAGACCGACGTTCGTTGGAATAGAAAAAGAAAAAACCAATCGTGACCGCGATTCCGGCGAGGATGAGGGCGCTTACCCAAAAGACGAGTCTTCGAAAACTTTTTCTCACCATAAGAACGCCTCCAAAAAACAAGGTTCGATATAAGGAAAACGAACGCCCTGCTTACTCGAAGATTGGGGGGCGAGTTAGAATTATATCACAAAAACACCTCGACAAGCTTCAGAAGTGTAGGTATAATATCAGGGTTCCCCAAAATGGGAGCGCTGAACTTTAGTTCGACACGTTTTTGCTTTTACAGCGTATCGCGCCTTCGCAAAAAGAAGGAGCGCTTACGCCGCGATGCCCGAACGGGGTTATCGCGGGGTAACCAGCGGGCTGACTTCGGAAGCCCACGAAGCCTCGCGCTACTAACGAAATCCAGAGATGTGCTCTCTCCTGTCTTACGCTTTTATGACATGCCAACTTAAAAGTTGGCGTTCCCAGAAACCATGCCAAACTAAAGTTTGGCGTTGCCGGGCGTTCCCAAGAACCTTTACTCTGTGTTCTCTGTGCCCTCCGTGTGAACCCTGCTTCATTTTTAAGACATGCCAACTTAAAAGTTGGCGTTCCAAAGAGTATCGCGCCGTCGCGAAAAGAAAATGCGCTTACGCCGCGATGCTGCGCTCGGGAACACTCCCAGTGAAAAGATAGAACTATGCCAAACAAAAGTTTGGCGTTCCCAGGGTGTTCCCAACTTGACACACACCACATAAAAGATGTAGTTTATGATAGGCTTCTTCTCAGATTTCTTCAGTTGAGTTCGTTCCTCGAGTGGAAGGGTATCAGTCGAGGAGAGGCTGGCGTGCGTAGAGATGAAAAAACGAAGCGAGAAGAACGAGGGAGGGGAAAGACAGATGGACGAGATAATCCAAACCATCCGAGAAGAATTGGAACGGTTGGCGGATCCGACGGTAAGAGAGCGCGAGCAGCGGTTTTTCAAAGAACCTGTCGAACTCTATGGAGTCAAGGCGAACCTCGTGACGAAAATCGCGAACGCGACGTGGAAGCGGGTGAAAGCGTACGATAAGCCCGAAATTTTCGCGATATGCGAAGAGCTGTACAGTTCCGGAAAATTGGAAGAGGCTTCCATTGCCAGCAAATGGGGACAGGGCTTCGATGCGTTCACGGAGAAGCGAGATATGGAGCGCTATCTTTCGTGGATACACCAATACGTGACGAACTGGGCGACGTGCGACGGGCTCTGCAACCACGCCGTAGGTGACATCCTCATGAAATACCCCGAATTGGTGGCCCATATGTATGAACTTGCCAAGAGCGAAAACCGATGGGCGCGGCGGGCCGGCGCCGTTTCGCTGATACTCCCAGCGCGAAAAGGGTACTTCGAGAAGGAAGCTTTTGAGATCTGCGACATCCTATTACACGATCCGGAAGATTTGGTACAAAAAGGGTACGGTTGGCTCTTGAAGGAAGTGAGCCGGCTACACGGGCGTGAGGTCTTAGACTACGTACAGAAGCGCAAGCGGACGATGCCCCGCACGGCCCTGCGTTATGCGATCGAACTAATGCCGGAAGCGGACCGGAAAGCCGCGATGGCAAAGGAACCGGTCGAGAAAAGCCGGTAGGGTAGTATTCGGACACCCCGTGCGGGTGATCGATTGCGACGAGCGAGGCCGAAAATCCCCTCCTGGCGACGGGCGGAATCCCATAGAGGTATCATTCATTATTGAGGATCCGAAGCGCGCGTACCTTGATGTTTTTCCTCGCGCTCGATTTCGCATAAAATCATCAGGATCAAGTTCTCCCATTGAGTACCGAAAGACAACAAAGCCAGTCGATAGATATCGTCCTTAGACAAACCCAGTCCTTGTTTCGACAGAACGAACTCGCGCAGGGTCCCATTTTCCACCGACACTGCCTCCTCTTCGGGCGCAAAAGCGATAACCTTACGTACTTAAGTGTACCACATCAACCCGATAGCGCCCTTCGAAAGCCGTCGGAGCGCCGGACTTCTGGGCACGCCTTTCTGGGAGCGCCTTGGGAACGCTGAGCTTTGTGGGTCATCGCAGGGTAAGTGATTTTTACGACCCCGCGATACGCTCTTTCTTCTTCTCAAAATCGTATCGCGCCGACGCGAGAAGAAGGGTCGCTTACGCCGCGATGCCACCCACGCGGGCGCGCGCCTGGGAACACTTGGAAACGCCGCACCTTAGTGCGGCATGTTTTCTGAGCACGCCCTTTTGGGAGCTCCCTGGGAGCGACGCACTTTAGTACATCCAGATAAGGCGGAAATGTTCAGCAGGAAGAAAGCAAGCCTGCCGGGGAAAAAGTCAGAACCCCGTAGCTTGGACAGCAGGCAGGGAGGAAACGAACTGTTCTGGAGTCTGTTGACAAAGCCACTGTAAGGGTGGTGAGCGAGTAACCGGGCCGTAACAACCGTGAACGCATAGTAGCCTCG
>ERZ795058.2882-NODE-2882-length-19111-cov-28.209803_pt1 | contig 19111 bp, 12 predicted proteins | sample MGYA00375142_ERZ795058 | MGnify/ENA primary metagenome ERZ795058 (study PRJEB30187, sample SAMN05720210) | activated sludge metagenome | isolation source: anaerobic digester from wastewater treatment plant | place: Japan | collected 2015-04-20 ... | reverse complement strand
TGATTACGAACGGTAAAACAATCGGCGCAATCATTAGCGACAGCCATTTCATCATAGTTTTCTTATTCATACTTTTCTTGCCTCCTTATTTTCGGCATTTATCAAGTTGTAATAAAAATATATATATCTCTTCAGTTTCATCATAAAACTTACGCGCTGCATATGTCAATAGATTTCAATTAACATTTTGATTAATTTTTTAATTAAAAATAGATTAATTTATTAATTTTATTAAATATCTCTTTTTTGATAATATCAAACCTCCCAGGCCAGTTTTGGGTAACTGCCGGCGAAAGACCAGATTGTAGCATTAAAATTTTGTATAGCAAGAAGTCCAGAGGAAGACAAACCGGTAATTCCGTCGCCTTTTCCAACGCTTACGTTACCGATGCGGTCAAAGCTAGAAAGTGTTGAGTCATAATAGCAATTACTATAGATAGTTGCATAGCTTCCTCCCGGGGTAACGCCGGCGAAAGAACCAATATGAATATTGTTGCCTGTCTGAGTGAGATTAATCGTCATCATTGAAATTGAATGCGCAATCGAGTTATTGTATCCTTCGACTCTTCCGGCAAAGCCACCAGCGTGGACGAGCGTTTCTGAGTTGGCGTCCAAAATCCCGCGCGAATAGCAGTTATCAATGCTTCCGAAACCCATGTATCCGACAAAACCGCCGACATAGCTTGTTCCATTTACATCCATCGATGAACGCGATTTGCTAATACTGGCATTATTATTATCTAGCAATCCAACAAAACCACCGACATAACTCTGCTCACCTCCGATGACATTAAGTGTGCCGTCCGATCCGCTTTCTGAGATGGCGCTAAACGATGAAAGAGACGAAGATATTCTGCCGACAAAACCGCCGGAAATGGCGTTTTCGGTGGTAATCTCTCCGCTATATGTCGATCCGACAATTTGGCCACCATCAAAGCGACCGACAAAACCGCCGACATTAATAATGCCATTCGTGGAGGTCGCATCGATGTCAACTACGACATTAATACTACTAATGTCGCTATCAATTATTTCTCCGGCCAAAGCGCCAACACTAAGACTTTCGTTTGTGGTTGATAGATTGATTGATCCACTCAATTCAAGATTGCTGACGGTCGCCCCATCAAGCATGGAGAACATACCTTGATTTTTGCTGCTGGTTCCGCTGATTTCTAAGGACGAAATCGAATGGCCTTTGCCGTTAAAAACACCACGAAATTCCTTCGTTATCCATTCTGAAGTCAGCGTTATGTCATTATTTAACTCATAGATGCCCGTCTCGGCTATTGCTAGGAGTTCACTTTCATTTGTTATTTCCAAAGCTCCAAGATACACTTTCGTGCTTAAAACTGAGGCGCTATGAATCGTCGAACGGGCTTGAACTTGTAAAAAGGTGCCGCTTTGAATGAGAATTGGGTTTGGAATGGTGTACGAATTATCGCTTATTTCTTCGATAAAGATGCCCTCGTGGTAAATACCATAAGCCGTCGCATGGTCAACGGAATCAAAGGTTAAAATACCGCTAGAAATATCAAGATTGCGCGGAGCCTCAAGTTCTAAAGGAGCAATTGCAATCGTCGCTTCTCCATAGGCGGAATCGAGGTATTGCTCATGGTTGCTGAGGGCTTTAACTTTAAAATTTATTGAACCGACACGATCGTATCCGATATTGAGTTGATTTGTCGGCGCTTCAAGCGGACTTCCGTCATCAATGACAACAGAATATGAAGCGGCATTGCTGACTTCATCCCAAGTAAGAAAACCATTGCTATAAGCGATATTGCTTGGCGATGGCAAAGCCACCTTAAACCAGATGCTTGACGAGTATGAACTCGACAGGACGAAACCATCATCGCTTCCACTTGCTAACACAGAAACTTGAACCGGTGTAGACGAGCTGACTTGATATTCGGTCGTAGTAGTTACGTTTTCGATGGTTCCGACTTTGACAATATAACCGCCTGAGTATTCGACTTCATCCCAGAGTACATAATCGCCCTCCTGACGGAGATTAATCGGTGAATCGAGAGTCAAATAGACATTTGTCGATAAAACGGCACTATATTCCGAAATCGTTTCGCCCGACAAAGCTGCAACCTGAAAAGTCATCGCTCCGAAATAGTTGTCGGGAAGCAATAGGCTATTTTCCTCAGCATCAAGCGTGTCTTCTTGGTTAATTAAAACGCGATAAGATGTGGCATTGCGCACTTCATTCCAGCTGAGGGTACGGTCATTGAGGGCTAGTCCGCTCGGAGCTAAGACCCCGCCGCAGCCGGCAAGGGCAAATACGGCAAGGAACAAAGAGAGAATAATATTTACTTTTGATTTCATAATTATCTCCTTAATCGAGGAAGGTGACCCTCGGATTGACGACCAGGTAACTTGCCATATTATTAAGTATTTCGTCCGTTGAGGCGTCGCGAACATAACTAGTTACATAGTAATTCGCGGGCAAGCCGCTAACGGTGCTCAGATCGATGCTCGCGCTGATATCTTGGCCGCGACTATATTTTCCGAGCTCAAGATGCGTAAAATGCTTTACGTCATAAGCCTCAACTGCGGTCGCTAATTTCACGCCATTAAAATCATACATATCAAGGACGTATTCAATCGCATAATCGGTTTTGTCATTATCATATTTTTTATTCAGCGCTTTCGTTGCGGAAACGAGATTATCTCCCTCTAAATTAAAGCTTGAAGCTCCTGCCGAGAAATCAGCGCGAGCCATGGCGAGTCCGACATACATGTCGCCCGCTCCATAATAGAGATGCCACGTATTCCCGACGCGGATCATGCTGTCAGCAAACATGCACTTAATGAACAGACCATAGTCAATTTTGTTCGTATCGGTCGGATACATCGTCGGTTCATCTAAATCCATGCGAACATTAGTAAGTTCAAAAGGATTTGACTTCGTTGTTTTGAGGGCTCCTAAAGCATAGAACCACCCACTCGCATTTGCCTGCTGATTCTGAATGTTGGCGTCGCTTAATCTGCCGCCTCCGTACATCAAGTAAATATCTTGGTCATCAGGGCCGTAAATATTAGTTAGAGCCATGCATGATTCGTTGCCGTGAGTCAAATCTTCGATGTCGTTTCCGCCCAAACCGATATTTGCGATATCGATGATATCATCTGCGGCAATTGATAAGACGTCAGTCGTAAAACCGATTTTAGTATATCCGCCGTCTTTCATATAAATCATATAAACTTGGCCGTGTTTTCCGGGCCGCGGATCGTTGATCTTAATGGCATTGCCTTCCGGGTCAGTGATATAAGAACCGGATTTATAATTGCCATTGTAATGTTGCGACAACCGCCCCATTTTATTAAAGGTGACGAAATCATGAGTGTATATGATTCCTTCACGCGTCTTGTCATTGTCATACATCGTGAAAGTGATGTAGTAGGTCGTTAATCCGCCGCGCTTGGGGTCGTTGACGATTTTAAACATGCGCGGGTCTTCAAGACCTCCGCCTTTCTCATCATTTGAGGTCGGCCAAGCAATCGGGTTATTCGCCCCTCTTTCGAAGTGAATGCCATCGTAAGAATAGGCATACGACAACGTCGACATATGGCCTAATTCATACTTATCACCGAAATAATGATGAAAATTATCAGGCAGTTCACTGCGATATATCATGTGGAAAATTTCCCGTTCTTCATCATAGATGACAGCCGGATTATATGTCGCGTATGATTCAAATCCAGGAATATCGCCATCCGCGATGCTTTCAAGATCGTTGACCACTCCATCAGCGGCGTTAGGATAACCGTGAGGGGCAAGTATCAAACCGCCTTCATAAAGGGTGATGTTGCTCATCGCCGTCCAGGCCGGACTGTTCTTTGAATATTCCATTTTATGGCCGACCGGCACCGCAAATATATCGTCCCATTTAAACAGTTCAAATGAGTAGACTGAGAAAGTCGATTGCCACGGCAGACGACCGGTTTTTTTCGTGGCTTCGCTCGTCTCTCTTTGCACTAATTCGACTTTTATATACCTCGATTGCTTCGCGCTCGCAAGCTTCAAGAAGTCAACTTCACCCAGCCCGGCTTCTGAACCGGTAGCGTATGTCCAGTTTTCGTCGCTTCGCCCCGGGGGAATCGCTCCTATTTCGGAATGTGTATATATTTTGAAAATACGGGCGAATGATACTTCCCAACGAATTTTAACCAAGTCGAAAGATTTCGCTTCGCCAAGATCGAGGAGAAAATACTGATTATCTCCGGCATCGACATGTGACGCCCACCTCGTCTTGGCGATGTTATCAACCATCATACTTTTATTGAGAACGGTTTCATTTTCGTTTGATGAGACTTCAAGAACCTGACTTCCGTAGGTCAAACTGCGCGGACCGTAAACTTCAAACGAATAAAACGAGTAACCATAACTCGTGGCGCGATCGACGCCCTCGAAGCGAACATATTCGGCTTCAAGCCACTGCGGAAAGACAATTTCATCGGTTTTAGCATTCGTTTTTTGTAGGGTCGCAACGACCGTCCAATCTAAAGCATCGTTTGAGAGCAAAAGCTTGTATTCAGCGGCATAGGCCGCTTCCCAGTCGATGATGATTTTTCCGATTTTTTCTCTTGAGCCAAGATTGATATAGAAGAAGACATCATCGCTGGCAATCGAGGCATAGCGCGTGCCGCTATTTCCGTCGACGGCTTTGGTATTGGTATTATCATCAGTATGAGCGCTTGATACGACGCGGCGATCAAAAGCTAAATCGACGCCGTATTCGCGCTCTTCAGCTCCGACTCCGCGAATCGGAGTGCTCGTCGCCGGTATAATCAAAGCGAGCAGGGAGCCGGCCACCATCACTATTTGTTTTATTTTCATCTTCTCTTCCTCCTTATTCGCTTGGGTAGTAGTGTCTTTGCATATATAGTTCGGCGAACAAAGCGCACGGCCATGTGAAGTAGTCGCGGCTATATTCGCTGGGATTATTGGCGTTGACGGCTTCATGCATCACGTACACGTTTCCCGCGAGAGTCATCATGTACTGAAGGCACATGTCAATTTCTTCTTCGTCGTCACTGGTAAGCCCCTGCATCGCTAATGACATCGGCCAGATGACGGGGTAATTTTTATGCGGATTGGGAAGACCCGAGATTGAATCGTGGGGATCGCCGATTCCGCTTGCGTATGTTCCGACATAGTAATAAGGATTGTCGTCGCTCAGCGCAAAGGCGCGGGTGTTGAGGTATGTCGCATCGTCACTTTCGCAGTATTCGAGCCATGGTGCGGCCATCAAACTCGGAATATTCGCGGCATCCATCAGAAGTTTTCCTTCAGAGCTATTCGCATTGCTCGTCATGCCGTTGACTTCAAAAGCATAGATTCTGCCATGAGTCGGATGATCGTAAACGCCATATGTCTCAATTGCCTGGCGGACGCCTTCGGCAAGGGTTTCGGCCTGATTCGCTAAAACTGAATCAAGACCTAATTCGTTTAAGAGCAGACTCATCTTTTCCATGATTCCGACCGCAAACATATTGCCGGGAATAAAGAATTTGTAATAGGTTACATCGTCGCTTGGACGATATCCGCTCCAAATTAAACCCGAAGCGGCGTTAAAAGCCGGTGAGCTGCTATCAAGATCGCCCTGATGGGTGATTTTGTAATTATCATCGCTGTGATTCCGTTCGTTTTGTAAAGTGGTGATCGCCTTGCGCAAGGACATGAGAAAAAAGGCGTCAAAAAGTGAATCATCTTCAGTAATTTCATAATATTTGCTAGCTAGCCAAAAGGGATATATCAGCGAATCGATCTCGAATTTGCGCTCAAAGACGCTTCCGTCATTGCGAAAAGCGTTGGCGTAAGGATCGCGGCGAATAAATTCGAATTGCTTGAGTAAGATGCCGCGCACCATCATTTTGATTTCGCTATCCTCATTCATAAAGCGAAGGTATGGCAACACTTGAGCGCTCGAATCGCGAAGCCACATGGCGTCGATATCGCCAGTCGTCACATAAGTCGTGCCGTTTTTGTTATAGTGCAACACGCTCGGCCAGGAGCCTTTATTATTAATAATGCCGTCAATCGTGGCATAGAAGTTTTTTTCAAAAGTTATTCTTTCTTCATTATCGACAATGCCATTTATCTTTGGGTTCATGATATCGCGCATCGTCTCATATGTCGGCTCCTGATTGACAGGAACAAGAAGGTTATGAGCGACTTCGTCGTTAACATTAGGCAGTGTCTCGAGATAGGTGTCGATTTGTTCAATGGTCAATAAACCCCAATCGCCCCGCGAGTTATCGACAAATTCAAGATAAAGGGCGTCTCCTTCATACTTTGACAAGTCTATATAGTAGAGATGGGTATTTTCTTCGTCGGCTTCTTTCCAGCGATCGCTATATGTGCGAAACACTTCTTGATTTGTTCCGACGGCTTTAATCGAAAGATAAGTGACTTGCCGATATTTCGTCGCACCGAGCCGAAATTTTAATAAGCTGACGCCGGAAACGATAAATGCGGACGAGCGAAGCACGCCGACTTTTTGTTCGTCTGGTCGGTTCGATAAGCGCTTATTGGCGTTGATGTGGCTATTTTTGAAAACGCCTTCTTCGCCGATGACTGTCCAGCTCGCCAATGTTGAAGTGGCAAAATCCTGATTTTCCATTTGCGATGGCAGCGTTGCCAGTTCGCCAAAAAAAGGATTGATATCCACCGCCTCATTCGTACCGGCAAGAAATGGAGTTTCAGAATAATAAGTTACGACTCCATCGACGGAAAGATAGCCGTGGTTATCGGTTGACTGATCAGTTAATAATATATATACAGATGTGCCGATCAAGTCGCTGATATCAGCGTAATAAGGAACGAGGTTTTCAACATAATAAGCACCGCCTTGGCTTTGATAATCGGGATCGTTAAATAGGTGATTCGCGTACCGTCTTAATTCGTGATGACTCGTCGAATCGACGATTGACAAATATGTCAGTCCGGCATTTAATCCGCCGCCCAGATAAAAAGTTATGATGCCGCTTCCACCGACTTCAAAAGTTGTGGAACGAAGCTTTCCTTCATAGCCATCGCGACCATCAATTTCTCGGCCTTTAAAAAAGAATGTGCCGACTTTTCCAAATGCGATTGTATCGTTAACCATTGTCTCAGCACTGATGCCTTCGTCGGTAAAAGCCTCGCCATCCAGGATGTCCCAGCCGCTTAAATCGCCTGTTTCAAAACCGCCATTGACGATTTGGTACTGGCTCGGATCGGGTTCTGTCGAACTGCTGGAATCCGGAGATGAACCAGTATCAGAAATAGAGTTCGAATTGCTATTAGAAGACGAATCGCTCGGGTCACAGCTTGCTAGGAGAAGAGCAAAAAGCAAACTAAAAGCTGGCAAAAGCTTAACAATAAATGACTTTTTGTGGGATATTTCTATGAATTCCATTGCTTTTCCTCCTAAAAATTAAGATTTACCGCCATTTGGCCATAATCAAAATCTGGCTTGTTTTCGTAGTAAGTGATGACATTATCAATGAAGATTGTGTCCCAACTTTCAGTTGCGTTATCGATGATTTCAAAGTACATAACCTCGCCTTGATAATCGCTTAAGTCGATATAATACTTGATCATTTCGTTGCCATTATGACGAGAGTTGGCGAAACGGATGATCTCACGATTGCTGTCTCTTTCTTTCACGCTCACAAAAGTGTCCTTATCAAACCGGCTGCCTTGAGCGGCCCCGATTTCAAGCGAGGCGATGCCAGAGCCATCGATGCGGAAAAATGATGAGCGGAGCAAACCGCGCGAACCATCACCGCCGGAGTTACTTTTGGCCGCTCCTTCATGAACGCGCCAAGTATCAATTGTGCCATCGCTTTTTTGCCAGCCGGCGACTGCGGAAACATGCCAATGATTCAAACCGTCGCTGAAGTCGCCATTAGCCAATTGATTAGGGATGTAACCCGCACCGGCAACCGGTTTGATATCAACGGCCTCACTCGCATTTTCAAGAGGTGATTCCAAATATGTTTCCAGAGCGTCAAAAGTCAAAAAGTCCCAATCGCGTCCGCCCCAATCACTTATCACAAAATGTATTTTTTTACCGATATGCGCCGATAAGTCGGCCTGATAAGTCTGAAGACTCGCATTGGCGAGACCAGTAAGATTTTTATCAAACAGGGGATTTCCATATCGGGCGAGTTCATATCCCGAGATGCTATCGACAACGCTTATATATGCTAAATCAGCATTTTTAGCAGCTCCCATTCGATAAGTGATAAATCCGCTCCCGCCCAAGATGAAACTGGAGGAGACAAGTCGGCCCATCTTTTCTTCAAAATCGCTTTTTGTCATCGCCAGCGGCATACCATAGACATAATTTCCTTCTCCACCATACGCAAAGGCGGAATCAAGAATCTCGTTATTTATAACGATAGAAGAGTTATCAAAGGCCAGCAAATTGCTTTCGCCTTTAAAAATAGTCTCGCTCGACCAGCCAAAATAATCACCGGTTTCAAAACTGCCGTTAACGAGGCGATACTCGTTATTCTTGTCTAAGACAATGAGGGAAATCGTCTCGCTATGCTGTCTGAACCAAACGCTAAAATCATAACGGCCGGGCGCAAGTTTGATTAAGTAATCTTTTTTAATTGTTAATAATGAACTGCTAATTTCGTAGTCGCCATCCGCGATGTTGTGGCCTTCGAGGTGAGAGATGGACGAACCATCTTCGATTAATTCATAAGTCACATCGTTCAGGGTGTCGAAATCAAATTCGGGGTTGATGCTTAAAATGGACGGCTCGTCGCTGCAGCCCGCACCAAAAGAAGTTAGAAGTGCGAGAAAGGCAAACAAGGCCGGCCAATTCTTTTTCATCATTCGTATATTCCTTCGAGTTTTTCGTATTCCAAAAAAGGATCTTCAATCAGGGCGACATGGCCTTCGGCGTCCGAAAGACCGGTGTAGAGACTGGCGGTTTTGTCGTTGTGACGAACAATACCGCCGACAAAGATGACATCAATTAAATCCTCACGCTTGTATTCGCTTACGCCAAAATCTCGCTTTTCGGCGATAATTTTCATCTCCGTCCGCTTACCGGCAGCCGGATCAAAAGCAAATGTCATACCATAGTAATGCCTTACATTCCCTTCGCTCATGATAGCGACATGTCCTAAGACACCCAGCAAGCCATTTCTCAAGATGAGAATCTGATTGGCGCCGCCCCATACTTTATCGTCAAATAAATCTTTGATAAGCGGTGATTTTTCGATGAATTCGGTCGTTATGTCTTCTAGTCTGTCCGCGGCTTGAAAACCGATTTTGCCATAGGCGGCAACTCCGCCCTGCGGACGGCTCATCACATAATATTGCCGGCCTTTGGCGATGCGCACGTCTTTCATCTTTACGGGAGCGAGGATAATTTTGCGCAGGTGATCAAAATCGGGTCCGTGATAGAAGACGGTTCGCCATGAGGTGATGAGGCCTTTTTCATCGGGGTAAATTTCCGTACCGCCCAGGAGAACCTGCCCATCGATAAGTTCGACAAACGGATCCTGAAGGTTGCTTATCTGCCACTTCGTCATTTGATAATCATATGGACCAATTTGTTCAAATATGACGCTCGTCGAGATTTCGCTATCGCGCTTTTCTACGCGACCGGCGATATACGTTTTACCTTTAAAGGTAAAAGCATGTGAAATGTTATAGATATCAAATCCCGGAAAGCCGTGAAAGCGAAGGCGTTTGGTCATGATGACGCTAGGTTTTTGACGGTGTTCGTCAATCAATTTTTGAAGGTTAATTTGACTCATGTGTTTACCCCTTGATGCCAGTACCGGCCACACTCTGCATAAACTGTTTTTGTAAAAAGGCGAAGAGCAAGACGACGGGCACCATGGCGATTAACGTCGCAACTGAGACGTAATTCCATGGCACGAGATAGGAGCTCGAACCGCTTTGATAGAGATTTTCGAAAATCGTGATGCTGTTGGCCATCACCCAGTTGGATTTATCGCTGATGTAAAGGGCCGGGCCGTAGAGGTCGTTATAAGTCCCGACAAAGTAGAGGAGGATGACGGTGACAATCGCCGGTTTATTAAGCGGCAAGGCGATGCGGAAGAAGATGCCTAACTCGCTGGCCCCTTCCATGCGCGCCGCCTCGATTAAAGGTTTTGGAAGCGTCTCAAAGAATTGTTTAAAAAGAAAGATGACGAAGACGTCGGTGGCAAACCAAGATGCGATCCAGAGAGGAATGAAGGCAACTTCTTTAAGTCCGGTATTAACCATGAATTCATAGATGGGGACGCCGAGCAATTCGCCCGGTATCATCATCGTGCTCAACAAAGCAAAGAAGATAATTTTCTTGCCGGGAAATTTAAACATGGCGAAACCATAGCCTGCCAGCGAGCAAGTTAAAATCGTTCCTGTCGCTTTCAAGACGAAGATGAGCATCGTGTTTAAAAACATGCGAACGACGTTATAGTCGGGATGTGATAAGACAAAGCGGAAATTGTCAAACAGGGCAAACGAATGGGGAAACATCGTCGCTTGTGTTGAAGCCTCGGCCAAATCTTTCATCGCGGTGATAATCAAATAATAAAGAGGGAGAAGAGCGATTAAAGAAAAGACGACGAGCAGGATATAAGTAAAGACGCGACGGGTTTTGGCTTCCTTCGTTTTTTCGTAAGGTTTTAAATGCATGACGCGCTCTGCCATTTTATCTTAAATCCTTTTTGACATAGAGTTTAGAAAGTGCGAATTGAACGAGGGTCAGGCCTAAGATGATGAGGAAGAAAAGCCAGGCCATCGCCGCGGCATAACCGAGCCTAAACGGCATGTTAAAGGCCGTCATGAACATGTAAATCGGAAAGAGCAGAGTCGAATTTGAAGGCCATCCCGATCCGTTGCCCATCACGAAAGCGAGTGAAAAAGAGCGGAGGCCGTCAATCGTTATCAGGATGACATTAAAGAAGATAATCGGCGAAATCATCGGCAGGGTAATCTTATAAAATTGCTGCCATTTGCTGGCTCCCTCAAGTTCGGCAACTTCATAGTATTCCTCAGGGATTTCCTGCAAAGCGGCCAGAAAGACGACCATTTTAACACCGAAGCCGAAGGAACTTATCAATATCATCGTAAATAGAGCCGAGCTCGGCGAGGCATACCAAAGAGGGAGATCGCTGACGCCAAGAACAGACAAAATATTATTAATTAACCCCGTCGACGGATTGAGTAAATTCTTATATACCGCACCGACGGCAAACGAAGGAATAATAAAGGGTAAAAAATATATCGTTCGGAACGTGCCAAGCATTTTAACTTTGCTGTTTAAAAGCATGGCTAAGACGAGCGAAGTGATCAGGACAAAGACGCCGCTTATAACGGCAAAGATAAGGCTTTGCTGAATCGATTTAGCAAACATCGCGTCCTTCGTAAGGGCGTACATGTAGTTTTCGAAGCCGACGAACTCAGATGTCCCGCCATAAAGGGTTTTGTCGGTCAGCGACAAGATGAAAGTGCGGATGATTGGATAAAAGTAAAAAAGAAAGAAGCCGATGATGGCCATCGCGCCAAAGAAGAGGAAGTGCTTGTAGTTACGATGAAAATTCTGTCTAAAAGACAGTTTTCTCGGTTTCAGCGTTCCTTCCATCCTGTTCATCGCTATCCTCCGTAGAGGCCCTCGTAATATGCGTCAACATTATTTTTTATTGTTGTGAGAACTTCCACAATATCGCTTTTTGAACCGCGCCCATCATACATCAAAAGATAAATTTCGCTCATTACCATCTCGCGCATGACTTTTGAAAAATCGCGCTCATCAGGAAGGGTCAGGGCTTTGTCCATCGCGTCGAAGACAACATCGATGGAAATATTCTTTTGTTCGCTTTCCGGCAGCTCCGAAATCAGCGTCTCCATATTTTTCAAAGCGCTGACTTTGCCGTATTTATACATTTGAAGGGCCCCTTCTTCTCCGGTCCACAGTTCAAGGAAGGTAAACGCTCCTTTGACATTGTCACTTCTTGCCGATATGCCAAAGGCATCGGCGGAGATTTCGCCACCGCGGGCATCGGGCAAGCCGCTAGGGGTGGGCAAGACTTGAATGTCCCAGTTTAGACCGAGGGCATCATAGCTGTACCAGTCGCCCATATGACCGCCGAAAATCATCGCGACATTACCGCCCATAAAGGATGCTCCGGATGTCATTTCGATCGCGTCTGGTGCAAATTTTGTCGCGGCATCACCCATTGATTTTTGACGAAAGAAAGTCGTGGCGGCAATCGCTTCGGAAGATGTCAGGGCGCAGATGCGGTTATCGGAATCGGGTTCATAAAAGGAACCGCCCATCTGATTGACATAGACGAGCCACTCGCCCCACCACGTCAGCTGTGTTTCGGCTCCGAACTGCGAATATATGCGCCCGGACCCAGACCCGCTGTATTTCGAGAGAACAACTCCGGCTTTTTGATAATCCTCATAGTCCCAATCGGCCTGCGGATAGACGCTTTCTTCGGGTCCTAATTCAAGGGCGGCGCGAAGTTCAGAAGAGGAATTGTCAAACAAGTCTTTATTATAATAAAGAAGGGAAGTATTTACAGAGGTCGGCAATGCGTAGACACGATTATCAATCGTCAGGGCGTTTATCAAGCTATCAATGTATTTATCGGTACTGACATTTGCGCTCTCGTCGATAAGCGAGGTGAGATCGCGGAGGCTCTCCTTCATCGAACTGACTAAAACGGTGCTCGTCTTGATGATATCCGGCTCATTTTTCGTGCCAATCAGTTTGCCGATATCCTGCCCGTAAGTCGCCTTTATTTCGTATCCCGTTTCGGCGGTAAAATACGCGAACAATTCATCATAGCGACCTTCGTCTTCGATATCGAGGGCAATCTGTAAAATATTGCTTGAACCGCCGCATCCGGAAAGAGCGGAGATAGCAAAGGTGAAAAGAGAACTAACCTTTGCAAATTTATACATGGCTGACATCCTCCATGTTTGCATATATTTCCGCAAGCTTCATCTTGCACATCGCGATATTTTCATCGCAGACGCCGTAATATATGGTGATATCGTCGCCGTCCCTTGTAAGTCCGCAAGTGAAAACGACGTCTCTAAAAAAACCGTTTTTCTCGTATTCTTCGGTCGCGCTTATAAGTGGTTTCGCACTTCGCATCAAGACGCGATTGGGATTATTAGCATCTAGCAGCATCGACGCGAGATGATAGCGATGTTTGTCATCAGCGGCATGATACACGACCACCCAGCCACGCTCGGTCAAAAACGGGACCGCACCCGCTCCGACGCGGACGCAATTTTGATAAGTCGGCCGCGCTTTTGTAATGATGTGGTGATTGCCCCAATGCTCGAGGTCGACGCTTTCTGCTGTCCAGATGTCGAGATGGGCGAAGTCGCTTTTGCTCGGCCGGTGAAGCATGCGATAGCGACCGCTGATACTGCGCGGAAAAATAACGCAGTCCTTGTTATCAAAGGGCAGGATAATCCCGAGCCTTTCAAAAGTATGGAAATCCTTTGTGACCATCAAGGCGACATTGACGCCGTGTTCGCTGATCGCGGAATAAGTTATGTAGTATCGGCCCTCGATTTCGGTGATGCGCGGATCTTCGATGCCGAATGCTTCATAATCCGTCTCCGGCATGATGCGCGTATTCGTAAAAATAAAATTGATGCCATCATCGCTGCGGGCCAGGCGAAGATGGGAAATCGATGTCAGATAGTTTTGCTCGTGGTTGCGAATGACGCGAGCATCGGTAAAATCATAATCGGGGCTGAATCGGTCGATTTTGATGTAATTAATCTCGCGATTTTTGTAAGTTGGAATTATGAAATACTTGGCTTCGCTATTTTTAGCAATTTCGGCCACGCGGGCCAGCATAATCGTCTCCGTGCCAACCTTGACCACCGCCGGGTTAAAAACTCCTAAGACACTTAGTTCACGACGGCTGGGCTTGAGATCGGTTTTTCGAATAATGAGTTTCTTTTCCATTTTTTCTTACCTAAGTGCGTACATTTTAAACGAGCGAATACCCATTTCAGCATCGGCAAACTGCTCGCCGATATCGCTGCCGTTGACCATTAGATAAATGCGGAAATTTAAATGCGCGGGCACAAATGTCCATTCATGGAGTCCGAGGCTGTTTCCGGACATGACTTTTAAGGGATTTTGGTTGATAACCGCCCCGCCATCATTGCTGTAATATATAATCTTGATTTCCCACATTGTTTTAACATAGGCGTTTTTCTGATTGAGGGCGGCGACATCAAGTAGCATGGTCAAAGCTTGTTCATCTTCAATCGCATAGTTTTTACTGACGATACCGCCGTAACAATACTTGGCCTCGGGGTATTTGTTTTGTTTGACATAGAGAACATCCCCCGAAATGCGAAGAGAGGCCGGGCTCAGCGAGCTGGTCAGCGAATCCTGAGCCGTGTCACTGCGATTGGGAATTTGCCAGCTATTAGCATCAAAAAAATCGTTGGGGTAATAATTTCCGACAAGCGAAGCGGGAATGACATCCAACTCGTATTTATAGACATTTCCTGTCGCGTTGACGACGATAGCTTTTTCGAGGTAGCGATCAGCATATCGCCAGGTTCCCTCGAAGTTTGCATACTTGACTTTGAGGGAGGAAGAAAAGGATTCTTGATAGAGCCGCCCGTCAATCATGCGGTAAACAGTCGCGCTGGAAATACCCGCCAAATATAGGCTGAATGATGAGATATCACCGCTTCTGCGCGCCTCGGCTTCGCTTTTGTGAGCGCTCGAAGAAGAATCAAAGTAATTTTCGAAAACGCGCGTTTCCTGATTGAGATGATCGTCCACCGCAAGCAATGATTCCGCGTTCGTGGCTTGAAGGATATTGCTTCCCCATGTAGTTGCGAACAAGTCATTGAATTGAGCGATATCGGAGTTTGATCCTCCATAGGTTAAAGTTGCTAATTCCATTTTGAGATTATCGGGGTTTTCAAAACCGCTCAGGACATCGACGAGGATTTTCTTATATTTGCTCTGATCGACTTTCGATTTGGCTGTCACATGAGCTCTTCCGACGCCAACAAATGAGAGGATACCCGACTCGGAAATGCTGGCTACTTCACTATTTTCGGACGACCAGATAATCGCTTGTTCTTCGATCGATAAAGGTAGAACAGAAGCGCTTAAGGTAATGCTTTGACTGCCTTTTAATTTAGCGATGACGCCCTGCGATATTCCGTCTCCGGAAACTTCCACACCCGTGACGGCGGCCATATTGTTATAAACGGCGAGGTGATTAAGGACCAATTCGGCGGTTTGCCTTTCGCCGTCTGGGCCTTTGGCTAAAATATGAAAACTACATTTTTTGGTCGCGTTGTTATACCACCAGCCGTTTTCATAGCCGGGATCGGGCGAGGTGCGCCGTGTCGCAAATTTTTCGGAGAGCATCGAGTCGACGACATTGACGGAGATAAGACCTGCCGCGCCATCGTCGGCGAGAACATAAAAAGTTTCATTGACACCCTCGACCGCTAATTTGATGACATATTGCGAGTAGCAGCTGACGACATCCATTTCAAAGATGACGGCCTTTGAAAAATCAAGTGACAGCATCGGCGTTTGAACACCGCCGTAATTATCGAGGCTGGCGTCGGTATTCCAGATAACGGCGGCATCTTTATCCGCATCATAATTGGCGACTCCCGATGGCGTGGCGCTGCCGAATTTAGCGATATTTTGGGCGCTGTAGATGACGCTTTCGCCGTTCCACAAGGGAAAATCACCACTCGTGGTCGTGTCGCTTGGTCCGCATGATGAGACCAAAACTAAGAGCATCATAAGATTAAATATTGTTTTTCTTTTCACGTCTTGCTCCTCTATCGGCAGACGACGCGTTTGGTGACATAATCGCTTAATCCATTGCGCGTCAGTATCTCGACTTTTACGGTATAGTCTGTATCCGGCAACATGCTTTTCTGATAGCTGAATTCGCTGACTGGTTCGCCCTCGTAGGTCACGATATCACCAAACGAAATCTTCATATTTATGATCTCGTCATTGTTCGGAGCAAAAGTTTCCAGGGCGATGACGCTTGAGGAAGTCAATTCAGCTCTTGTTGATAAATCAACAAAATTGACCGCCGCCTGATAACGCGAAAGAATCCGTCCGTTGAGAATGATAAAGTTGCCATCAGCCGGAATAACCGGAACGCGATCGCTTGGCAGGATGCGAATAACTTTGGCGCTTTTAGCGGGAATACGGAGGTTGACGAATCCAGAGACGTTCGAAGCGACGATGGCATTGGTGACAGAATCAAAAATGCTAACTTTTTTCGAGCCGCTATCAAATGAGATTGATCGGTCAAGGCCATATGGATTGTAGAACAGATAACTCGGATATAAATTATCGCCGAAACTATCGGTGCTGTTCAGATTGATTTTTAGAATTCCGTCAACATTGGTTTTGTCGACCAATGCCGCCATGCCACCGATAAAGGCCGAACTATAGATGCTGAGATCGCAAGGCTGGCCGAACATTGTCGTAGCATCGCCCATGGCATAGCCATTAACTGAATTGTAGCTATTGCGAAAACCCTCATAAGCCAGCGATCCTCGAAGGTCGAATGGCAAATAATGATCCATCGATTGATGGCTTAACGAGAGACTTTGAGGAAAGAAGGACCGGGCATTATTCGCTAAATTCAGCATATATTTGCCAATCGTTGCGGCATAGCGCGAGTCGTACTTAACCAGCGGGGCCAAGACCGTCGCTAGGTGCAAAGAGTTCATCAAGAAAGCATAGTCGCCACCTTGGCCGACGAGTCCGTCGACCGCATAATTACCAAAACTGCCCTCGAGAACCGACCATCCCGGCCGAAAAGCCGAATCGCCATCAAAGACAAAATCAAGAAATTTTCCGACATCGTAATTCGTGCCGTGATCGCGGTTTAAAATCGCCGCAACAAGCGGGGCATAATCGGTTAACGCTTCATAATTTGGATTCTTTTGATAAGTCTGCAAATAATCAAGAACCCGCTTGGCTCCTTCGAGGTACTTCGCATTCTTTGTCATCTGATAAGCCGAATAAAACAAAAAGGCCAACCCGCCATTAGGAGGTTCGATATGATCGCCCAATAAGGTCGGTGATTTTAAAACGACATTAAAGCCAACGAATTCATATGAAATTTCGCCATCCAAGACAAAATATGGCAAAGCCTCAAGCCACTGATCCGCGCCATTGAGAATAATCTCGCGCATAAATGGCGTATCAGGATACATATCGTAAAGTCGTGCGAACATAATCTGGGGAAAGATATCGTACCAAAAACTCTGTCCCTGTAAGCCGACATTGTGAACTAGCTTGCTGCCGGTATCATAGCTGGCAAATGTCATTTCGACAAAGTCGCGTTCGACGCCGTCAAAGATCTGGTTCTGTTTATCAATTCCGGCATAGCTTGATCCCAAGACAGAAGAAATCGTTGTCATCGCCTCGCTTCCGGCGCTGGAAACGCGGTTATCGCCGACATATGAAGGAAAGCCAAAAGTGCGGCGCAAGTATCCGGTCTCAAGAGGATTGTAGTCGTTTGTTTCTCGCGATTGGTCGACCCAGTAGCCGAGGGGGCTCCATGTCGAACTGTCATCCTCAATATAGACGGGTATGCGAACTTCATCGCTTTCAGCAAAGGAAAAAAGCACCTTGTCGAGCTCTATGGCTTTCGAGCGATAATCAAAGTAACGGTAAGCGCTTGGAATATCGGGAAAATTTCCGACTTTATCAATCGATTTGACAATCTCTTGATTTTTAGGAAAATAACTGACTGATGCGCACCCGCTTGTCAAAATAGCAAATACGCACATGGGAGTCAGTAAAAGACGGTGATTTTTTCGCATCATGGTTCTCTTGGATGGAAAATATTATAGCATGAAAGGTCAAAGGTCGTCACATATTTTAATCTTTTTTTAATCTATGTTTAATTTATTTTTTAATCATAAAAACAACAATTACCTATTATTTCATTGTCTTAACCGAGTCGCGCTCAACGAGATGCGATTTGACTTGAACAACGCTTATTTTCTTATTTTTCAAAGCCTCGGCCATCACGTTAAATGCCTTGCGGGCGGCGCTATCTTTGTGCAACCCAATCGATGTCAGTTTCGGCATTAAGCTGTCACACAAATTGGTGTTATCAAAACTTACGACCGAGACATCATCGGGAACGCGATAATTCTTCATGGCCAGCATCGCATAAAGGCGTTGGGCCGCCGAGTCGCAGTGGCAGACATAAGCTGTCGGCTTCTGCTCGGTTTCCGGGAGTGGATTCAACTCTTGCCGGCGCTCGATGTTGTCATTGATGTGCCATAAGGGATTAACGACGAGCTTTTCTTCTTTTAATGCTTTCAAATAACCGAAATATCGGTCAGCGATGGAGTTGGTGGAACTTATGTCACCGATAAATCCAATATTGCGATGACCTTTTTGAATCAGATATTTGGTCAGCATATACGACATTTGATAGTTATCAACAAAAATATAGTTGCATGCGTATATTGGTGAATAATAATCGATAAATACGGTCGGAATGGTGTGCCCGGCAAATTCTTTAATGATCTTTTCGCCCACTTCTCCAGCGAAGAAAATACCATCGGGTTTGAAGGTGGAAATAACCCCGTTAATTTTATTAATTGTTTGATCGTCTTCAATAAAAGCGACTTGCAGAATGCTGTTAGCGGCATTGCATTCAGCGCTCAAAAAATAGAAGATAGTCGAGTAAAACTGTTCGGAAGGGGTCAAGAAAAAATCCTGGCGAATGAAAAATAAAAACCTCTTTTTGGTAATGCCTATTTTTGAACTCTTGTTAATATAGCCGACAGACTTCGCATAAACTTTTATTTTTTTCCGGAGTTTTTCGCTGACTCCCTTCTGGTTGTTAAGAGCTTTGAATACCGCGACGGTGCTAACTCCCATTTTGGTCGCGATTGATTCGAGTGTTACTTTTGCCATAAATTCTCCTTAACGTACAAAAATAGACGACAGAATGGCCGATAAAGCCTTTGTATATCTCTATCTTAACTACTTAATTAAAATAAATCAAAAAAGAATAATAAAAATAATATTTACTCGCCAATAAAATAAACTAATTAAAGTGTCGAAATAAT